>Ga0208242_100473_pt1 | contig 24771 bp, 24 predicted proteins | sample SubbioAug_CSW13A_FD_184825 | JGI IMG/M metagenome (GOLD analysis project Ga0208242, IMG submission 184825) | Serpentinite rock and fluid subsurface biosphere microbial communities from McLaughlin Reserve, California, USA - CR12Aug_CSW13A (SPAdes) | ecosystem: Environmental > Terrestrial > Deep...
GCGCTTTTGCCGTCCCGCGAGGTGCGCACGAAGACTGGGCCAAAGCCGATCTTGGCAAAGTGTAGCCATTGCTCCAGCGCGTGGACGGGACAGGTCTGGTCGCTTGAGCCGCTGTCGCGTTTAGCTCCCGATTTCAATTGAAGCAGTAAGCTGAAACTGAAGCGCTGGAATTTCACCTTAGCGCTTCACCAACGCCTCAAGATTCCTGGTCTTCACAGCCCTGCCGCTTTGGTCAGGTTCACCCGGAACCTGTCGCGCCTGCGCTGGTAGCGCCGGGTCATCTCGGCCGACGCATGTCCTAGGTGCTTTTGAACATAGCGCTCATCAACCTCTGCCGACGAGGCGAGCCCGGCACGCAAGGAATGCCCTGAGAACATTGCCAACCGTTTGGCTTCCGGCAAATCGGATCTGACACCACTCTTAAGAACGGTTGCCTTGATCAGTCTTGCGACGTGCTTGTCGGAAAGGCGCGCCTCGAGGGCGCTTTTGCCGTCCCGCGAGGTGCGCACGAAGACTGGGCCAAAGCCGATCTTGGCAAAGTGTAGCCATTGCTCCAGCGCGTGGACGGGACAGGTCTGGTCGCTTGAGCCGCGCCCGACCTCGACCTCGCGCCACCCGGTCTTGGCGTTAAGCGTGAGCAGCGCGCCTTTGTCGAAGATCTCCAGCCAGCCGCCGGAGTCCGGTGTATCATCCTTGTGTATGTCGAGGTTGACCACCTCCGACCTGCGCAGGCCGCCTGCATAACCCAGAAGCAAGATCGCCCGATCTCGGAGCCCGCGGAGATCGTAGGGCAGGGTGGCCACCATGGCCTGGATATCCTCAGGCAGGATAGCTTCCTTCTGAACCGGCGGGCGCGCATGCTTGCGTTTGATCCCAGCCAGAACAGTGGCGATGTGGCGATTCTTGCGATCAAGAGTGAAGCCGCGCTGCCTATAGTTCCAGGAAAGCCCCGAGAGACGACGCTCGATCGTGGAGACCGAAAGGGCAGGGGTCTTCCCGGTTGGTGCAGCCAGATCAGCCACATAAAGTCCAATCATCTCGGGTGAGGGGGGCAGAGGTTCTGTGCCTTTCAGTCGGCACCAGCGGGTGAAGTGTTTCCAGTCGGCGGCGTAGGCCTTGTTCGTGTTCCCAGCAGTCGAGGCCTCAGCGTAGTCCCGGGCGGTATCGATCAGCCGGTCGAGCGCGCCGGAGCCGGCCACATTGGCGGGCAGGGCGATTGAGGCTCGATCCCGAGAGGTTCTCTCGTCGTGTTCGTCACCGTTCAACGAGTCATAGGACGCTGAGCTCGAAATCTCGGACTCCGACCCGCCCAAACCCTCGATTTCGGTGCTGCTAGTTGTGAGACTACCCATGTTTTTGAGCATATCATTTTTACGTCCGATAACGCAAGGTTATCGGACATTATGGCAAAAGATAGAGTGAGGCGTTTTCTGTGCTATTTTCTGGAGAAAAGCGCCGCGATGGTTTAGGCTTCAGTCATGACATTTGCCCGACCGGAACACTCCATCGACACAGACACTCTACCCCGGATGCCCGCCTGGGTCACCTCGGCACGGGTTGAAACCCTTGAAGATGTGGCGTTTTTGTCGGGCGCTGCGTTGAACCACTTGCATGTTGTGCTGAGATGCGCGGAGGTGCCCCAAGCCTTGTTGCGGGAGCGGCTCGCGCTGTGCGCAGCTGAGGCTTGTGTTGCGTTTTCTGGCCGACGGGAGCGGGCAGGGGAACTGCGCGATGCAGCGCACCTTCTGCGTCCCGGCGATCTACCCGGACCGGCAGGTGAAACCTATCTGATCTGGCGGCGCGCGGTGGAGCGGCCGGTGGCGGTCAAGGCTCTGGGCCGAGCCTTGTCGGCCTTCGAGCCGGGCCAGATCGCGACGTGGCTCGATGCGGGGGTGGGGGCGCCGGTCAAACGAGCAGCACTGGTGCTGGAAGCTGTTCTGCGCGAGGCGCCACGTGCTGACGAAGCTGCGCTGATCCTCGCGGATGCTGCACTCGCCCAGGCGCTTGGTTGGGATCATGTCGTGCCGCTGCTGGCGGCTGGCCTGAAACGTGCCGACCTGCGCAAGCAAGGCGACGAATTGAAGCTCGCCTGTCATCGGGCGCTCGTGTCATCGGCGGCCGAGGCCGTGCGTCTCTCCACCAACCTCGCGCGTCGGGCGGCGCATCTGAAGGCGGTCGCACCAAAGCTTCGGGCCAAGGGGGCGGCCGACGCCGTCGAGATATTCCTGAAACAGGACGCGGTCGCTCCCTCAGTCTTGCCTTTGCCGGACCGCGCGGCGCGGCGGCTCTGCGACCGGCTGGTCGATCTCGGCGCTGTGCGCGAACTGACTGGCCGCGACACCTTCCGGCTCTACGGGGTGTAACGATGGCCAAGGATCGCTCCGAGCCTGAATTTGACCGCGAGTTGTCCGACTTGCCGCCGGAGCTGCGCTGGCGCGAATGGATGCGGCGGATCGAGGCGGTACTGTTTGCCTCTGCCTCGCCTGTACCGCGCGAGGATCTGGCGCGCATAGTGGGGCAGGCGACCTCGGTTGATCTGCTGATCGAGGATCTTGCCGCCGATCTAGAAGGGCGGGCGTTCGAGATTGCCATGGTCGCAGGGGGGTGGATGTTCCGGACGCGGTCTGTTTACGCGCCTGCGATCCGCTCCGCAGCGGATGTCGGGGACCAGTTGCTGGACCTGAACGAGTTCGACGTCGCGATTTTGGCGGCCATCGCCTACCATCAGCCAATCACGCGCGATGGGCTGAAGGACATCTTCGGCAAGGAGATCGGTCGGGACCTGATCGGGCGGCTCCATGCACACGGTCTGATTGGAACTGGGCCGCGCGCGCCGCGTCGTGGTGCCCCCTATACCTTCGTGACCACAGACGCGTTCCTCGCGGCCTTCGGGTTGGAGAGCTTGCGGGACCTGCCGGATCCTGAACAGCTGAATGATGCCGGGCTGGCCGCGAGCGCCTGAAACTCACCGGGAATTTTTACAGCGCTTGCCGCTGCTGATCGAGCCGCGCGGCCGCCTGAACGAGATCCGCCAAATTCGGGCCAGCGGTGTTAGAGCAAGGCCCAGCTTTGGGCCGAGGCAGGACGGCATCGCTGAAAGATGTGACCAGTCCGCCCCAAGCTGGCGCAACCTGAGCGACGCGTTTCCAATAAATGATCGCGGAACTTCTTCGCGTTCCGAACGGCGTCGATTGCCCGTCCGTCAATTGCCGAAACAGCTGATAGCGATCCCGATGAGAGAGGCGCGCGATGGACATTGGCCGTCGACTAAATTGAAAGCAGGCTGATCCAAGAAGGTCCGGGAGTGATCGCCCCTCTGCCATTCGATGCCCTGATGCCTGCAGACGAAGCAGATCGTCGATCAGACGCTCAAGACGCCGAACCCCATTGGTGGCAGGACGGGTGCGTTTGCAGAGGGCCGCGCCGCACCAGGCGCAGATCTGATGCGGCACAAGACGCTTCTGGCTGAACGGAGCCAATCCTTGTCCGCAGGATGGGCACCTGTCCCGAAGTCGGCAGCCGTGGCGAAAGCAAGAAACGCGTGTCGCGAGGCGCCAGTCTCGGCGAAAATAGGGCGTTTCGTCTTCCGCCAGACAGGCCGGGCAGAATTGCAGCCAGGTCGCCTGCGTCTTTGGTGCGCAACTCTGCTGAGGCGATGCCCGCAGGGGCAAACGCAGCACGGCCAAAGGGTCGGGAGCATTAGTCAGAGCCGTTATGTCTTCCAGAGGTATGTGGGTATGCTCTTCCAAAAGCTGCAGGATGCGACCGGGCAATGCCCGATCAAGCCGCGCCGACCAGTTCTCACCCGGCGCTTCGAGAAGCGCACCAAAATAGTGCGGAGGTATGCCGTTTGCGTAAGCGAGGCGGTGCAGCCAACTAGACAGAAGTTCACCTGGTGCGGGCATAATGCTCATGGGCCAACGGTTTCCCGCCGCACTTTCATACCGCTCTGCAGGTGTGACGGAGATCCCGGTCGGCCCAAACCTCATGTCATCTCGTGACGCAAAGCCGAATTGCGGCGCCTCGAGAGAGGCACATAGCCAAGGTCCGACAGGGTTGCGCCCGTGATCCGGTCCTCACCGCGCGAGATGGCCGCAACTGCGGCCCGGGTGACGATCTCGACAACCTCGCCGATCAGCCCCTCTGACAGATCGTGGATGATCTTCGCCAAGGGTTCGCGCGACAGATCGGAGGTGTCGGCGAGCGGCAGACTGGCTTCCAGGCTGTCGAGAAGCGTCGCGAACTCCTCGTCATACGCCCATCGTGGAATGGGGATCGTATCGAAACGTGAGCCCATTTCGTCGGTGTCATGCACCGCATCGTAGATCGCGATCTCGCCGACAAGGACGGGTGAGATGTCATGCACCCGTGCGATCCGCCGCAAGAACGAAAAGATGGCCTTCACATCCTGGCGCCGCCCACGCAACGCGCTGTGGAACTCGTCGAAGATCAAAAGGCGCGGCTTCAGGCGCTCGAGAAGATGATCGACCTGATCGCCGGCGCGGGACAGGCTGCGCCAGCCCGCGGCTTGTGGCGCGCGCAATCCGGACAGGATGCTGGCGTAGAAATGCGACAGGCCCGCACCTTCCCGGGTCTGGATCACCCACACCTTTTGCTGGTCGGCGGCACGCAGATGTTCGACGGCGAAGCGTTCGGCGATCATGGTCTTGCCGTTATGGTAGGGACCGGCAAGCAGCAAACCGCGTGGGCGCAGCGATGGCGGTCGCTCAAGCAGCAGTCGCATCGCGTCATGCGCCGCGCCGGCCGCCGGATGGCTGATCCAGCGCGGCGCGCGCACATGGGCGATCCGCACTGCGTCATCGGCCTGCAAGAGTGGCACTATGGCGGGCATGAGGTGGTCCGGCACCTTACCAATCCTCGACAGGGAAGACCCGCCGCGGACGATCCGGGTCGAGCTTTGCCTGGGCCGGGGCGGAAGGCGCAGCGAAGTCGGCATAAGGCTTCTTTGCCTCGGTGGCATGCCGGGCGCGGGTCATCTCCTTCAACCGGCTTTTGGGGGTTTTGGCGGCGGCAACGGTTGCGGCGATTTCGCGTCGGATGGCTGATGCCTCCTGCACAGGGCGCCGCTGGATTTCGCGCCGCCGCTGTCGATCCGTCTGGTGCTGCCAGAGCGTGATCGGCTCGGCCAGTCCGTCCCGTCGCCTGACCGGCCGCCAAGCCTGGGTATCCGGATCCTTGACGTAGACATGGCTGATGTCGCGAGGATCATAGCACAGATCGAGCGGGTTCAGCCGGTCACGACGCGCGACCAGCGGGCCCAGCCAGGGCTCGAAATAGTCGATGGCGAAGAGACTGATGCCCTGAGGTGAAATCTTCCGCGTCTTGCGCGGCAGGAAATTCAGCAGCACATCGACAGGTGCATCGATCGGCTGGTCTTTCGGCTGGAACCGATCTTCCCACTCTTTCGCCGGAACGGTCAGCTTGCGCGCATTCTGACTCAGGTTGTGGTCGATGATCGCGAGCGCGATGCAGCGTTCAAGATCCGCGAAGCTGAGCCGTGCCCGCGCTTCCGAGGCATAGTCGCCCCGATCCGCGATGGAACGCCCCGTCTTGCCCGGCAAAGCCCGCAGCGCCGTGTTCACTTTCCCCAGCAGGCGTTCGACGACTCCGCCCCGATGCACGGTGCCCTTGTTCCGCATGCGTATGGCGATGCCATAGTCCGCGCATCCTCTGCTGAAGGTGCTGCTTTGGAACTCCTTGGCGGAATCGACGACGATCTGCTTCGGGCGACCATGCATTGGCCAGGCATGATCGATGCCGCGTTCTGCCAGCCAGGCAGTCTTGCAGCACATCGCGTGCGCCAGACAAAGCGCGACAGACAGTCGTGACGGCCGCTCGAGGGTCAGGCAGAAGCCGATGATCGCGCTCGTGGCCACATCTGCTGCGATGGTCAGATAGGGGCGACCAACGAAGACGCCGTGGTCATCAATCACCTCGACAAACTGGATGTCTGCCGGCGTGTGATCGATCTGGACAACGTCGAGCGCGTGGTTAGCCCGGATGTAGCCGGGTCGCGGCTTCAGCCGGTTCAGGTGTTTACTATCTGACAGGCGGCGGCGGGCAATTTCTTCCGGTGCGAACAGAATGGGGATCCGCCGGGCGACAGTGACATAGGCGGGTGGAGTGTGCCCTTCCTCTGCGCAGCGGGCGCGGATCTCTTCAACGATCGGTGCAAGGTCTGGCTGCTCAGGGCAAAGCCACATCTCCCGCAGGGTCATCGCGATGATGCTCTCGACAGCGGGGCTGACCCGTGGTTTCCTTGTCTCACTCGTTCGCGGCAGCAGGGACGATACCCTGCGCTCTTCCCGATACCGCGCCAGATAGTTGTAGACTTGGCGTGTCGAAAGCCGCAGCTCGGATGCCGCGCGCATCACGGCCTCACGCACGGGCGCCGCCCCGTCAAGAATCCGGTCCAACTCGCGCGCGATCCGCGTCGCCTTGGCCCAAGCTTCATCCGAGGCATGCGCTCCGCCGGACGTCATCGATATGAAACTTTCGAAACCGGCTGGGCAGTGCGCCAACAGGGCGGCCACTTGCTGAAATACGGAACCAAAATTGAAACCTTAAGCTGAAAAATGATGTGCGATATCGCCGTATCTTCTAGAAATCACGTAATAATCATGTGCTGAAATGGTGAAGAAAATGCGACAGTGGTTCCTGCCTGGTCCGATCGAATCCGACCCCGACGATTTGCCGCCCGGCCCCAGGGCCGAACCCCGCGAGACTGCGATCCTTGACGACTGGCGCAGAGCCGAGGCGGACAATGCCGCGCGGCTCGCCAGTGTCGCAGGTCGGCTCGGTGGGCTCGACGAGCGGCTGAGGAGGGGGCCTGAGGGCTGGCGCCATAGGCTCGCCCTGATCGAGGCGGCCGACCTAAGTTGGTTCGCAGGCGACCGCATCGGGCCAGATCGACTGGCGCTTTGGATCGCCCTTCGCCTGTCTGGAGTTCAAGAAGACACTGCCGCCCTGGCACGGGTCGGATGGGCGGTCCGGCGACTGACAGGAGGGCCAGGGCCGGAGGTGGACCTAGCCGCTTTTGTGGATCGCCGTGACCCCGAGAACCTGGCCGATGAGGCGGAGCCCTTTGCGGATCGCGCGGGCGGTTGGCTGGACCTGATGGCGCAAGCTGCCGATCTGCACCCGATCAGCCGTGCCTGCATGGGCTTTCACATTTGGAGCTTGGCAGGTCTCGGGCAGCACGGAGACCGGATGGAAGCGGCTGTCACGGCCGCGCGGATCGCAGCCAATGATGGAAGAGGGGCAGTCTTTGCGCCACTGGCCATGGGCGGGGCAGGGGGTCTTCGTGCGGGTGGCCGACCCGGCGACCGTTTGACTCGCTGGCTCGACGGGATGGAAACTGCCTGCCTGAGCGCGATCCGGCATCTCGACGATGTTGAGGTCTGGGCTGCGCGGGCGGAGGCTGAGATGACCCCACTCTCGGGCAGGACGCCCCCAACCTTGCGTGTCGCGCTAACGGAATGGCCACTTGTCTCTGCCCCAATAGCCGAGGCACTGACCGGTGCAAGTCGCGCGGCCGTCCAGCGCAACCTTGCCTGGATGGAGGCGCGGGGGCTGATCCGTGAGGTGACAGGGCAGGGCCGCTACCGGATGTGGCGCATCGCGACATGAAGTAAATCATGGGTGTTCCTTATTGCGCCTGAGAAACCGACGATTTCACGTAGTCAGTCGCCCGCAGCCTGAAGGGTGACTGTTGGTCACTCGACCATGCACAGCCAACTGAAGAGTTATTCGCCCTGCAGACGGCGCAGCCGCTTGTCGATCTCAGCCGCGGGCAAGAAGACCGCATCATCTGCCCGCCAGATTTGTAGCGCGGAGACTAGAAACTCGACCTCACAGGCTTCGGTGGCGTGCAGTTCGTCGATGATCCATAGAACGCCGTGAACGCGCACAGCTCGGGCTGTGGCCACCTTGCGCAACAGGTTGTCGCCCGTCAGGAGGATGCCGTTCTCTTGGCAGGTTGTCGTCACAAGGGCGAAGCAATCGTTTGCCGACAGGCGGCTATGCTCCCGCTTTAGCGCTACAACCCGCGCGACCTCTTCGCCGGGCAGGTCATAGGTGGTGAGGCCACCATCTTCGAGCATCCGCCAATCCTGCTCCGTGAAGTCAAGGAGCTCATACTCGCGGATCGGCAAGGGCACGACGAACTGATAGGGCAGCCGCAGCAGGACATGCAGCAAGGCGGCCTTCTTCAAGTCGATCAGACAGGATGCATCATTGACGACGACACAGGTCACTGATCACGCGGCCCCCTGATGTCGCGCTCGACAACGCTCAGGGGGAGCCCGAGCATCTGCGCCGCCCGAACAGGCGAAATCATCTCCTCGCCAAGCGCGCGCCAGACGAGACGCTCGAAGCGCTGCGGCTTCTCGAACGCCGCGAAGCCTTCGCCTGAACCAATAGGCTGCGGCTCTTCGTGTCGCCAGCTTCGCGCATAGGTCTTAAACGCATACTCGACTGCGGTCTTTGGCAAGATACCAACCTGGCCAAGGCGCACGAGCATCGCCGCAGCAGAAACACCGTAAGTGCGCTTGAGCCGCATAATCTCGATCCAGGTCATACCATGCCGGTTCCGGCCAGCCTCATCTTCCAGATGTTCACGCGGAATAAGGAACGCCCCCGCGAAGCGGTGCATGGAGGGTTCTTTCTTCAGCGCGGCATTGCCGGTTTCGATGATGATGCGATGCGCGAGTTCATGGGCAAGATTGAAGCGCTTGCGCTCGACGTTGGTGTGCCGCGAGACCACGATCACTTCAGTCGGTGCGCCTTCTGCCCGCTCGACATGACAGGCCAGCCCGTTGATGCGCTCAGGGAGATCGGCCTCGATGACCTTGAGCCCCTTGTCTTCGAGCAGCGCGGTCATACTCGGGATTGGGTCGATCCCGAGCTTCCATTCGCGCCGCACCTGCCGCGCCTTGGCGTCGATGGCGTCTTCATCGGCAATTTGATTAACGCGTAGCGCGACGAAAGGATCTTCGACCGGATGAAGGCCGAGTATGCCCTCGATGGCAAGATAGTCTTCAAGTTTCTCAATAACGAGGGCTTCTGCCATGGCGCGATCCTGTGCCGAGGCGGTTGAGTTCTTCCGCCACTCGACGCTCTCCAGAGCTTCAACCTGGCCCCCAAGCAGGAAGTCCAGCGAAACACCGAGCGCCTTGCCAAGGCCGACCAATACTGCCGAGGACGGCATCATCTTGTCCGCTTCGTATTTGCTGATGGCCTGCGCCGACACGCTTGGGGTCATGCGGTCGGCGAGAGCTTGCATGGATAGGCCAGCCCGCTTGCGGGCAAGCCTGAGCCTTTGTCCGAACATGGTCCTCTCCCGGCGGTCTTTGTTCTGGTTGATAAGCGCCAAATCTTTACATATAATTAAACACAAGGTTGGCAAGCCCGTCAACCGAAATCGACATACGGAGCTTCAAATGTCTAAGAAGAATCAACATGTTGTGCCGCATCAGAGTGGTTGGGCAGTGAAGGGGGCGGGGAACTCCCGCGCTTCTTCCGTCCATGGCTCGCAACGCGAGGCCATCGCCGCCGCGCGGGAAACCGCCATTCGCCAGGGCAGCGAGATGCTGATCCATGGCGAGAACGGTCGCATCCGCGAGCGCAACACCTACGGCAACGACCCCTTCCCGCCGAAGGGCTGAAAAGAAAGGAACGACACGATGGCTCGCATCGAAATGCGGTTCAATGGCCGCAAGATCACCTCTGCCGCCCAGCTTCAGCGGGAGCTGACACGCAGTATGGAGAAGCACGTTGAAGACAGTCTCAAGCAGGCTGCCGGTCCCGGCGTACGGATGCAGAAGACCCGCGAAGGTTATTCCTTTGAGGGCTCGCCTGAGCAGATCGAGCGCATGAAAAAGCGGTTGCGCTGACGTGGCCATCGAAGCCGCTCAGAGCGTCTTCGTTTTCCCAACTGGATTGCTCCTTCGGGCGGCGATCATCAACTCCGGTCGCTGAACCGCCATTTGCAGCGGGAGACAGGAGTTCCCTTTAGCGTTCCTTGGTGAAGACCGTCGCGCAGATTATACGCAGACTCTTCCCCGAATTTCCACGGCATGTGTCCGTGAGCGCAGCGCTTTACGATGCCTCCAAGAGCACGAAGAACTTGTCGGCCTACAGAAGCTGAGTCATGTGCGCGCGGATGGACATACACTGCCGTTCATCACTTATCGCACGATCTCGCCTGCCATCACAGCGCGCCCATGAACGGCGAGCGTCGCGGTAAACCTTGGGCAGCCGAACTGCCGGACAACATCGAGAACACGAGCTTCGTAAGCCGCTTGCCCGATAAGACGACACAGGTCTGACGCGTGAAACTGCCGGTTGCCACTTGGCGCAGCCTTGATCTGGTCGTGCAGCTCCCGCTCCCGTGGATCGGGCGCTCGATCCGATGTAGGCGCGGCCGAGGGCTGTCTCACCGTACCGGGTGATGTGCGCCATCGGCGCATGAACCCGAGTAGGTAGCCAGCCGGAACCTTGTCGTTTCCGCGAGACCGGTTGAAGGCCAGGAAGCGGTCCCAGATCACCTGCGTGTCGACGTTCCAGCAGGGCAGGGCCTTCTTTGCTGCCCTGATCAGCTCCGCCCAACAGGTTTGGGAGACGTTCGAGCCAGCGCCAATAGTGATTTGTCCTGAGAACACAGTTTTGTTTGGTTTATCTCTAGATAGTGATGTGTCGCCTGTGCCTGACTCAACATCCTGATCTTCCCCCTCTGCGTCAAAGGCAGCGAACCGGAAGAGCCAAGGGGCGAACTTGCCGTTTGGCTTCTCTCGCCTCAGCTCCAAGTCGGACGCCTCGAGTTCCGCCAGCAGTTCGGTCAGGTACTGGCGCGAGATGTTCATCTTCGACGCGAGGCCCGCGAGCGTGAAAGCGGCCGTCCCACGCGATAGCCCGTTGAAGCCCTCCTTCCACGCGATGGCGTCGAGGATGACTGTTGCCAGCTTGTGGGCGGATACGGACAGCTCTGTCTGTGTGATCCGTCGAAGGATCAGGCCGGTTGTGGGTTCCATGGTCGGTGTCTCCTCGAGAGACGACCCCATGCCGAGAGCAAACAACATTCTTGCCAGCAAAACAACTTTGCTGGTTGCAGAGGTTTGGACAGTGCGCTAGAAGATCCTTGTTCACGGGTTCTTCTAGCACGGCGTCAGGCTTTTCGGTCTGGCGTCGTTTCCCTTTTCGGGTTCGGTGCACAGTCTCCGGTGCAAGGTGTGTCGGAGGCGGGCCTGCCCGATGGAGGCCCGGCCGGGTTCAGTAGCGGACCTCTTCGAAGCCGTAGTTGCCTTCGTGATCGCGCCAATCGACGAAGACCGAGCGGTAACTCACCCAGTTGCACTGTCCGGTGTTGGGCAGATCGGAGGCGGGCGGCACCTGGGCGACGCTGGACCGGGTCCAGTGATAGTCGCCTTGGACCCCGTAGGAGCCGAGGCGCGTAGAGTCAGAGGTGATGCAGTCGCCGTCTCGGTTCCGGCGCTGGCTGAACTGGATGTGAAACACGCGGATGCTGCGGACGAAATCGAAGGCATCGCCCGAGATGTCGATGTCAGCGCGCTCGTCTGACTGGATTCGGACAAGGGGAAGGGTATCTTGCAGGGGGCTGACCTGCGGCGTGTCGCGGAACGTGACGTCGTACAGCCGCTCCATCGGCGACAGCGCAGCAGGGGTGTTGAACGACGCCCCCATCGGGCACCGCCAGATCTGCAAGGGTGGCTCGATCGGCCAGGGTGTGATCCGACGGATAAACACTGCCCGTGCATGGGCGCAGGGAGCAGACGCCGGCCAGCCGCCAGCCAGACAGAGCAAGATGGCGCAGTCGACCTGATAGGCCTGCGCAGGCTCGACCGACCCGACAAGGCTCGATACGGTGATGGCCGCGGCAGCCGCTGCGGTCCGGACGCTGTGCTTCATGACGCCGACTCCCTCTATAATGGTGCGGCGATACAAAACAACACTACCGATAGCAAGGAGATTTCATTGACACACTCTCACGCGGATCGTTAGCGCCGCACAAGCATTCTGTTCGCAGATGCCTCTTTTCCCGTAGGTCACCCTGGATCGAGCATCAGGCCCAACCGACCCTTCAAGTCCGGCACACATCAATCTTCGGGCTTATCTGCGTTGAAGTCCCAGCCGGATCTGCTTTTCGATCTCGATGATTGCGAAGAACGCCACGCCGATTCCAACGATAAGGAACCCGTCGAACAGGACAACTGGTTCGGTTCCAAGAACCGACTGCAGCACCGGAATGTAAGTGACTGCGAACTGCGCCGCGGTGATGGCGATGACGACGGTCCAGACCACCTTTGTCCCTCGCGCCGCGGCCAAGGTAAGCGAGGTGCCGTGGATGTTGCGGATGAAGAAGAGGTGGAAGATTTCCAGCACCACCAGCGTGTTCATTGCGATCGTCTGGGCAAGCGGCAGGGAATACCCACGATCAAGCGCATAGGTGAACATCCCGAAGACGGCGGCGAGGAACAGGGTGGCGACCAGCACCACATGCCAGACGAGTTCCCCCGACAGGATGGGCGCATCGCGGCGGCGGGGCGGGCGGGCCATCGTGCCGGATTCCGTCGGTTCGAACGCAAGGGCAAGGCCAAGGGTGATGCCGGTGATCAGGTTGACCCACAGGATCTGCACCGCCGTCATCGGCAGGGCCATGCCCGCGATCAGGGCGACGATGACGACCATCGCCTCCCCCGCATTGGTGGGCAGGGTCCAACTGATGACCTTCTTGAGGTTATCGTAGACCGTCCGACCCTCGCGCACGGCAGCTGCGATGGAGGCGAAGTTGTCGTCGGCAAGCACCAGATCAGCCGCCTCTTTCGCGGCCTCAGAGCCCTTGAGGCCCATGGCGATCCCTGCATCGGCGCGTTTCAGGGCGGGGGCGTCGTTCACTCCGTCGCCGGTCATGGCGACCGACAGGCCGTTGGCCTGCAACGCCGTGACCAGGCGCAGCTTGTCCTCAGGGCTGGTGCGGGCGAAGACGTCGACCGAGGCTACTTCCAACGCCAGTTGTGCATCATCCAGCTTGTCGAGCTCTGCGCCGGTCAGAACGCGGTCCGGGTTCTGCAGGCCGATCTGTGCGGCGATGGCTGCAGCGGTGCCAGCGTGATCTCCAGTGATCATCTTCACCCGGATGCCCGCTGCACGACATTCCGCTACGGCAGCGATGGCCTCGGGTCGCGGGGGGTCGATCAGACCGACGAGGCCGAGGAGGGTCAGACCTCCCTCCAGCGCGGCGGGGTCGATCTGTCCGGCAGGCGCGGCCCGTTCGGCCAGAGCCAGCACGCGCAGACCGCGTCGGGCCATGGCCTCGGCACGTTCGTGCCAATGGGCGTAATCCGCACCCCCGCACATCCGCAACACCCGTTCGGGTGCGCCTTTCACATGGATCATCCGACCGCCCGGCCCCTCGGTGAGCACGGCCATGAAACGGTGGCGGCTGTCGAAGGGAATTGCGTCCAGCCGGCGCGCCGACGTTTCCACTGCAACCTTGCCCGCGAAGGCCAGAAGCGCGCCCTCCATCGGGTCACCCTCGACCGTCCAGACCCCGTTTCGGTCATGCAGAGCCGCGTCGTTGCACAAGGCGGAGGCGCGGGCGAGTGCTGACAGGTCGCCCGGCGGCGTGATCTCACCCTCGGGCGCGTGGCCGTCGCCGGTGATAACAAAGCTGCCCTCGGCTGTCTCGGCGGCCACCACCACCATCTCGTTACGGGTCAGGGTGCCGGTCTTGTCGGTGCAGATGACCGAGACCGACCCGATGGATTCGATCGCGGGCAAACGGCGCACGATGGCATTGCGCCGCGCCATGGCCTGCACACCAATGGCCAGCGTGATCGTCATGACCGCCGGCAGACCTTCGGGGATGGCCGAGACGGCGATGGCGACGACCGTCATGAACAGGTCGGCAAAGGGCATGTGGCCGACGAAATAGCCCCACCCGAGAAGCAGCGCCGCCACCAGCAGGATCAGGAACGACAGCCAGCGCGCGAAATGGTCCATTTGCGCGACAAGGGGTGTCGTCAGCTGTTCGACCCCGGCCAGAAGCCCGCCGATCCGGCCGATTTCCGTGGCTGGGCCGGTGGCGGTGACCACGCCGCGTACAGTTCCTTGCGTGATCAGCGTGCCCGACCACAGCATCGACCGACGGTCGCCCAGCGGCGCATCTGCCGCGACGGGGGATGTCGCCTTCTCAACCGGCACGGATTCCCCGGTTATTCGGCATCAGTTTCTGACTAAAGCTGATCACGTTGGGCAGATGGCTTCCCGCGTGAAAACACGCAGCTTATTGATCCAGCGGTCGTGCGGTCATTCCCGCCGACGGTGATCGGCGGGACGTGGTGCCTGGGCGACTATCAGGGCGTGGCACGGGCATCCGCCGGTTGCGCATCCAATCTTGCGGAAGTGGACTTACCTGTCTTCCACAAAGAGAAAGCGACACCGGCCCCAAGGATCACGAAGGTGATGCCGAGCGACCATTCCGGGGGGAACTTATCCCAGCCCATCGCGTCGGCGATGAAGATCTTCGACCCGATGAAGACCAGCAACACCGACAGCGCGTATTTGAGATAGGCGAAGCGGTGCAGGATCGCGGCGAGCGCGAAGTACAGCGCGCGCAGGCCGAGGATGGCGAAGATGTTCGAAGTATAGACGATGTAGGGATCGGTCGTGATCGTGAAGACAGCCGGGACCGAGTCGACAGCAAAGACAAGGTCGGCGATCTCGATCATGATCAGCGCGAGGAAGAGTGGCGTGGCATAGCGGGTGATCCGGCCAGTTTCGGGATGCGGCTTCTTCACGAAGAAGTCGTGGCCGTGGATCTCCTCGGTCACATGCATCCGGCGCTTCAGGAACCGGATCAGACCGTTCTCTTCAATCTTGTGTTCCTTGTCGGCCACGAACAGCATCTTGATCCCGGTCAGGATCAGGAAGGCCGCAAAGATGTAGAGGACCCAGTGATACTGGTCCACGATCGTCGCACCGAGGCCGATCATGATGCCGCGCAGGACGATTACGCCCAGGATGCCCCAGAACAGCACCCGGTGCTGATACTCGCGGGGAATGGCGAAGAAGCCGAAGATCAGCGCGATGACGAAGATGTTGTCCATCGCCAGCGTCTTTTCCACAACAAAGGCGGTCAGGTATTGCGCAGTGGCCGTGGCGTCCATCTGCCACCAGATGAAGCCCGAGAATGACAGGCCCAGCACGATGTACATGGCCGACATGCGCAGGCTCTCGGCCACGCCGATTTCGTGGTCGTCTTTGTGAAGGACGCCCAGGTCAAAGGCCAGAAGGCCGATGACCAGTGTCAGGAACAGAAGCCACATCCACAGTGGCTTGCCCAGGAAGAGAAGAAGAAGAATGTCCAAGATGGCGACCTCTATTGCATGAACGCATCGAGCTTCGCCTGAAGGACGGGGAATAGGGTCCGGGCTGGCATCGACGCTGTCGATGCGGTCCGACATCACGCGAAGGATCGCGTCAGAGGGGCCCGGGCCGCGTTGACAAGGTTGTGATCGGTTGGTGAGCTTTCAACCCCCCTGCCGAAAAGATCCCGCGGCAAGAGGAAGGCCCCGGCCCGGAAGGGCCGGGGCCTCCAGTCAGGCATCGATGTTGGCAAACTCGTGATCTGCGCCGCGTTTGGTCTTTTCGGACCTGTCGATGCCAAGAAACAGCACGATGTTCTTGGCGACATAGAGCGTGGACCAGGTCCCGAGGATCACCCCCAGCACCATTGCGAAGACGAAACCGCGGATCACATCGCCACCGAAGACAAGGAGCACGATCAGCGCGATCAGCGTGGTCGAGGCGGTCATCAGTGTCCGACTGAGCGTCTCGTTGGCCGAGAGGTTCATCAGGTCGCGCAACGGCATGGCCTTGAACTTCGCAAGGTTCTCGCGAAGCCGGTCGAAGATGACCACAGTGTCGTTGACTGAGTATCCGAGGATGGTCAGCAGCGCGGCCACGATCGTCAGATCGAACTTCAACCCCAAGGCCGCGAAGATCCCGACCGTCACGACGACGTCATGGACCAGCGCCGCCACGGTCCCAACCGCAAACTGCCACTCGAACCGTAGCCAGACATAGACCAAGATACCTGCGGCCCCCGCGCCGACGGCGGCCAGCGCCAACCAGATCAGTTCGGCCGAGACCTTTGGACCCACCGACTCCACAGCTGTGAAGTTGACGCCAGGATCGACAGCCTGAATGGCGGCTTCGACCTGTGCCACAACCGCGGGCGACAGGGCCTCTGCGCCTTGCTGCGCTTCGATGCGGATGGTCACAACGTGCTGGTCTGCCCGGAAGGCCGGATCGAACACCTCGGTGATGGACACATCGCCCAAGGCCAGATCCGCCAATGCCGCGCGGTAGCTGCCGACATCGACAGCCTCAGTGGTCTCGGCCCGGATCGTGGTGCCACCCTTGAAGTCGATCCCGAAGTTGAGGCCAAGGGTCGCAACGAGAAGGAGCGACGCAACAACCGCCACGACAGACGCGCTGAAGGTCAGCCATTGCGCCCGGAAGAAGTCGATCGTGGTCTTGTCGGGGGCAAGCTTGATGAAGCCCTTGAGCGTGATCGCCTTGGGCTTCTTCCATCGCATCCATGTCTCGATGATGAGCCTCGTCACATAAACAGCCGTGAACATCGAGGTCAGGATGCCAAGCCCAAGGGTGATGGCAAAGCCGCGCACCGGACCCGAGCCTATGGCGAACATGATGAGCGCGGTCAGAAGGCCGGTGATGTTGCTGTCCATGATCGCCGACAGGGCCTTGTCAAAGCCGATCTCGATGGCGCGGCCTGCGGGTCGGCCCTGTCGCAACTCCTCGCGGATGCGTTCGAAGATCAGGACGTTGGCATCGACCGCCATGCCCATCGTCAGCACGATGCCGGCGATGCCGGGCAAGGTCAGCGTCGCGCCCATGACGGACAGCGCCGCCAATAGAAGCCCCATGTTCAGCGCCAGCGCGATGTTGGCCATGATCCCGAAGCCGCCATAGCAGGCGATCATGAACACGACGACCGCCACCATCCCGATCACCGCTGCACGTTGGCCGGCCTCGATGCTGTCGGCCCCAAGCTCCGGGCCGATGGTCCGTTCCTCAAGGAAGGTCATTGCTGCTGGCAGGGCGCCTGCCCGCAGAAGAACGGCCAGTTCGGTTGACTCCTCGACCGTGAATTGCCCCGTGATGATGCCCGACCCGCCAGGAATATGGCTCTGGATCACGGGGGCCGAGATCACCTCACCGTCCAGAACAATGGCGAATGGCGCACCGATGTTCGCGGCCGTATACTCGCCAAAGGCCCGCGCGCCGGGCGGGTCAAAGCGGAAGCTCACTGCAGGGCGATTGTTCTGATCGAAGGTGGGCTGCGCATCGACAAGGTTCTCGCCGCTGACCACCGGGCTGCGGTCAAGCATGTAGAACACGCCCGGCTCATCCGCTGCGGGCAGGACCAGATCACCGGGGCCGCCCGCGCCTTCGGCACTGGCGGCCCGGCCAAGGACGGGGTGAAAGGTCAGCTGCGCCGTGGTGCCGATCAGCGACTTGAGTTCCGCGGCCGATCCGATGCCCGGCACCTGAATGAGGATGCGGCCCTCCCCCTGCCGCATGATGGTGGGCTCACGGGTGCCAACCTCGTCCACCCGGCGGCGGATGATCTCAAGCGATTGCTGGATCGTGCGCTCGTCCGAAACCGCCTGTTCGGCTGCGGACAGGCGGATGGTCAGTGTAGTGCCTTCACCGGTCACCTCGATGTCGGTTTGGCCCATGCCCGTCATGCTGACGACCGGGGTCGCGAGGGCCCGCGTTGCGGCAAGTGCGGCTGGCAAGCCATCAGGGTTCCCGATGGTCACCCGCAGCTCTCCGGCGGGCGCATCCAGACGGCGGATGGTGCCGACCTGATCACGCAGCGCGCGAAGCGCATCGCGGACCTGTGGCCAAAGCACTTCCATCCTTGCCGCATGAACATCCTCGACATGCACCTCGGCTAGAAGGTGCGCGCCGCCGCGCAGATCGAGGCCAAGGGCGACGAGGCTGGAGGGCAGCCATGATGGCCAACCTTCCAGATCTGCCGTGGCCGTTTGCGGCAAAGTGCCAGTCTCGGCAAGGATGGCGGCCGCATCGTTGTGCCGTTCCACGGTTGGATAGAAGGCGTTAGGTAGGGCGAAGAGGATGCCCCAGAGACAGACGCCCCATATAAGGAGGCGTTTCCAGAGAAGGGTATGTGACATGACCTGTCCTTGACCTAGCCATGCGCGGCTGAGACCGCGCAGGAAGCCGGGAAATGAAGTGAGCTTGGGCCGCCGACCATTCAGCGCGCGTCCCCGGAGTCATGGGGTGCTGGCGAGCCTGTCGGGACCATGGAAAGGGCACGCGCCACCGCGCGGGCCTCGAGCATCACTGGTCAGGAAAAGGGAGGTGCGCGCGGCTCGGGTCGGCTGTACGCGTCCAGTGCTTCGGACACATCTGGTGCCCACAGCGCTGTCGTAAGGATAAGGTTTAGCGCCGGAAGAGGAGGTGCGCTTGCAAAGGAAAGATCAACCGGATCGCCCGATTGTCTCAAGTCCGGCGTGCGGAACATCTTCGCAGCCGACGTGAGGATAGCCGGTGACTCGACCCCATGCACCGCCGCGAGACTGGCGAGGGATGGCTGAAGGGAAACGCCGGAAAGCCGAGAGTGAACGGAGGCTGAGACCAGCAGAAGCGACAAAAGCAAGGTCCAGGCCCAAGAGGCCTTTCCTTTTCTTGCCCAATTTCCAGACTGCGTTGTCATGTCGCCCTTTTCGCACTCCGTGCATCATTCGGCAACGCTCATTCCAAGCTTAACCTCGGACAGAGCTGATCAAGACTCAAAGCGTCAGACTTTCGGCAATGTGGCGTCGAGCCAAGCTTGCTGCAGCATGAGGGCGGCACCGGGGTCGTGGCGAACCTGACGCAAGCCGACACCTCTGCCGGAACCGGGGTACCATCGCGACCACTTAAGACAAAGCGTGCGAAATGCAGTGACGATGTTGCAGGAGCTGCCTTTCCCAGCCAGAAAGCCGCCCTTCGCTCTTACTCCAGGGCTTGGATAAACCGCCCGTATTCCTCGCTCACCTCCCTGGCCTCAACAAAAGCCCGCGCGCGTTCAGCATCGACGCAGCGGAAGTAATCCTGCACGTCGGCGATATAGGCCTCGAAATCCCCCCGGATCAGATCCGCATAGGCGCGCATGTCTTCGCGTGATGTGGGCAGGAACGGCCGCTCCGGCGGGGTGCAAGCGTGAGCCGGACCACCCGCCACGAGTACGGTGATCAGCAGCGCTAGAGTGATGTTGCGCGCACAGGTCATGTGCAGGGCAAAACTCCTTGCCGCCTTTAAGATCACGATTTTGTCAGGTATCACCGTTATCGGAGCAAGGCGATCTTCGTCAAGTCACTTTAATTGCCTTGCTATCGTTCATGTTGTCTTGTAGCGCCCTCGGTGTTGCGACCCCGTGGGCCCGAGACTGCACCCAAGCAGAAAAGGACCTGAAGCGGATGGCCATGATAGAAGAAGCCCCGAATGTGGTTACAGAAGACGGACTGCGCGGCCTCCTTGCCGACGGCTACCTCATCGAGGTGGTCTGCAAGGAAGGGGCCGAGAAGCGCCACAACAGTTGGTACGGCGCCTGGGTCATCCGGGCCGTTGCCCCGGATGGGCGCGACGACAAGATGCTCGTCACCAGCCGCAGCGTCCTCAAGCTGCGCGATTTCAAGACCATCGTCGGCCTTGTCAGCTTCCTTGCCGACATGGGCTGCACGACCGCCAGCATCCCTCTCGTGGAAGGCGCCCGCGAACGTCACGCAGCACCTGGGCGCACGTCCGAACCGAGGACCGGCCCGGTTTTGGTCAAGGACAACTGACCGCGCGTTTGCGCTCGTCGTTGCATTGGGTACAGGCGTTTGTTCCGCGCCCTTGGCCCTTGCCGACGGTTTCATCTTCCAGGTCAGCCCTGATGGCCGACTGATCGACACCGCCGAGACTGCGAGCACCTTGCGCTCGTTCACTGGCGAAGAAGATGCCCAGAATGGGCCCCTTCCAGATCGTCTCTTTCTCTTTGCAGCACCGCAGTCCCGTGGGGATGATGCTCCCCTGAGCGATGTGACAGCTGCCGCAGCGATCGCCCCGCGCGCCGTCCGCGCCTCCCCCGAAATCCTCCACGCCATCGAGACCACGGCGCTGCGCTACGGCAGCCATGGTGCCCTGCGTCAGGCGGGCCTGTCGGTCACCGATTGGGCGCTGTTCTACCGCGCCAACATCGAGGTCGAGAGCGCGTACAATCCCGGCGCGCGCAGCCCAGTCGGGGCCGTCGGGCTCGGCCAGCTCATGCCCGACACCGCGCGCGATCTCGGCGTTGACCCCCATGACATCGCCCAGAATCTCGATGGCTCGGCGCGTTACCTGCTGATGATGCTCGAGCAGTTCGGCGATCCCGCGCTGGCGCTTGCTGCCTACAATGCCGGTCCCCATGCGGTCACCCGCCATGGCGGCATTCCCCCCTTTCGAGAAACCCAAGGCCACGTGGCCCGTGTGACAGCCGTGTTCCAGCGGCTGAGAGGAGACCTTTCGTGACGTCCAAATCTTCCTTTGTCGCGCTCGGCGCAACCGCCCTCATCGTGCTGGCGGGACCGGCGCTTGCCCAAAGCATCGACCTTTCGCCGGTGCAGAGAGTGTTGCAGGGCATCGTTGATGCGATCACCGGCCCCTTGGGCATCGTGATCGGCACACTCGCGCTGATCGGCGTGTTCCTCTCCTGGCTCTTCGGCATCCTCGATTTCCGCCAGGCGCTCTGGGTCGTGGTCGCGATCGCGGGCATCGCCGCGGCGCCCACCATCGTCGCCGCCATCTGGACGACCTGAGCAAGACCCATGTCGGAGCAGTCCCGCGTGTTCATCGGCCTTCTCAGGCCGCCCAAGCTGATGGGCCTGCCGATCATGTACGCCATGGTCTGGCTCTTCGGCTCAACGCTCCTGTTTCTCTGGGTACAGAGCGGGGTGGTGGCCGTTTTCGCGGGGCTGGCATGGCCAGCGCTCTGGAAAGCCGCGGACTGGGATCCGAACTTCCTTGATGTCCTAGTGATCACTTTGCAGGAAACCCCGCCTACAACGAACCGCAAACTCCATGGGGGCGACAGCTATGCCCCGTGATGGAGATGCCGATGATGTGGCCGACGCGCTCGATCCGCTGACCGCGCTGCCCGCATGGGTCATGGGAGAGAAACGGCTCTCCTCCATGCTGCCTTACGTCAGCCTTGTGACCGACCGTACGATCCGGACGCGCGGTAACGAGTTGATGCAATGCATCCGCCTCGAAGGGGTGAACAGCACCACGAGCGAGGACGCCCATCTCGACCGGATCGGCGGGCTCTTGGCGGGCATCGTTGCGCAGGTCGGGACGGGGTTCTCCTTCTACCTGCACAAGGTCTCGAAAGCGGTCGATGTGACCCTGCCGCCCATCCCGGGCGCAGGGTTCGCCGCCGCCGTTGACCAACGCTGGCAGGCCCATCTGGGTCGGTCGGGCTTGCGCGACAAGACACTGACCCTGACGGTGCTGAAGCGCCCGGAGACCGGCAGCCGTCTGCCGTTCGGCCTGAGCGCGGGACGCGCCCGGCATGCAGCCGACACGACCCGGCGCTTGCGAAAGCTCGACGATGTCGTGGGATTTCTCCTGTCATCCTTCGATGAGTTGAAACCCCGCCTCCTTGCCGCCAGCACTGGCGAGCTTCTGGGCTTCCTCGGCTCGCTCAACATAGGCGAGGAGCATCCGCTCTACCCGCGATCGCGCCTCGGCGTGATCGCCGAGGATGTTGCCAATACCCGCGTCACCTTCCGCGGCACGACCATCGCGCTCTCCGACGGTGCCGTCGGCGACAAGCTCGGCACGATCTTCGCAGTGAAGAACTACCCCGCCAAGACCGACAGCCTGATGCTCGACGAGCTGAACCTGCCCGTCGACATGGTGGTCACACACTCCTTTGTGCCGATCAATGCCAACATTATGGCGGGTCGCATCAAGCGGCAGTTGCGCCTGATGCAGGCCGCCAATGACGGGGCCGTCAGCCTCGCGCAGGAACTCGAACTCGCACAGGACGATCTGGAATCGAAACGCCTGATCTTCGGTGAACACCATATGACGGTGGCCGTCTATGCGCGCACCAGAGGCCAGCTCGACGATATCGCGGCCGAGATCCGCAACATCTCCGCCACCTCCGGCATCAACCTGATCTCAGAAGCCTTCGGGGCGCGGGCGCATTTTATGGCGCAGCATCCTGGCAACACCGGGGCGCGGAGCCGCAAGGCCGCGATCACGAACCATAACTTCGCCGATCTCGCCACCTTTCACCGCACGCCACTCGGCAAGACTGGTCGGGAAGTGCCCTGGGGCGTGCCGATCACGCTTTTCCCGACACCTGAGCGCAGCGGGTTTCGCTTCAACTTCCACGAACAGGGCGCACCGGACCGCGAGCCTACCGGTGGCCACACGCTGATCCTGGGCCGCCCTGGCTCGGGCAAATCCGTACTGGCCGCATTCCTTATGACCATGGCACGGCGGGCAGGCGCGCGGCTCTTCGTCTTCGATTATCGCGCCGGCATGGAAATGGCCGTCCGCGCGCTTGGCGGCAGCTATTCGACGGTGAGGGCAGGGCGACCCACGGGTCTGAACCCGCTGCAAACCGAGATCGACGCCCGCGGCCAAGCCTGGCTTGCTGACTGGCTTGCAAGCCTCCTCGAGCGCCGGGACCGGCCTCTGACGCCGGTGCAGACCAACCGCCTGCAGGAGGTCGTGCGCCAGAACGCCAGCGCCGGAAATGCAGGGCTGCGAAACTGGTCAGACTTTTCCTCGCTCCTCGTCTCGACCGATGACGACGGCGATCTCTTCGAGCGGATGCAGGAATGGACCGCCGAGGGCCGCTATGGCTGGATCTTCGGGGCGAACGCAGACGACACGTTCCAGATCGGAGGCAGCACCGACGCTGACGTCGCGGGCTTCGATCTGACCGGCATCCTCGATTCCGAGAGCGAGCGGGAACGCATGGCGGTCCTCTCCTACCTCTTCCGCCGCGTCGAGCGGGTGATCGAGGACCGCAAGCCCACGATCATCGTCATCGACGAGGCCTGGAAGGCGCTGGACAACGCGTATTTCGCGGAGCGGCTCTCGAACTGGCTGGTGACTGCCCGCAAGCAAAACGCGGTCGTCGTCATGATGACCCAGTATGCGAGCCAGCTCGAACGGACCCGGACCGGCAAGACCATCGTGGAAGCCGTTCCAACCCAGGTGCTCCTGCCCAACATCCGCGCCTCAGCCGCCGATTACGCCATGCTCGGCCTCAGCGAGAAAGAACTCGACGTGCTCCTGGGCGTCGGCTCCGCCTCGCGGTTGGCGCTTGTCCGTGATGACCGGGGCGCGGTGGTGATCGACGCCGATCTCAGCGCCCTCGGCCCCCTCGTGACCATCCTCGGCGGCATGGAGAAGGGAGAGGCCCTTGTCGGCCCTGACTACCGTGACCGCCCTGATTTCTGGAGAGTGACATGACCCGCACCATCACCCGCAGCGTCATGCTGCTTGGGCTCGGCCTGACCCTGGCGGCTTGCGCGCAGCATAACCCCGCACAGGCCAACTGCTTCAATTTTCGCGAGGCTCCTGCGCAGGCAGGAACCGCCACCGCCACCATCTCGACGATGGGGGCCGCAGTCACGCGGCGCGACACGGCTTGCGATTTCGTGATGCTGGGGGCGGGCGGCTGAACCCATGCGGAGCTGGCTTCCCCTTTCGATGGTCAGCCTTGCGCTGGCAGGGCCAGCGGCCGCCCAAGGCGTGCCGACCTTCGATATGCGCCTGTTTGCCGAACGACAGGCAATCCTCGAACAGACCGATCAGGATCTGGCACTTCAGCAGGACCGGCTGACCCGGGAGGAGGAATTGGCCGAGATCGAGCGCCAGCAACTCGCCTCGCTCGAAGGTCTCATGGATGCCATGTCCCTCGGCTCGGGAGATGTGGCTGGCACCGTAGCCGGGCTCGAGGCGGGGCAGGGGGCGGTTGAGGACGTCGAGAGTGCTGCGGCCAACCTCTACGCGCCCGAGGACAACAACCCGGCCGCAGCCCGGATGTTCGGCGATGCCCGGGAAGGAATCGAGGAGCTGATTATCCGCGCCGCGCGCGACACCCATAGCCTGCCCGGGGTGAGCCGCGCGGGGCTGTCGCTGGTCCAGTGGCGCTGCCTGCTGCAAGCGCTGATCTGGCAGGAGAGCCGGTTCCAGATTGGTGCGCGCTCCCCCGTAGGCGCCTTCGGGCTCACCCAGATCATGCCAGGCACCGCGGGCGATCTCGGGATTTACCCGGCCTATTACGACGACCCCTGGCTGCAGGTCACCGGCGGCGCGCGATATCTCGCGATGATGCTGAACATGTTCGATGGCAACATCATCCACGCGCTCGCCGCTTACAACGCCGGACCGGGCAACGTGCAGGATTATGGCGGTGTCCCGCCCTTCGCGGAGACCCAGCACTACGTCGTGGTGATCCCGCAGCAGTACAACAGCTACCTCGCCGCCGTGGGCGGCATCGATGCGCTCGGCACGATCGATCCAGTCCTTCTGGCGAACGCGAGCTTCAGCCTGTCGGCCCATGGCGCAGGCGTCTATGGCGACTACTCACTCGTCTCGGTTCGTGCGGCCGCCCTGCGCGTGCAGGATATCATCACCCGCATCGGC
>Ga0208242_100474_pt1 | contig 24757 bp, 22 predicted proteins | sample SubbioAug_CSW13A_FD_184825 | JGI IMG/M metagenome (GOLD analysis project Ga0208242, IMG submission 184825) | Serpentinite rock and fluid subsurface biosphere microbial communities from McLaughlin Reserve, California, USA - CR12Aug_CSW13A (SPAdes) | ecosystem: Environmental > Terrestrial > Deep...
GTGGCCACCGGCGACGTGCACATGCACGTGCGCGGCCGCCGCGCGCTGCAGGACGTGCTCACCGCCACCCGCCACCACCTCCCCGTGGCCGAGGCCGGCGCGCACCTGTTCGCCAACGGCGAGCGCCACCTGCGCACGCGCCGGGCGCTGGCGGCGATTTATCCGCGCACGCTGCTCGACGAAACCCTGCGCATCGCCGAACGCTGCCGCTTCGACCTGGGCAGCCTGCGCTACCAGTACCCACGCGAGCTGGTGCCGGAAGGCCACACGCCTTCGGGCTGGCTGCGGGTGCTCACCGAAGAAGGCATGGCGCGGCGCTGGCCTGAAGGCGCGCCGGAGAAAGTGCGGCGGCAGGTCGACGAGGAGTTGGAACTCATCGCCGAACTGCGCTACGAGGCGTTTTTCCTCACCGTGCACGACCTCGTGGTGTTCGCGCGCGGGCAAGGCATCCTCTGCCAGGGCCGCGGCTCGGCGGCCAACTCGGCGGTGTGCTTCGCGCTGGGCATCACCGAGGTGGACCCGGCGCGGATGAACCTGCTGTTCGGGCGCTTTTTGTCGAAGGAGCGCAACGAGCCGCCCGACATCGACGTCGACTTCGAGCACGAGCGGCGCGAGGAGGTCATCCAGTACGTCTACCGCAAGTACGGCCGCGAGCGCGCCGCGCTGGCCGCCACCGTCATCTGCTACCGCGGCAAGAGCGCGGTGCGCGACGTGGCCCGCGCCCTGGGCCTGCCGCCGGACCAGGTGGACCAGCTCAGCCGCTGCTTCGCCTGGTGGGACGGCGACTCGCCGGTGGAGGAGCGCCTGCGCGAGCGCGGCTTCGACCCGGGCGCGCCGGTGCTGCGCCGGGTGCTGGCGCTGACGCGGCAGCTGCTGGACGCGCCCCGGCACCTGAGCCAGCACGTGGGCGGCTTCGTCATCTCCGACCAGCCGCTGCACCAGCTGGTGCCGGTGCAGAACGCGGCCATGCCCGAGCGCACGATCATCGAGTGGGACAAGGACGACCTCGAGTCGCTGGGCCTGCTGAAGGTGGACTGCCTGGCCCTGGGCATGCTCACCGCGGTGAGCAAGTGCCTGGCGCTGCTGCGCGAACACCGCGGCCGCGCGCTCACGCCGGCCACCATTCCCGCCGAGGACCCGGCCACCTACGCCATGATCCGGCGCGCCGACACCATCGGCGTGTTCCAGATCGAATCGCGCGCGCAAATGGCCATGCTGCCGCGGCTGCAACCGCGCACCTTCTACGACCTGGTGATCCAGGTGGCCATCGTCCGGCCCGGGCCGATCCAGGGAAAGATGGTGCACCCCTACCTGCAGCGCCGGCAGGGCCTGGAGCCGGTGAGCTATCCGTCGAAAGCGCTGGAGGAGGTGTTCCGGCGCACCCTGGGCGTGCCGCTGTTCCAGGAGCAGGTGATGCAGGTGGCGATCGTGGCCGCGGGCTTTTCCGCCGGCGAGGCCGACGAGCTGCGCCGCGGCATGGCGGCCTGGAAGCGGCGCGGCGGCCTGGAGCATTTCCGCGAGCGGCTGTTCGCGGGGCTGGCGAAGAACGGCTACGACACCGACTTCGCCGAACGCATCTTCGAGCAGATCCGCGGCTTCGGCAGCTACGGATTCCCCGAGTCGCACGCGGCCAGCTTCGCGCTGATCACCTACGTCAGCTGCTGGCTCAAGTGCCACGAGCCGGCGGCCTTCACCTGCGCGCTGATGAACTCGCAGCCGCTGGGCTTCTACTCCAACAGCCAGCTGGTGCAGGACGCGCGCCGGCACGGCATCGCGGTGCGGCCGGTGGACGTGCGCCATAGCCACTGGGACAACACGCTCGAGCCCTGGCCCGGCGACGCCGCCCGCCAGCCGGCGCTGCGCCTGGGCCTGCGCGAGGTGGGCGGGCTGGCGCGCGAGCCCGCCGGGCGCCTGGTGGCCGCGCGCGCGGCGCGCCCCTTCGACGACGTCGCCGACCTGTGCCACCGCGCCGGCCTGGACGAACGCGCGCGTGCGCTGCTGGCCGAGGCCGGTGCGCTGCGCGGCCTGGCCGGGCACCGGCACCGGGCGCGCTGGGCCGTGGGCGGCGTCGAGAAGCAGCTGCCGCTGTTCGACGCTTCGCCCGCCGAGGACGCCGTGCAGCTGCCCGTGCCCAGCGCCGGCGAAGACCTGCTGGCCGACTACGCCCGCCTGGGCCTCACGCTCGGCCCGCACCCGCTGGCCCTGCTGCGCCGGCAGCTGGCCGCGCGCCGCTACCGGCGCTCGCGCGAGCTGCGCGAACTGCCGCACGGCAGCCGGGTGCGCGCCGCCGGCCTGGTGACGATGCGCCAGCGCCCCGAAACCGCCGGCGGCACCACCTTCGTCACGCTCGAGGACGAAGACGGCATGGTGAACGTGGTGGTCTGGCGCGACCTGGGCGAACGCCAGCGCCGGGTGCTGGTGGAATCGCGCCTGCTGGGCGTGGAGGGCCGATGGGAATCGGTGGACGGCGTGCGCCACCTGGTGGCCAGCCGCCTGCACGACGAAACCGCCCTGGCCGCGCAGCTCGACGCGCGCTCGCGCAACTTCCGCTAGCCTGCATCCTCGATCGGCTCGACCAGGCCCGGGCCCTGGTTGCGCGGGTTGCCCACCGCCGGCCCCACCGGCGCGATGCGCAGCGGCGTCACCAGCGGCTGCAGCAGCGCCGCCGCCTCGGCCACCGGCGCGCGCAGCCAGGTGTCCCAGGCGTCGACGGGCAGCACCTGCGGCTGGCGGTCGTGCACGCGCCGCACCTCGCCCATCGCCTCGGTGGTGACCACGGTGTAGGTGGCCACGCCGCGGCCTTCGGCATCGGTCCAGCGCGACCACAGGCCGGCGAACATCATCAGGTTGGCGCCATCGGCGGCGCGCAGGAAGTACGGTTGCTTGCGCTTGCCGCCCAGGTCCACCCACTCGTACCAGCCCGTCACCGGCACGAGGCAGCGCTGGCCGTGCCGCCACGCATCGCGGAACGCGGGCTTTTCGGCCAGGGTCTCGGCGCGGGCGTTGATGGTGGAATAAGCGATCTTCGGGTCGCGCGCCCAGTGCGGCAGCAGGCCCCAGCGCATCGACTCCAGGCCCGGCCCGCCCTCGCCCGCCACCACCACCGGGTTGAGCTGGCTCGGCGCGATGTTGTACTGCGCGAAGCCCGCCAGCGGATTGACCACGTGCTCGACGAAACCGGGCACCAGGTTGCCCAGGGGGAAGGGGCCGAACAGGGCGTAGCGCGCGCACATGCGCGCAGTCTAGCCCTGGCCGGCCGCCTCCCGCCTGCGCCGGGGCGGATTCAGCCACCGAGCTGCCCGCACTCGGTGCTGCGTTCCTGCTCGTAGTGCACCATCACCCAGTCGTTTCCGCGGCGCTCGTAGACCGCCGTGGTGCGCTTGCCGCCCTCACAGGACTCGATGACCATGATCGCGCCCTGCGGCGCGATGGTGCCCGGCATCGGATCGACGCAGCCCACCTCGATGCAACCCATCGCCGACACCGGCGCCGACCAGCCACCCGCCCCACCCGGCACCTGCTCGCAGCGTCGGGCCTCGATGGTGACGGTGAACGAGAGCTCGCCCAGCGGCGGCCGCCGCGGATCGAGGCCGCGCGCCCGCGCCGCCGGCGACGCGCCGCCCAGGGTCTGCTCCAGGTGCGTGCGCACCAGCGCGTAGTCGGCGTCGGCGCGGGTGTAGACCTTGTGCCAGCTCTCGGTGACGCAGCGCTGCAGCGGCGAGGCCTCGGCGCCTGCGCCGGCCTTGGCGGCCATCGCCGACGGCGCCGCCGCCAGCCCCAGGCCCACCAGCAGCAGGCCCGCCATGATCGGATTGAACTTGCTCATCGTTTCCCTCCCAGTCCCGGATCGGACAGGCACAGGTTGCCGATGGGCGCGGCGCGGGGGCGTAGGAAAACGGCGGCGAGCGGGCTGCGAAGCGGGCGCGGAGGGAGGCAGGAAACGATTCGGCCGGGCAAGAAAAAACCCCGACGGCGCGGGGTTTGCGGACAGCCCGGCCGGATGCGGGCCGAGGCGATCGAATTGGTGCCGGAAACAGGAGTCGAACCTGCGACCTACGCATTACGAATGCGCCGCTCTACCAACTGAGCTATTCCGGCGTAAGGCGCGGATTCTAGGCTTTCCGGGCCCGGCCGGTCAATTTACCAGCTGGATCCGCAGCTCCTTGGGCAGGGCGAAGACCACGTCCTCGGGCTTGCCCTCGAGGTCCTCGACCCCGGTGGCGCCCAGCTCGCGCAGCCGGTCCACCACGCCCTGCACCAGCACCTCGGGCGCCGAGGCGCCGGCGGTCAGGCCCACCCGGCGGGCGCCGGCCACCCAGGCCGGGTCGATGCACCCGGCGCCGTCGATCAGGTAGGCGCGCGCGCCCTGCTTCTCGGCCAGCTCGCGCAGGCGGTTGGAATTGGAGCTGTTCACCGAGCCCACCACCAGCACCACCTCGCACTTGCCGGCCAGGATGCGCACGGCGTCCTGGCGGTTCTGGGTGGCGTAGCAGATGTCGTCGTGCTTCGGGCCCTGGATGGCCGGGAAGCGCGCCTGGAGGGCGGCGATGATTTCCTTCGTGTCGTCGACCGAGAGCGTGGTCTGGGTCGTGTAGGCCAGGTTGTCGGGCTGCGTGGGCTGCAGCGTGGCCACGCCGGCCACGTCCTCGACCAGGTGGATGTGGTTGTCGCCGTGCTCGCGGCGCCACTGGCCCATCGTGCCCTCCACCTCGGGGTGGCCGGCATGGCCGATCAGCACCACGTCGCGGCCGGCGCGGCAGTGGCGCGCCACCTCGATGTGCACCTTGGTCACCAGCGGGCAGGTGGCGTCGAAGACCTTCAGGCCGCGGCGGTCGGCCTCGGCGCGCACGGCCTGCGAGACGCCGTGGGCGCTGAAGATGACGGTGGCGCCGGCCGGCACCTCGTCGAGCTCCTCGACGAAGACCGCGCCGCGCTGGCGCAGGTCCTCGACCACGAAGCGGTTGTGCACCACTTCGTGGCGCACGTAGATCGGCGCGCCGAGCGTCTCGATGGCGCGGTTGACGATCTCGATGGCGCGGTCGACGCCGGCGCAGAAACCGCGGGGGTTGGCGAGCAGGACTTCCATGGCGTGATTATGCGCCCTTGCCGGCCGCTGCCGGCTCCCTGAAGCTGAAGATGACCAGGCCGATGGCGCCGGCGACGATGCAGGCGTCGGCCACGTTGAACGCGGGCCAGTGCCACTCGCCCACGTACCAGTCGACGAAGTCCACCACGTAGCCGTAGCGCACGCGGTCGATGACATTGCCGATGGCGCCGGCGATCACCAGCGCATACGGCAGCGCCGTGCGCCAGTCGCCGCGCGGCGTGCGCGCCAGCCACACTGTCAGGCCGGTGCTGATGACCAGCGCCAGCACCGTGAAGAACCAGCGCTGCCAGCCGCCGGCGCTCGAAAGGAAACTGAAGGCGGCGCCGTAGTTGTGCACCAGCGTCCAGTTCCAGAAGCCGTCGATGAAGGGCACCGGGCGGTTGTACTCGAGGCTGGCCGTGGCCAGCCACTTGGTCCACTGGTCCACCGCCAGCAGCATGGCCGACAGGCCGAGCCAGGGCAGCGCGTTGGGCGACGGGCGCGACATCAGAACCACCGCCGGGTTTCGCCGGCGCCGTTGACGTTCTGCACGCAGCGGCCGCACAGCTGCGGATCGTCGGCATGGCTGCCGACGTCGGCGCGGTAGTGCCAGCAGCGCACGCACTTGCCGTGCGATGAAGCCGCGGCCTGCACCTTCACGCCCTCGCCCGCCTGCAGCGACAGGCGCGAGGTGATGAAGAAGAAGCGCAGTTCGTCGGCCACCGGGGCGAGCTTCGTGGCCAGCTCCGGGCCGACCGTGAGGTCGACCTCGGCCTCGAGCGAGGCGCCGATCTGGCCGCCGGCGCGCATCGGCTCAAGCACCTTGCTCACGTCCTCGCGCAGGCCCAGCAGCGCCTCGAAATCAGCGGCCGACAGCGCGGCGCCCGCCGGCAGCGGCGCCAGGCCGTCGTACCAGGTGGTGAACAGCACGTGGCCTTCGCGCTGGCCCGGCAGGTGCTGCCAGATCTCGTCGGCGGTGAAGCTCAGCACCGGCGCGACCCAGCGCACGAAGGCCTCGGCGATGCGGAACATCGCGCTCTGCGCCGAGCGGCGGCCGTGGCTGTCGCGCGGCATGGTGTAGAGGCGGTCCTTGGTGACGTCCAGGTACACCGCGCCCAGGTCGTTGGTGCAGAAGTTCTGCACCGCGGCCACCACGGCGGCGAAGTCGTAGGCGTCGTAGGCGGCGCGGATCTTCTGCTGCAGCTCGAAGGCGCGGTGCACGGCCCACTGGTCGAGCAGCAGCAGCTGGTCGTTGGGCAGCAGGTGAGCCGCCGGGTCGAAGCCGTGCAGGTTGCCCAGCAGGAAGCGCGCGGTGTTGCGGATGCGGCGGTAGTTGTCGGCGCTGCGCTTGAGGATGTCGTCGGACACCGACATCTCGTTGCGGTAGTCGGCCGAAGCCACCCACAGGCGCAGCACGTCGGCGCCGAGCGCGTCGTTGACCTTCTGCGGCTCGACCACGTTGCCGACCGACTTGGACATCTTGCGGCCCTGCGCGTCCACGGTGAAGCCGTGCGTCAGCACCGCCTTGTAAGGCGCCACGCCGTCCATGGCCACGCCGGTGAGCAGCGAGCTCTGGAACCAGCCGCGGTGCTGGTCGGAGCCCTCGAGGTAGAGATCGGCCGGCTTGCGCAGGCCATCGCCGGCGCGCGCGGCCAGCACCGCCTCGTGGGTGACGCCCGAATCGAACCAGACGTCGAGGATGTCGGTGACCTTCTCGTAGTCGGCCGCCTCGGCGCCGATCAGCTCCGCCGGATCGAGCGAGAACCAGGCATCGGTGCCCTGCTCCGCCACGCGGTCGGCCACGGCGCGCATCAGTTCCACCGAGCGCGGGTGCGGCTCGCCGCTGACCTTGTGGATCAGCAGGGTGATCGGCACGCCCCAGGTGCGCTGGCGGCTGATGCACCAGTCCGGGCGGCCCTCGACCATGCCGGCGATGCGCGCCTGGCCCCAGTCGGGCACGAACTGCACGCCCTGCACCGCCTTCAATGCATCGCGGCGCAGGTGCGCCTGCTCCATCGAGATGAACCACTGCGGCGTGGCGCGGAAGGCCACCGGCGACTTGTGCCGCCAGCAGTGCGGATAGCTGTGCTCCATCTTGCCCGAGGCCAGCAGCACGCCGCGCTCGGCCAGCAGGCCGGTGATGAAGTCGTTGGCCTTCCAGATGTACTGGCCCTCCACCAGCGGCGTGCCCGGCAGGTACACGCCGTTGCCGCCGATGGGGTTGAGCACGGGCTGCTTGTACTTATCGAGCAGGCCGTACTTCACGCCGACCTGGTAGTCCTCCTGGCCGTGGCCGGGCGCCGTGTGCACCGCGCCGGTGCCGGCGTCGGTGGTGACGTGGTCGCCGAGGAGGACCGGGATGTCGCGCTCGTAGAACGGGTGGCGCAGCACGAAGCCTTCCAGCGCCTCGCCGGCGGCGCGGCCGAGCACGACCGGCGCGTCCACGCCATAACGCTTGAGCGCGTCCTCGTGCAGGGCCTCGGCCAGCACCAGCAGCACGCGTTTGCCCTCGCGGTCGGGGCCTTCGACCAGCACGTAGTCGATCTCGGCACCCAGGGTCACGGCCAGCGAGGCCGGCAGCGTCCAGGGCGTGGTGGTCCAGATCGGCACGGCGACGATGGCATCGCCGGCGTCGGCGCCGAACTTCGCGGCCAGGGCCCGGGGCTCGTGCGCGTCATAGGCCACGTCCACCTGCGGCGACACCTTGTCGGCGTACTCGATCTCGGCCTCGGCCAGGGCCGAGCCGCAGTCGAAGCACCAGTGCACCGGCTTGACGCCGCGCGTGAGGTGGCCGCGCTCGACGATCTTCGCCAGGGCGCGCAGCATGTCGGCCTCGAAGCTGAAGTCCATGCTGCGGTAGGGGTTGTCCCAGTCGCCCAGCACGCCCAGGCGCTGGAAATCCTTCGACTGCCCGGCGATCTGCTCGGCGGCGTACTCGCGGCACCGGGCGCGGAACTGCGCGGCGTCGAGCTTCTGGCCGACCTTGCCGTGCTTCTTCTCCACCACCAGCTCGATCGGCAGGCCGTGGCAGTCCCAGCCCGGCACGTAGGGCGCGTCGAAGCCCGAAAGCAGCTTCGACTTCACCACCAGGTCCTTGAGGATCTTGTTCACCGCATGGCCGATGTGGATCGAGCCGTTGGCGTACGGCGGGCCGTCGTGCAGCACGAACAGCGGCCGGCCCCTGGCCTTCTCGCGCACGCGCTGATACAGGCCCTGCTGCTGCCAGCCGGCCAGCATGCCCGGCTCGCGCTTGGGCAGGTCGCCGCGCATGGCGAATGCCGTTTCGGGCAGGCTGATGGTGTGCTTGTAGTCCTTGCCGCCGTTCTCGCTCACGCCGTCACTCCGCGTTCTTCCCTGTCTTGGCGCAACACGCGCCGGGCCTGCCGGGCATCCTCGTCCATCTGGCGCACCAGGGACGGCAGGTCGTCGAATTTCTCCTCGTCGCGCAGCTTGGCGACGAACTCCACCCCGATGCGCGACCCGTAGAGGTCGCCGTCGAAGTCGAACACATGGGCCTCGAGCAGCGGCTCGACACCTTGCACCGTCGGCCGCGTGCCCAGGCTGGCCACGCCGGCGCGCGGCACCGGGCCGATGCCGTGCACCCAGACCGCGAAGATGCCGCCCAGCGGCGCCTTCTTGCCGGCCAGCCGGAGGTTGGCCGTAGGGTAGCCGAGCTGGCGCCCGAGCTGTTTGCCGCGCACCACCTTGCCGTCGATGGCGTAGCGCCGGCCCAGCGCGGCCGCGGCGGCGTCGAGGTCGCCGGCCGCCAGGTGCGCACGCACGGCGCTGGCCGACACGCGCCCGGCGGCGTCGGCCACCACCGGCACTTCGGCCGCGGTGAAACCGTGGCGCTGGCCCAGGGCCTGCAGCAGGGCCAGGTCGCCGGCGCGGCGGTGGCCGAAGCGGAACTCCGGGCCCACCCACACCTCGCGCGCGGACAGCCGGTGCACCAGCACGCGCTCGACGAAGGCCTCGGCCGACATCGCCGCCATCGCCGCGTTGAAGCGAAGCAGGCCGACCACGTCCATGCCCAGGCCCCGCAGGCCCTCGAACTTGGCGCGCGGCAGCAGCAGGCGCGCCGGCGGCGCGGCCGGGGCGAAGAATTCACGCGGCAGGGGTTCGAAGCTCAGCGCCACCGCGGCCAGGCCGGCGGCGCGCGCACGCGCACGCACGTGGCCGACCAGGGCCTGGTGCCCCCGGTGGAGGCCGTCGAAGGCACCGATGCAAACCACGCTGCCCTGCGGGCAAGCGGGCTTGCCCTCGACGTCCCGGAACAGCTTGTTCATCCGGAAATTATAGCCGGGCCCACTCACCGGCCGCGCAGTTCGCGCGGACGCCAGCCCATGGCCAGCAGGGCCAGGCCGTAGGCACCGGCGCCGGCCGCCACCACCGCCAGCAACAGGCCCCAGCGCGCCAGGCCCGCCCACGCGCGCCAGTCGCCCACGGCGTGCACGGCCACCAGCACCGCCGCCGCCAGCGCCAGGCTGGCCACCAGCAGCCGCAGGAGGTGCCGGCCCCAGCCAGCCTCCAGCCGGAAGCCGGCCTGCCGCCGCAGCGCGCGCCACAGCAGCCCGGCATTGGCCAGGCCGGCCAGGCCGGTGGCCAGGGCGATGCCAGCGTGCGCGCCCGGCACGGCGCCCAGCCACAGCGGCGTGGTGATGGCCGCCGTCAGCGCCACGTTGATCAGCACCGTGGCCACGGCGGCCCGCATCGGCGTCTTCGTGTCCTGGCGGGCATAAAAAGCCGAGAGCAGCACCTTGCTGGCCATGAAGCCGGGGATGCCCAGGCTCATGGCCATCAGGCTGAGCGCGGTCATGCGGCTGTCGCCGGGAAGGAACTGGCCACGCTCGAAGATCACGATCGCCAGCGGCTCGGCCAGCAGGGCCAGGCCCAGCGCGGCCGGGATGGCCAGCAGCAGCACCGTGCGCAGGCCCCAGTCGAGCGAGGCGGCGTAGCCGGCGGTGTCGGCGTCGGCGTGGCGGCGCGCCAGGTGCGGCAGGATCACCGTGCCCAGGGCCACGCCGAACAGGCCGAGCGGGAACTCCACCAGGCGGTCGGAGTAGTACAGCCAGCTCTGGCTGCCATCCACCAGCAGCGAGGCGAACAGCGTGCCCACGATGAGGTTGAGCTGGGCCACCGAGGACGAGAACAGGGTGGGCAGCATCAGCGCGCCCACCCGGCGCACGCCGGGGTGGCGCAGGTTCAGGCGCAGCCGCGGGCGCAGGCCCAACCGGCCCATCGCCGGCCACAGCAGGGCCAGCTGCAGCACGCCGGCCGCCAGCACGCCCCAGGCCAGGGCCGTGATCGGCACCGCCAGCAGCGGGGCCAGCAGCAGCATGGCGGCGATCACGGCCAGGTTGTGCAGCACCGGGGTCACGGCCGGCAGGGCGAAGCGCTGGAAGCTGTTGAGCACGGCGCCGGCCAGGGCGGTCATCGAGACCAGGGCCAGGTAGGGGAAGACGATGCGCAGCAGGTCGGTGGTCAGGCCGAACTTGGCCGGGTCGTCGAGCATGCCGGGGGCGATCAGGGCCACCACCAGCGGCGCCGCCAGCAGGCCCAGGCCGCTGACCACCAGCACGGTGGCGCACAGGGCGCCGGCCACGTGGTCGAGGAAGTCCTTCAGGGCCGCCTCGTCGCCGCGCTGGCGCAGCTCGGACAGCACCGGCACGAAGGCCGAGGCGAACGAGCCCTCGGCGAAGATCCGGCGCAGGTAGTTGGGGATGCGGTAGGCCACCGCGAAGGCGTCGACGATGCCGCCGGCGCCGAAAACCTGGGCCTGCACCACGTCCCGGGCGAAGCCGGCCAGGCGCGAAAGCAGGGTCATGGCGCTGAAGACGGCGGTCGAGCGCAGCAGTCCGCCGCCCCGGGCCTTGCCCCCCTCGGGCGGGCTCATGCCGGCCTCCCGGGGGGTGTTTGACTCAAGCTACTGAATCGACCATAATTTCGGGTCTTTCCACCCCCATTTCCCGGCCAGGGCGTCTCGCTGCGGCCACCGTCCAACGATTCCAGGAGCCCTCCGTGGCCAACATCAAGTCCGCCAAGAAGCGCGCCAAGCAGACCGTCGTCCGCAACGCCCGCAATGCCAGCCAGCGTTCCATGCTGCGCACCGCCGTGAAGAAGGTCATCAAGGCCCTCGACGCCAAGGACGCCGCCGGCGCCGAAGCCGCCTTCGCCGTCGCCCAGCCGATCCTGGACCGCTACTCGTCGCGCGGCCTGATCCACAAGAACAAGGCTGCCCGCCACAAGAGCCGCATCAGCGCCCACATCAAGGCCCTGAAGCAGGCCTGATCCGCCGGCGCCGCAAGGCGCCGCGATCGGCGAGAAAAGGCCGGCGCAAGCCGGCCTTTTTGCTGCCTGTTTTTCGCCCGCCCGGTATGCGGCCGGGCGCACTGCCCCGGCCATCAGGCACGGAGCGTAACCCTCAGCCGCCACGCGCCATCTCCGCGCGCGCCGCGGCGTCCTCGGCCGCTTCCAGCGCGGCCGCCTTCTGGTCGTCGAAGAACTGCTGCACCTTGAGCACGATCGGCCAGGTGCCCTCGCGGCCGATGGCCGAGACCACGAACCACGGCGCCGTCCAGCCCAGGGCCTCGACCACGGCCCTGGCGCGCGGCTCGCGCTCGGACTCGGGCAGCAGGTCGGCCTTGTTGAACACCAGCCAGCGCGGCTTCTCCAGCATCGCCGGGTCGTGCTTGCGCAGCTCGGCCTCGATGGCGCGCACCTGCTCGGCCGGATCGACGCCTTCGTCGAAGGGCGCGATGTCCACCAGGTGCAGCAGCAGGCGGGTGCGCTGGACGTGGCGCAGGAACTGCGCGCCCAGGCCGGCGCCGTCGGCCGCGCCTTCGATCAGGCCGGGGATGTCGGCGATGACGAAGCTGCGGTCCATCTCGACGCTGACCACGCCCAGGTTCGGGTAGAGCGTGGTGAACGGGTAGTCGGCCACCTTGGGCGTGGCCGCGGACACGGCGCGGATGAAGGTGGACTTGCCGGCGTTGGGGAAGCCCAGCAGGCCCACGTCGGCCAGCAGCTTGAGCTCGAGGCGGATCTCGCGCTCCTCGCCTTCGGTGCCCGGGCCGGCCTTGCGCGGCGCGCGGTTGACCGAGCTCTTGAAGTGCACGTTGCCCTTGCCGCCCACCCCGCCCTGCGCGACGAGCAGGCGCTCGCCGTGGCGGGTGAGGTCGCCGATGATCTCCTCGGTGCCGACGTTGATCACCTCGGTGCCGACCGGCACGCGGATGACCACGTCCTCGCCGGCCTTGCCGAACATCTGCCGGCCCATGCCGTTCTGGCCGCGCTGGGCGCGGTAGTGGCGCTGGTGGCGGAAGTCCACCAGGGTGTTGAGGTTCTCGTCGGCCTGCAGCCACACGCTGCCGCCGTCGCCGCCGTCGCCGCCGTCCGGCCCGCCGAGCGGGATGAACTTCTCGCGCCGGAAGCTGATGCAGCCGTTGCCGCCGTTGCCGGCGGTGACGGTGATCTGCGCTTCATCAACGAATTTCACGGGTAATGTCCCAGGCGGCGACCGCGGGGGCCTGCGCCACGATTGTGGGCCGTCGGCGCCGCGCCGTGAAGGGCGCCGTGCCGGCTGGCCGGGGGTCTGAAAACAAAAGCCCCGCCGAAGCGGGGCCCTTGCGGCGGAACCGGGCGGCGATCAGGCCGCCGGGACCACGCTCACGGTGCGGCGCTTCTTGGGGCCCTTGACCGAGAAATCCACCACGCCGTCCACGAGGGCGAACAGGGTGTGGTCGCGGCCGAGGCCGACGCCCGGACCCGGGTGGAACTCGGTGCCACGCTGGCGGACGATGATGTTGCCGGCCTCGATGGCCTGGCCGCCGTACATCTTCACGCCCAGGTACTTCGGGTTGGAATCGCGGCCGTTGCGGGACGAGCCTACGCCTTTTTTCTGTGCCATGACGTTGTCTCCTCTGGCTTAGCCGGCGATGCCGGTGATTTCGATTTCGGTGAAATACTGCCGGTGGCCCATCTGCTTGCGATGGTGCTTGCGGCGACGGAACTTGACGATGCGGACCTTGTCGAGGCGGCCGTGCGACTTGATGGTCGCGGTGACCTTGGCGCCGTCCACGGTCGGGGCACCGACCTTGACGTTCTCGCCGTCGCCGAGCATCAGGACCTTGTCGATCTCGAAGCTCTTGCCTTCCTCGAGGTCGATCTTCTCGACCTTCAGGGTCTCGCCCTGCATAACGCGGTACTGCTTACCGCCGGTGACGATGACTGCGTACATGACCGGGATTCCTCTGTAGTTATTTTGGACGAACCTGCCCGCGGTCGACGGGACAGAAGCGGGATTGTAGGCGAAAAACCCCTTTTGCGTCAAAGGGGACGGGTGCATTCTCCGGGGAGCCGGCGCGCTGCGCCCCCGGCTCCCCGGAAAATGCACCTGTCCCCACCCCCCGCCGCGGCCAAGTGCCTGCCGGGCAAGGACTTTGCCGGCCACCACGGGGCCTGCACGGCCGGACTGGCCCGGGCTGCTAGACTGCCCGGTTCCCGATTCCGCCAGCCGCTCAGGAGCCCTCCCCGGCGCATGGACACCATCCGCATCCGCGGTGCCCGCACCCACAACCTCAAGAACATCGACCTGGACCTGCCCCGGAACCGGCTGATCGTCATCACCGGCCTGTCCGGCTCGGGCAAGTCCTCCCTGGCCTTCGACACCATCTATGCCGAGGGCCAGCGCCGCTACGTCGAGTCCCTGTCGGCCTACGCCCGGCAGTTCCTGAGCGTGATGGAGAAGCCCGATGTCGACCACATCGAGGGCCTGAGCCCGGCGATCTCGATCGAGCAGAAGTCCACCTCGCACAACCCGCGCTCGACCGTCGGCACCATCACCGAGGTCTACGACTACCTGCGCCTGCTGTTCGCCCGCGTCGGCACCCCGCGCTGCCCGGACCACCACTACCCGCTCGAGGCCCAGACCGTCGGCCAGATGGTGGACCAGGTGCTGGCCCTGCCGGCCGACCGCCGCTACATGCTGCTCGCGCCGGTGGTGCGCGACCGCAAGGGCGAGCACGCCCAGGTCTTCGACCAGCTGCGCGCCCAGGGCTTCGTGCGCGTGCGGGTCAATGGCCAGCTGCACGAGCTCGATGCCGTGCCCACCCTGGCCCTGCGCCAGAAGCACACCATCGAGGCGGTGATCGACCGCTTCAAGCCGCGCGAGGACCTCAAGCAGCGCCTGGCCGAGAGCTTCGAGACCGCGCTCAAGCTCGGCGACGGCCTGGCCCAGGTGCAGGACCTCGACGACGCGTCGGTGGCGCCGCTGCTGTTCTCGTCCAAGTTCAGCTGCCCGGCCTGCGACTACGCCCTGCCCGAGCTCGAGCCGCGGCTGTTCTCGTTCAACGCGCCGATGGGCGCCTGCCCGACCTGCGACGGCCTGGGCATCACCCAGTTCTTCGACCCCTCGCGCGTGGTGGTGCATCCGGAGCTGAGCCTGGCCGCCGGCGCCGTGCGTGGCTGGGACCGCCGCAACGCCTACTACTTCCAGCTCATCGCCTCGCTGGCCAAGCACTACGGTTTCGACCCCGACACCGCCTGGGAGTCGCTGGAGGAATCGGTGCGCCAGGCCGTGCTCTACGGCAGCGGCGAGGAAGTGATCACCTTCACCTACCTCACCGAATCCGGCGGCCGCACCCAGCGCAAGCACAAGTTCGAGGGCATCGTGCCCAACCTCGAGCGCCGCTACCGCGAAACCGAGTCGCAGGTGGTCAAGGAGGAGCTGGCCAAGTTCATCTCCGACCGCCCCTGCCCCGACTGCGGCGGCGCGCGCCTGAACCGCGCGGCGCGCAACGTGTTCGTGGCCGAGCGCACGCTGCCGGAAATCACCAGGCTGCCGGTGGACGAGTCGCTGGAGTTCTTCTCGCACCTGCGCCTGTCCGGCTGGCGCGGCGAGATCGCCGCCAAGATCGTCAAGGAGATCCACGACCGCCTGCGCTTCCTGGTGGACGTGGGCCTGGACTACCTCACGCTCGAGCGCAAGGCCGACTCGCTCTCGGGCGGCGAGGCCCAGCGCATCCGCCTGGCCAGCCAGATCGGCGCCGGCCTGGTGGGCGTGATGTACGTGCTCGACGAGCCCTCGATCGGCCTGCACCAGCGCGACAACGAGCGCCTGCTGGGCACGCTCACCCGCCTGCGCGACCTGGGCAACACCGTCATCGTGGTCGAGCACGACGAGGACGCCATCCGCCTGGCCGACCACATCGTCGACATCGGCCCGGGCGCCGGCGTGCACGGCGGCGAGGTGGTGGCCGAAGGCAGCTACGCCGACGTGCTCAAGGCGCCGCGCTCGGTCACCGGCGACTACCTCTCGGGCCGCCGCCGCATCGAAATCCCGGCGCAGCGCCACAAGCCCAACCCCAAGATGATGCTGCAGCTGCGCGGCGCCAGCGGCAACAACCTCAAGGACGTGGACCTGTCGATCCCGGCCGGGCTGTTCACCTGCATCACCGGCGTGTCGGGCTCGGGCAAGTCCACGCTGATCAACGACACGCTCTACCACCTGGCCGCCAACGAGCTCAACGGCGCCTCGCACACCGCCGCGCCGCACCGCGAGGTGGTCGGCCTGGACCTGTTCGACAAGGTGGTGGACATCGACCAGAGCCCGATCGGCCGCACGCCGCGCTCGAACCCGGCCACCTACACCGGCCTGTTCACGCCGCTGCGCGAACTGTTCGCGCAGGTGCCCGAGGCGCGCGCCCGCGGCTACTCGCCGGGCCGCTTCAGCTTCAACGTGCGCGGCGGCCGCTGCGAGGCCTGCCAGGGCGACGGCCTGATCAAGGTGGAGATGCACTTCCTGCCCGACGTCTACGTGCCCTGCGACGTCTGCCACGGCAAGCGCTACAACCGCGAGACGCTGGAGATCCTCTACAAGGGCTACTCGATCCACGACGTGCTCGAGATGACCGTCGAGGACGCGCTGACCCTGTTCGAGCCGGTGCCGGCGCTGGCGCGCAAGCTCGAGACCCTGGTGGACGTGGGCCTGAGCTACATCAAGCTCGGCCAGCCGGCCACCACGCTTTCGGGCGGCGAGGCGCAGCGCGTGAAGCTGAGCAAGGAGCTCAGCCGCCGCGACACCGGCCGCACGCTCTACATCCTCGACGAGCCCACCACCGGCCTGCACTTCCACGACATCGAGCACCTGCTGGCCGTGCTGCACAAGCTGCGCGACGAGGGCAATACGATCGTGGTGATCGAGCACAACCTCGACGTCATCAAGACCGCCGACTGGATCGTCGACCTCGGCCCCGAGGGCGGCCACCGCGGCGGCATGATCCTGGCCGAGGGCACGCCCGAGGAAATCGCCGCCAACCCGCACTCCCACACCGGCCGGTTCCTGGCCAAGCTGCTGGCCGGCGCGCCAGCGGCGCCGAAGAAGAGGAAGAAGGCATGAGCCACGTCGTCCACCAGGTCGAGCTGGAGGTGCGCTGGCGCGACCTCGACGCCTTCGACCACGTCAACAACGCCAGCTACCTGGGCTACATCGAGGAAGCGCGCGTTCGCTGGTTCAAGTCGCTCAGCCACGACTGGGCCGGCGAAACGGCGGCGCCGATCATGGCGGCGGTGGCCGTGAACTACCGCCGGCCGATCAACTGGCCCGAGACGGTGCGCATCGAGCTCATCGCCGGCCGCGTCGGCGGCAAGAGCCTGACGCTCGAGCACCGCATCACCTCGGCGGCCGACCCGGGCGTGCTCTACTGCGACGGCCACACCGTGCTGGTGTGGGTGGACCGCAGCGGCCAGAGCGTGCCGCTGCCGGACAAGGTGCGCGTCGCCTGCGAACCGGCGGCCTGACGCCGCAGGCGCCTCAGGGCGCCTCGCGCCGCACCGGGTACTCGGCGAACACGCGGCGCCCGTCTTCAAGCACCAGGCGCACGCGCGCCACGTCGCCCTCGGCCAGCGGCCGCAGCGGGCGCATCAGCATCAGGTGCAGGCCGCCGGGCTCGAAGCGCAACTCGCCGCCGGGCGGCAGCTCGAGCCGGCCGGCCTCGCGCATGCGGCTCATGCCGTCCTCCTCCACCGTGCGATGGATCATCGGCATGCCGAAGTCGAGGCTCTCGACATCCACCACCACCACCGGCGCCCCGCAGGGATTGCGCAGCACGAGGTAGCCGGCCAGCGATTTCGCGCCGGGCGGCGCCGCGCGCACCCACGGTTTTTCGACGACCGGCAGGCAACCGGCGGGTTCGGCTGCAACGGCGGCTGAAGCGGGCAGCAGGGCCAGCAACCCCGCCAAAAGAAGCTGTGCGTTCATGGGCCTATAGTAATCCCACGCCCGTCGAGGAGCCCTGAATGAAGCCTTCCCTGATCTGCCTTGCCGTCGCCGCCGCGCTGTCCACGCCTGCCTGGGCGCAGGCGCCGCGCCTGACCATCTACAGCGGCGGCTATGAGTCGGTCGTGCAGTCCGGCGGCATGGCCAGCGGTGCCGGCCACGCCCGCTACCAGGCCCGCCTGGCCTGGGACCTGCGCGCCGGCGACAACGAGGTGCGCCTGGGCGGCCTGCCGCCGCTGCTCGACGTCGGCTCGGTGCGGCTAGAGCCCGCCGGCGCGGCGCGCGTGCGCGGCCAGCGCTACGACTTCGGCCAGGCCGGCCAGCAGGCGCTGCTGCTGCGTGCGATCGGCAAGACCGTGGTGGTCGAGCACGCCGTGGGCAACCAGCGCGAATCGAGCACCGGCACCCTGCTCGCCGCGGGCGACGGCCTGGTGCTGCGCCTGGCCGACGGGCGGGTGAAGGTGCTCTCGAACTGGTCGGGCTTCGAGCTGCCTGGCCTGCCCGAAGGGGTCGCGACCGAGCCGGGCATTGCCTGGAACCTGGCGGCCCCGCGCGCCGGCCGCGAATCCTTCGATCTCGACTACGCCACCGCCGGCCTGGCCTGGCGCGCCGAGTACCAGGCCACGCTGGCCGGCCAGGGCAGCGCCTGTCGCATGCGCCTGGACGGCGCGGCGCTGGTGGCCAATGGCTCGGGCGCCGATTTCCGCGGCGTGGCCCTGACCCTGGTGGCGGGCCAGCCCAACCGCGTGGCCGGCGGCGGCCATGCGCCGGCGCCGATGATGGCCAAGCTCGAGCGCGGCATGGTGGTGGCCGACGCCGCGCCCACGCCCGAAGCCTCGGGCGAATACCACGCCTACCGCCTGCCCGGCACCGGCGACCTGCCCCAGGGCAGCGTGCAGCGCCTGCCGCTGCTCGACCCGGTGGGCGCCCTGCCCTGCGAGCGCCGCTACCAGGTAGATTCGTCGATGGGCCAGTGGCAGCCGCCGCACCCGATCATCGATGCCAACTTCGGCCCCGCCACCGACACGCCGCCGGTGACCGCCCTGCTCGCCTTCGAGAACCGCAAGGCCCGCGGCCTGGGCCTGCCGCTGCCGGCCGGACGGGTGCGCGTGTTCGACGGCAGCGAACTGCTGGGCGAGGCCGCCCTCGCGCACACCCCGGCCGAGGCCCGCGTGGAACTGGCGCTGGGCACGGCCTTCGACCTCACCGCCGAGCGCCGCCGCGAGGATTTCCAGCTCGACCGCAGCGGCCGCACGATGACCGAAACCGTCACCGTCGTGCTGCGCAACGCCAAGTCCGAGGCCGCCACCGTGCACCTGCGCGAGTCGCTGCCGCGCTGGAGCGAGTGGGAGATCACCGCCTCGAGCGTGCCGGCGCGCAAGCTCGATGCGCAGCTGGCCGGCTTCGAGGTGAGGGTGCCGGCGGGCGGCGAGGCGCAACTGAGCTACACGGTGCGATATCGTTGGGCCCCCGACGTCCGGATTCCCTGACCGCCATGATCGAAATCCACGCCCAAGGGCCCATCCACGAGATCCGCCTGGCCCGTCCGCCGGTCAACGCGCTCACGCCCGAACTGCTGGTGGCGCTGCGCACCGCCGTGCAGGCCGCGCCCGCCCAGGGCGCGAAGGCGATCATCCTCTCCGGCGGCGAGCGGGTGTTTTCCGGTGGCATGGACGTGCCGCACCTGATGGGACTGGACGCCGCCGGGCTCAAGGCCGGCTGGGCCTCGCTGTTCGCGGCGGCGCGGGCCATCGCCGGCTCGCCGGTGCCGGTGGTCGCGGCCCTCGGTGGCCACAGCCCGGCCGGCGGTTGCGTGCTGGCGCTGTGCTGCGACTACCGCATCATGGCGCGCGGCCCCTTCCGCATCGGCCTGAACGAGGTGCAGGTGGGCCTGGTGGCGCCCGACGCCATCCAGCACCTGATGCGCCGCGTGGTCGGCCCCTACCGCGCCGAGCGCCTGCTGGTGGCCGGCGCGCTGGTGGAGTCCGAGCAGGCGCTGGCGATCGGCCTGGTGGACGAACTGACCGACGCCGAGCACGTCACCAAGCGCGCGCAGGTGTGGCTGCAGGAGCTGCTGGCGCTGCCGGGCGAGGCCATGCTGGCCACCCGCCGCATCGCCCGCGCCGACCTGGTGGCCGCCCTCGAAGGCTTCCGCGACGACGACCTGGATGCCTTCCTGGCCGAGTGGAATTCGCCCTCCACGCAGGCGGCGCTGCAGGCCCTGGTCGCCCGCCTGAAGAAATGAGCGCGGCACCCGTCGCCCGGGCGCCGATCCTGGCGCTGGCCTGCCTGGCGCTCGCGGCCTGCGGCGAGCAGCCGCTGCCGCCGGAGTACGCCGGCTACGCGGGCCACTGGCGTGGCGAGGGCGTGCTGCTGGTGATCACCCCCGGCGGCCACGCCGATTACGAGAAGGTTTCCGCCGGTTCGCGCGTCTCGATCGAAGGCGCGGTGCACGGCTTCGATGGCCGCAGCTTCCGCATCGGACCGCGCCCCCTGGGGGCACGCTTCGAAGTGCAGCAGGCGCCGCGCCTGGAGAATGGCCGCTGGCGCATGACCGTGGACGGCCATCCGCTGGTTCGCGTGGACGTCATGCCCGTGCAATCGGGCCGGGACACGCTCTGATCAGTCGCCGGTGGCCACCGGCCGCGAGCGATCGCTCACCCAACCGCTCCATGAGGCCGCGAATACGCGTGCGCCCTGCAACCCGGCGTGCTCCATGGCCAGCAGGTTGTGGCAGGCGGTGACGCCCGAGCCGCAGGACAGAACGACCTCGCCCGGCGCACGCCCCGCCAGCAGCGCCTCGAACTCGGTGCGCAACTGCCCGGCCGGCTTGAAGCGGCCATCGACGAGATTGTCCTGCAGCGGCCGGTTGCGGGCGCCGGGAATGTGGCCGGCCACCGGATCGAGCGGTTCGACCTCGCCGCGAAAGCGCGGTGCCGGGCGGGCGTCCAGCAGCCAGCCGGGGGCCTCGCCCAGGCGCGACTGCACTTCGTCGATTCGCGCCACGCGCGACAGATCCAGGGGCACGGGATACGGCGGCTTGGCCTTCGGCAAACTCGCATCCAGCGGGCCGCCAATCGCCTTCCAGGCCGCCAGTCCCCCATCGAGCACCGCCACGCGCCCGTGGCCGCAAAGGCGCAGCAGCCACCACAGCCGCGCCGCGGCCATCGAACCATCGCCGGCGTCGTAGGCCACCACCTGGTCGTCGGGGCCAATGCCCAGGCGACCGAGCAGGGCGGCAAACGCCTGGGCGTCCGGCAGCGGATGCCGGCCCTCCGACGCGGGCTTGCGCTTGTCCGACAGGTCCTCGTCGAGGTGGGCGTAGCCCGCGCCCGGCAGGTGCGCCTGTTTCCAGGCCTCGCGTCCGGCCTGGGTGTCGGCGCCGCCGGCGACGTTGCGGCAGTCCACCAGCACCAGCCCGGGCTCGCCGAGGCGGGCCAGCAACCCGGGCGCGGACACGAGGGTGGTCCAGTTCATCGCCGACGCTCCAGTCGCTGGCGGAAGTTCACCAGCATAGCCGCCGTGGCGCCCCAGATCCGGTGGCCGCCATAGCGATATTCGAGCACGTGGCGGCGACGGCCCTGGAACTCGACCTCGTGCGAGTGCACGTTCGCCGGATCGAGCAGGAACGACAGCGGCACTTCGAAGGCCTCGGCCACCTCCGACGGATCCGGCACCGGCACGAAGCCGCCGCGCACCGAGGCGACCACCGGGAAGACGTGGAAGCCGGTGATCGTGACGAAGGGATCGAGGTAGCCCAGCGGCGAGGACATCGCGTCGCTCAGGCCCACCTCCTCGCGCGCCTCGCGCAGCGCCGCGGCGACCGGGTCGGCGTCGTCGGGCTCGATGCGTCCGCCCGGGAAGGCGACCTGGCCGGCGTGGTGGCGCAGCACTTCGGTGCGGCGCGTCAGCAGCACCTGCGGGCCATCGCGGCGCTCGACCAGGGCCACCAGCACCGCGGCGGGCCGCAGCGGCAGGTGCGCAGGCAGCAGGTCGGCCAGTTCGGCCTGGTTCCAGCCGGGTCCGGCGGGGGGCTCGCCCAGCGGATGCAGGGCGGCGGGGATCCGTTCGAGCGGATCCGGCGGGGGCGTCACGCGCGCACGGCCTCGCGGCCGGGCAGGACGACCTCCATCAGGTGCAGGCGTTCATCGTCGCTCATCTGCGACCAGCGGGCGATTTCCGCCGTGTTGCGATGGCAGCCCTCGCACAGTCCGGCGGCGTCGAGCGAACAGACGCCGATGCAAGGACTGAGCACCGCCCGGAAACCGGAAGCAAGGGACATGGAGAGACCAGAAGGACGCGGGGCCGCGCCGTCGCCGGCGCGGCCCCACGGGGATTACTTGACGCTGATCAGGCGGACTTCGAACACCAGCGCCTGGCCCGGACCCACCGGCGAGCGCGGGTTGTTGCCGAAGCCCTGGTCCGGCGGCAGGAACACCTCCCAACGCGAACCGGCGCCCATCAGCGGCAGCACTTCGCGGATGCCCGGCACCGGGAACTCGCTGACGACGTGGGTCGACGGCTGGGCGTCCTGGGTGGCCAGGGTGTTGGCGAACTCGCGGCCCGAGGACACCGAACCGCGGAAGTGCAGCTGCACGGTGCTGTTGGCGGTGGGCTTGGCGCCGGTGCCCGGCTCGATCACGCGGTACTGGATGCCGTTGGGCAGCACGGTGATGCCCGGCTTGCTGCGGTTCTGGGCGAGGAAGGCATCGGACGCAGCCTTGTTCTCGTTGGCCTGGCGCTCGAAATCGGCGCGGGCCTGGCTGGCCAGGCGCATCTGCAGTGCGACCAGCTGGCCTTCCATCTGCTCGGTCGGGTACTGCGGTGCGCGCTTGGCGTAGCCGTCCTGGAGACCCTTGATGACCGCGTTGAGGTCGATGTCCATGCCCGGACCGACCAGGTCCTTGCCCATGTCGAAGCCGATGGCGTAGCTGAGCACCGGCTTGTTGGCCGGCGGCGGCTGCGGCGGGTTCGCCGGGGCGGTCTGGGCCAGGGCCACGCTGGCGCTCAGGCCGAGGGCCGCCATGCCGGCAGCGATCAAACGCAACTTCATCAGGGAATCTCCGGTTGATTTGGATGGGGCGATGTGGGGCCCCGAACGCCGCGCTAGGATAGCCCCCGCACGGCTTAACCGCCACTGACACTTTCCCGTGGCGGGCGCTCAGACCGGGCGCGGCGCCGAGAGTTCCCCTGCAAGGAGATTGACCCCCATGGACCACCGGAACCTGCTGGTCGAGGACCAGGGCGCGATCCGCCGGATCACCCTCAACCGTCCCGACAAGCTCAACGCCCTCGACCACGCCACCCTGAGCGAGCTGCACGCCGCCTTCGAGGCCGCCGGCCGCGACCCGGGCGTGCGGGTGGTGGTGCTCACCGGCGCTGGCCCCAAGGCCTTCGTGGCTGGCGCCGACATCGCCGAGATGAACGGCCTCAGCCCGGCCCGGGCGCGCGATTTCTCCGCCCACGGCCAGGCCCTGATGACCCGCATCGAGCGCCTGGGCAAGCCGGTCATCGCCCGCATCAACGGCTTCGCGCTCGGCGGCGGCCTGGAACTGGCCATGGCCTGCCACCTGCGCATCGCCGCCGACACGGCCAAGGTCGGCCAGCCGGAGATCAACCTGGGCCTGGTGCCGGGATTCGGCGGTACCCAGCGCCTGCTGCGCCTGGCCGGCCGCGCCGCCTGCCTGGAGCTGTGCCTGCTGGGCGCACCGATCGACGCGGCCCGCGCCGCGGCCCTGGGCATCGTCAACCGCGTGGTGCCGGCCGATGCGCTCGACGCCGAGGTCGATGCCCTGGCCAACCAGCTCGCCAACGCCGCGCCGCTGGCCCTGCGCGGCATCCTCGACGCCGTGCTGCTGGGCGGCGAGGCACCGCTGGACACCGCGCTCGACCACGAGACCCAGGTGTTCGCGGTGACCTTCTCCACCGAGGACATGAAGGAAGGCACCAGCGCCTTCCTGGCCCGCCGCAAGCCGCAGTTCAACGGCCGCTGAGGCCGGCGCCGGCCGTGCACCTGCACGCCATCCACGGGGGCCTGGCACTCGAGGGCCACAAGGCCGCGTCAGCGAGCGGGGGCCTGCGCGCCTGCCCGCCGCCGCCGCGGCTGGTGCTGCCCCTGCGCCAACACGCCGGCCTTCCGGCCCGGCCCCTGGTGGCCGTCGGCGACCGGGTGGCCCGCGGCCAGGTCCTGGCCCTGCCGGACGGACCGGGCGCACCGGTGCACTGTCCGATGGCCGCCCGCGTGGTCGCCATCGAAGACCGGCCGCTGCCGGGCCAGCCCGCGCCCGCCGTGCCGCACCTCGTGCTCGAACCCAGCGGCGCGGGGGACGAGTCCCTGCTGGGGCCGCTGCCCGGCGACGCCACGCCCGAAGCCCTGCGCACGCGCATCGCCGAGGCCGGCCTGGTCGGCCTGGGCGGCGCCGGCTTTCCCACCGCCGGCAAGCTCGACGCCGCGCGCGAGCTGGTGATCATCAACGGCGCCGAATGCGAGCCGTGGATCAGCTGCGACGATGCCCTGCTGCGCGCGCACGCCGGCGAGGTGCTGCGCGGCGCGCGCCTGCTGGCCCGCGCGGCCGGCGCGGCGCGGGTGCTGGTGGCGGTCGAGGACGACATGCACGTGGCGCTGGCGGCCTGCCGCGCCGCGGCGGCCGAAGACGGCGGCGACATCGAGATCGTAGCCGTGCCCGCACGATACCCCGCCGGCGGCGAGCGCCAGCTGATCCAGGCGCTCACCGGCCTGGAGGTGCCGCGCGGCGGCCTGCCGCGCGACCTGGGCATCGTCGTGTTCAACGTCGGCACCGCGCGTGCCGCCTGGCGTGCGGTTGCGCTGGGCGAGCCGCTGATGGAACGCGTGGTGACGGTCACCGGCCCGGGCGTCGCGCAGCCGGGCAACTTCCTGGTGCCGCTGGGCACGCCGGTCTCGCACCTGGTCGAACAGGCCGGCGGCTACACGCCGGCGGCGCGCCGGCTTCTGCTGGGCGGGCCGATGATGGGCACCGCGCTGCCGCACGACGACGTCCCGGTCGGCAAGACGCACCACTGCGTACTCGTCCTGGGCGAACGCGATGTGCGCGCCAGCGGCGACGAGATGCCCTGCATCCGCTGCGGCGACTGCGCCAGCGCCTGCCCGGCGCGCCTGCTGCCGCAGCAGCTGCTCTGGCAGGCCCGCGCCGACCGGCTCGAGGACGCGCGCGTCCAGGGCCTGCCAGACTGCATCGAGTGCGGCTGCTGCGACCTGGCCTGCCCCAGCCACATCCCGCTGACCGAAATCTTCCGCCGGGCGAAGGGTGCGCTGCTGGCGCGCGACGCCGACGCCGCCGACGCCGCGGCCGCCAGGGCACGCTTCGAAGCGCGCAAGCAGCGGCTCGAGCGCGAGGCCGCCGAACGCGAGGCGCGGC
>Ga0208242_100475_pt1 | contig 24725 bp, 23 predicted proteins | sample SubbioAug_CSW13A_FD_184825 | JGI IMG/M metagenome (GOLD analysis project Ga0208242, IMG submission 184825) | Serpentinite rock and fluid subsurface biosphere microbial communities from McLaughlin Reserve, California, USA - CR12Aug_CSW13A (SPAdes) | ecosystem: Environmental > Terrestrial > Deep...
AGCCGATCATGAACAAATTCACTCTGACCTGTGTGCTCACAGGTATTTCATTGCTGACAACCGCGTGCTCTACGCTTGACTACGAGCCCTATGGGTACCGGGAAGGATGGCGCCGATCACAAATCATGGAAATTGGTCAAGCCAAAACCATGATGCAGCGAGTCGCCAAAGACTGCCGAACAGAGTTGGGTGCCGATGCACCCTATGCCCGCTATGCCGTTGCGTCCTACAGTTACGGAGGCAACCCGAATCTGAGGGCAAAACGTGTCGTCGCCGTTCCGAATGCCATGAATCTGAACGTTGGGGATTGGGTGTATATCAACATCACCGATTGCCAGCAGCCTTTGAAACGGGTCGATCAAAGAAAGATGCTGGACTGATCAGACTGGCCTGTTGAATAGGTTCTCAACAGGCCCTTTCCGCATTACTTGATCGAGAAGCGGACGTTGATCGGCTTTTTGCCTGCCAGCGTCACCAGCGCCACCACCTTGGTGCCGCTCTTGATCGCAAAGTTGCCCATGGCTTGCAGGTGAGAGTCACCTGCCGGTGACAAGGTCACCGATGTCTTCTCAGCGCCATTGAGCAAGGTCAACTTGGCTGTGGCGCCTTTGGCGCTGGCCGGTTTGCCGTGATCCCTCACGTGCAAGGCAATTTGATCTGGCTTGGCCACCAACTCGAAGTCCATGTCCTTGGCCTCGGTGACGATGCCACCGTGGAGGGACTGATGCTCATGGCCATGCTCATGGCCGTGGTTGTGCTCGTCGCCAGCTTGTGCGCCAAAGGCCAAGGCCAGCAGGGAAGAAGCAATGATGTGGTGAATGCGCATGGGAATGTCCTTTCAGTTGAGGTGAATGAATCAGTAAACTTCGGCGCTCTTGTCACCGAGCAGGCGCTCGGCATCGCGTCGGCCAAACAGCCAGAACATGGCCGGGGTCAGGAAGGTGTCCAGCAAGGTTGAGCTGATCAAGCCTGAGAAGATCACCACCGCCACGGGGTGCAGGATCTCGGTGCCAGGCCGCTCGGCCTCGAACAACAGGGGTGCCAGCGCGAAGGCGGTCACCAGAGCGGTCATCAACACCGGGCTGAGCCGCTCCATCGAGCCGCGCAAGATCATCGCGTGGTCAAAACGTTCGCCTTCGAGTCGCATCAGGTTCAGGTAGTGGCTGACCTTGAGGATGCCGTTGCGCACCGAGATGCCCGCCAAGGTGATGAAGCCGATCAAGGCCGCCACCGACAGGGGCTGTCCTGCCAGCCACAAGCCCAGCACCGCACCCACCAGGGCCAGCGGGATGTTGGCCATGATCAGCGCAGCCAGGTTGGCTGATTTGTAGCGGGTGTAGAGCACCACGAACATCAGCACCAGCGACACCATGGAGAGCAGGCCGACCAGTCGGCTGGCTTCTTCCTGTGCCTGAAACTGCCCGCCCAGGGTCACGAAGTAGCCTTCAGGCAAAGGCGTGGTGGCCACCACCTTGCGGATGTCGGCCACCACGTCTGACAAGGCTCGCCCTTGCGCATTGGCAGACAAGACGATGCGGCGTTTGCCGTCGTCGCGGCTGATCTGGTTGGGGCCATCGCTGTCTTCGATCGTGGCGATCTTGGACAGGGGGATCCGCCCGGTCGGTGTCTCCAGCATGATCTGACCCAGCCCCTGCAAGGTGCGGGCGCTCTCTGGCAGGCGAACCACCAGGGCAAAGCGACGGCTGCCTTCCACCACCTGGGTGACCTTTTCCCCCTCCACCAAGCTTTGGAGCACCGCCAGGATCTGAGGCGTTGGCACGCCGTACTGCGCCGCTGCGTCGTAATCCACCCGCACCTTGATTTGAGGTGCGAGCACCTGCTTTTCAATCTCCAGGTCTGCCAGGCCGGGCACTTGCGCCAACTTGCCGCGTAAAGCGTCGGCCTGCCCCCTCAAGGTGTCAAGGTCTTCACCGAACAGCTTGATGGCGATTTGCGAGCGCACCCCTGAGAGCATGTGGTCGATGCGGTGCGAAATCGGCTGCCCGATGGCAATGGCCGCGGGCAGCATCGACAGGCGCGAACGGATGTCGGCTTTGACCTCGTCCATGCTGCGCGTGAGCTCGGACGCTGGCAGCAGGCCGACATCCAATTCACTGACGTGCACGCCTTCTGCGTGTTCATCCAGCTCCGCCCGGCCACTGCGACGACCCACGTGAGTGACTTCAGGCACCTTTCGCACCAGTACCTCGGCCTGGCTGGCCAGGGCAGATGATTCGGCCAAGGTCACGCCGGGGTTCAAGCGCAAGCCGATCAGCAGCGTTCCCTCGTTGAATGGCGGCAGAAAGGTGGTGGCAAAGAAGGGCACCGCCACGGCCGACAAGACTGCCGCCAGTCCACCGGCCAGCAATGCCGACCTGGGTGCGCTCAAAACGGCCTGCAAAGCCTTGCGGTAACGCGCTTTCAGCCAGGCCAGCACGCGGGTGTCATCGTGGTCCAGGCTCTTCATGCGTGGCAACAGGTAGGAGGCCAGAACCGGCGTCACAGTGACCGAGACCAGCAGCGAAGCCATGGTCGAGACGATGAACGCAATGCCCAGGGGCACGAACAAGCGCCCCTCGATGCCGGGCAGCGCAAACAAGGGCAGGAACACCAGGACGATGATGGCCGTTGCGTACAGGATGCCCGAGCGAACCTCCATCGAGGCCAGCTTGACCACCTCCAGCATGGGCATGCGCTCCGCCTCGGGCTTTTGGCGCTCAAGCTTGAGGCGGCGCAACACGTTCTCGACGTCCACCACTGCGTCGTCAACCAGGCCGCCGATGGCGATGGCCAGGCCGCCCAGCGTCATCGTGTTGATCGACAGACCGAAGTACCGGAACACCAGTGCCGTGACAAAGATGGACACCGGGATGGCGGTCAGCGCAATGATGGTAGGGCGCAGCGTGCCCAGAAAAACGAACAAAATGACCGCCACGAAAACGGACGCACCGATCAGCTTGCCTTGCAGCGTGGTCACCGAGGCTTCGATGAAACTGGCCTGGCGGAAAGTGACGCGAGGCGCCTCCATGCCGACAGGCAGGGAGGTCTTCATCTCGCCCAGCGCCGCCTCAATGGTGCGGGTCAAACCAATGGTGTCTGCGGTCGGCTGCTTCTGAATCCCGAGGATGACGGCTGGCTTGCCCTCAAAGCCTGCATCACCACGCTTGAGCGCAGGCGCAAAGCTCACATCGGCCACCTGGCGCAACCGGATGGCCTGTCCATTGCGGGCCGTCAGAGCCAGGTTCTTCAGGTCATCCAGGCGCGAGGTGCGGCCCAAATGACGGATCAGGTATTCGCGGCCATTGAGCTCCATGAACCCGCCCGAACTGTTTGAAGAGAACCCCCGCAGCGCACCCTCCAGTTGGTCGTGCGTGATGTCCAGCTCCGCCATGCGAACAGTGTTGGGTTGCACCTGGAACTGGCGCACCTCACCGCCAATTGGGATGACCTGGGCGACTCCTGGGATGGCCATCAACCGAGGCCTGAGCACCCAATCTGCATATTCGCGCACCGCCATGGGTGAAGTCTTTGCGAGATCGATGGGAATGGCGACCTGCATGATCTCGCCCATGATGGAGCTGATGGGCCCCATCCTGGGCGTGATGCCTTCGGGCAAGCCTTCTTCCATGGAGGTCAAGCGCTCTGACACCATCTGCCGAGCTCGGAAGATCTCGGTGCTCCAGTCAAAGGTGACGTAGATGAAGGACAGGCCTGCGCTGGAGGTCGAGCGCACGCTCTCCACCCCCGGCAGGCCATTCATCGTGGTCTCCAGCGGGAAGGTGATCAGTTGCTCCACCTCTTCGGCGGCCATGCCGCCCGCTTCCGTCATGATGGTGACGGTTGGTTTGTTGAGATCAGGAAACACATCCACCGGCGTGCGTGTGAGCGTGAAGGCCCCGTAGGCCATCAGCACCGCCGCAGCGATGAGAACGAGCAGCCGGTTGGCCAGGCTGCTTTCGAGTAGCCACTTGAACATGATGCGTGGCCCTTTCAGCGAATTTGGTTGAGCAAGCTGGCGCCATGCGTGACCACGCGCTCACCCGCCTTCAAGCCGGAGGTGACGGCCACCGAGGCGCCATCCAGCGGCTCGAAGGTGATCACGCGTGGCGTGAAGCGCTCGGGCGATTGCTTGACCCAGACGATGTTCTGATTCGATGGGTTTTTGAGCACCGATGCCGACGGGACGGCTTGGCCTTTGACCTTCAGGTCAGATTGCACATAGACCTTCAGGGGCTGCCCGACAGCCAGTTGAGACAGCGCCTGTCCTGTTGCCGAAAAGACCAATGGCAGTGCTTGATCACGCAGGCTTTTGGCTCCGCCAATGAACTTGAGCGGCACCCTTTGTCCACCAATGTTCACTGTTGCGCTGGATACGTTCTGGGCCTGAGCCGTGTCATAGGCCAGCGCCTCGATGCGCAGGCGCTGTGGGTCAACGACCTCGAAGACCAGTTCGCGGGCGTCCACCACCTGGCCAGCCACGGCCTGTGTCGAAGCAATCACGCCGGATACCGGTGCCACGAGCGTGTCGCGCCCCCCCAGACCACCCGAGATGGCCGAGAGGCGCTCGCTCAGGCTGGCCAGCTCACTTTGCGCCGCTTCAATCTCTTTGGCAGGCACCGTGTCAGAGAGTTCCTGAAGGCGTGCCAGTCGTTTGGCTGCCAATGCCCGGGCCGCTTTCAGTTCGGCCTGTTGCGCGACCTGGTTGCTGCGCTCGATGGCCCCCGCTGTGGGCACCACATAGGCCAGGACCTCGCCTTGTTTGACCTGCTGCCCCAGGCTGGGCAAGCCCTTGGGCCCGGCTTGCAAACGGCCCGCCAAAGAAGCTTGTACTTTGCCGCCCGCATTGGGGTCCATCGACACCTTGCCTGAGAGCTCGTATGCGCGGGGCAAGTCGCCGTCAGTGACAGCCAGGGTGCGCAGTTGCCACTGCCTTTGGGCAGGCTTGGGCAAGAACACACTGCCATCGGGTTGGCGCTTGGGGCCATTGCCCGTTGCAGCAGGCGGGGCATCGCCATGGTCATGCCCCTCGCCTGCGCGAGCAAGTGAGGGGCTGAGTGCGGCACCCAGAACCAGGCATGAGGCCAGACACGAAGCCAGCGCCATAGAAATCTTTGTCGTGCTCATTCGGCACCTCCCATGCGTGTGCGCTTGTTGCGCTGAATGAAGAACAGCCCACCGGCGACCACCACCAGCCCGGGCAGCGCCCACTTGAGCCACCGGCTCATGGGCCATGTGCCACCGCCAGAGGCATCGGCAGCATCGGTGTGGGCGGCTTCGTGCACATCCAGCTCGGCCGCCAGCAGATCGGACGCCTGACCAGCCACCACGGTGGCGCTCACAGGGTATTCACCCTCTTCAGGTTCAGCGGCCAGGGTGGCTTCGAACGTGCCTTCTTCGGTTTGTTTGACGGGCAATGCCTTGCCTGCGAATTCGATCTCCAGGCTGGCGCCTTTGACAGGGCTGTTGTCTGCCGCTTGATCCAGGTAGAGCGTCAGCTGGCGGCCGTCGAGCACGCCGACCAGCTCGAACTGGTCCGACGTTGCTTCGAAGCGGGCCAAAGTCGGCTCGGCTGCGGCGCTTGGCGCCTCGCCATGGTCATGGCCTTCACCGGCCATGACCAAAGCCGTCACGGTGCTCAGGCCAAGGGCTGCGGCCCAGGCACGGATGGTTTGAATGTGTGTCATGTGGGGGTTTACCTTTGCGATGGCGATGTGTTCATGGCTTGGGCAGTTCGCCCAAGGCTTGCCACCAGGCCGACCAGGCGGCGGACACGTCAATGCGTGCTCGGCTGAGTGCTTTTTGCGCCTGAACGGCCTCCTGTTCAATGCGCAGGCGGGTGGGCAGATCGGTTTCTCCCAAGCGGAATGACTTGTCGAAGAAGTTTTTGCTCTCCTGCGCAAGTTGCGCCTGGCGATGTGTTGCCTGCCATTGCGTATGGGCGCTTCGCAGTCGTGCCAGCGCCGAAGCGGCTTGCGCTTGCAGGCGTGCCCGCATTTGTAAGGTCATGGCTTGCGCTTCCTGGGCTGCGGCCAAGGCTTCGGCCTGCCGGGCATCGGCTCGTGCGCCTGCGCCAAACGGAACCCTCAGGCCGACCGTGATGCTCTGCTGATATGGCTCGCCTGTTTGACCTCGGCTGCGTGTTGTCAACACGGTGAGCTCTGGACTGGCGCGCCTTGAGGAGGCGGCCAAATCCGCTTGTGCACTGGCCATGGACTGTTGGGCCAGGGCCTGCGCCATCAGTGGGTGTTGATCGTCTGCTGGGGCATCCGATGTGGGCAGTGGTGTTGAAACATCGCCCTCGGATACCGCAGCGAGGTTTTCAGGAAGCAAATCCTGCCTTCCGGTCAGGCCCCTGAGTGCATGGAGCGATGCCTCGTAGGCGCCCTGTGCTTCAGCGAGCGCCGACTCGGCCTGTGCCACGGCGCCTTCCGCCTGGTGCTGATCAGCGCGTGCCAGATCACCCGCTTTGACGCGGCGGGCCACGTCAAGGGCAATTTGCTGGGCATTGGCAACCCTGGTTTGGGCCAAGGCCAGCTCGGTTTGCGTGCGCTGCGTTTGCCACCAGCCTTCACGAACAAGGCCAGCGAGTTGCAGGCGTTGGGCCTTCATACTGCCTTGTAGCGCCAAGATTTGGGCATGGCTGAGTGCAGTCGCGCGTTGACTCTGGCCGGGCAGCCACAAGGGCAGTGCCACACCAACTTCTACTTCGCGGCTGCCTGCACCCGAGCCAGGGCGGTCGGTCTTGCCTTGCAGCAGCATGGCAGGCGAATCGGCCGTCCACGCGCTGCTGGCGGCCCTCAATGACTCCGCTGCACGCAGGCGTTCGGTGTAGGACTGCGCCTCTGGCTGACGCGACCAGGCTGCTTCCAACAAGGTTAAAAGCGTCAGTTTGGAGGGCGCAGCGGTGAGGTGTTGAGCGTCGCTCTGTGAGATGACAGGTGCCTGAGCCCCCGTTGTTTGAGCTTGAAGGGGTGACAGGCAGGCTAGCGAGGCCATCATGGCCAGCGCTGAGCTTAGTGTTTGATGACGGAAATGCATCCGATTCTTCTCCGGGAAAAATCCACAGGTGGAAGGAATCGGCGAGGGTCAGGGTCGCGGCGTTGAAGGCGAAAAGGGCCGCACAAATGGCATGGCACCGATGCGTCAATCACACGCGATAAGACAGGCTGAATGTGGGGCGCGAACCCCGGGCAGCACCTCGCCGCTCAGGCGAGGTTTGACCAGTTGGGGCGGTCGGGCAAGGCCACGGGCGCAGCGGGCACCCTGGCGTCTTCAGTGCGCATCAGGCCTCGATTGGGCGTGCCAATCTGGTTGCGGCTCGTGAATTGGGGCAACGCTGCGCAGTGACCATGGCAAGCATGGCAGTCGGCGTGGTCGGCGTTGGATGTTTGGCCATCGGGTGACGGGAAGTCACCACCACTCAGTTCGCTGTGCTCATGCTGGTGGTGCCCCAGATGCGTTGTCTGGGGCGAATGTTCGTGCTGGCAATAGGGTGCCGCTGCCGCCCAGAGGGACTGCAAAGGCAACCAACACAGCAAGAAAATGGCGATCCAGCGACGCATGGTGAAAAGTGTAGCAGGGTACGGACGGCGCTCGTGGTGATTCACTTGCCGGACCTGATGGATTGCACGGTTTTGTTCATCCAGTGGCGAACCACGTGCTGAAACAAGTACCGCTTGAAGCCCGAGAGGTTGGTGCCGTGTCTGGTGTAAAAGTCGTCGGGCGTGTCGAAAAGCCCAAAATCATGGTTGATGCCATTGCGCTGGATGTAGGTGCTTTCACCTTGCCAAGCGATGGGCGGGTTTTGCAGGTCGTCCACCGCAGCACCGTATCCGCAAAACGGCCCGTTGTGCTGAGAGAAGCGCTTTTGCAGGGCACTCAGGTAGGTTCGGTCCAGAATGAACCCCTCAAGGTTGATCCAGCGCCCATCCATGTCAACTTCCACCCAACTGTGGATGATGTTCCCGGGGGCGAGCAAATAGGCCAAACCGGTGATGGCACCTTTTTGCAAGGCCTTGTCGATGGTGAAGCCATGGAATCGGCAGGGAACGTCCATGGCTCTGAGCAGTGCCATCAACAAGGTGCCCTTGGTATTGCACTGGCCGATGCCATCTGCCAGCACACGGGAAGCGGGCAGATCGTCTTGGGTGTTGTAGCCAAACGCGATCTCGTCACGCACGAAGGCATACGCCGCCCCAACGCGATCATGTAGTCCCAATGAAGTCCAGTTTCTTTGCTGAATCAGTTGGCGAATGGCTGGGGCGTGGTGGTCAAGGATCGGGGTGGCTTGAGTCAGGTGGTGATGGCGCATGGCGTGAGCCTTCGGCTTTCAAGATTCGATATGCCTTGATTTGAAAGCCTGTAGTGACTCCAGAGTCAAGATGCCAGTGCACCCGCCGCACCGTCTGCGCCACGTCTACCCTGGCAGCCCGCCTGCCATCGCCTTCACGGGGTGCCTTGTTGGAGAGCGATGATTGCCATGCCCGCGATTGCCAGGGCTGCGCCTGCAATGTCCCGGTGCGTGGGTGTCACACAGCACTTCAGTCGAAATTGCATTGCTGCTCAATGGCTTGTGAGTTGTTCGTCGGACCAATTGGGCAGTACGGATCTGTGTGGGGTGCGCCCAGCAATGGGCGTCCCTACCGCGATTGCCAAGACGCTAACTTTCCTTCCTCGTGGCGGCCTTGGCAATTGGCCTCGCTGATAGAGGGGCTCCGGTCTCCAAGAAGTTGGCTACTTGGCAACGTGCACTTGCCTATCTTTGGCATCATCCCAACAATTCAAACCAACGTGGCACAGGCGGATGTGCTTGCCGCAGCCATGTCGGACTCTGGCGTCAATCGCCTGTGGGCACGTCGTGTGGCCCCATTTAATGGCTAACCCCGATGGATCTTCATTTATGTTCTGCGGGCAGCAACTGACTTTGGCTCTGCCGGAAGGATTGCTAGGAGCATGATGTCTGAAGACAATCTGAAAGGCCCAAATGGTGAGGACGTTCTATCATCCGTTCGCCATGATGCTGCCGTGGCGTCGACAAACCGATTCTACGAGGACCATGCGGTCGAATACTTCTCATGGACCTTCGGTGCACAGACGCAGTTCGTCCTGGATCGCTTCCTGTCACATCTGCCGGCCAAGGCCTCCATCTCCGGCCGGGACCTCAAATTCTTTCTTTCCCGGGGTCATTGTGCGTTGGGGATCGATGCCTCGACAGCCCTCGTGCAAATGGCGGCCCAGCATTCGGGCGCCCCATGTGAGGTCGCTCGGATCGAAAGCATCAGCTATGAAGATCGGTTCGATGGGATATGGGCATGTGCTTCATTGCTCCACTTGCCCCGGGACGCATTTCGCCCCGCGCTTCGTTGCCTGAACCGGGCCCTCAAAAGAGGCGGCACACTCTTCATGGCAGTCCAGGAGGGGCAGGGCGAAGCGATTCTTCCGGACGGCCGTTTGTACGTCTACTACTCAGAAGACGACATACGCAGGTCACTTGACGTCGCCGGGTTGGCCGTGAATGAACTCTGGATGTCGCGGAATTCGGCTGAGGCGATGCACCAGCCGGTATGGATCAATGTCATTGCCACTGCGCGATAGCGCGCCAGGACGACACTGACCGTTGGCATACCTCCCGTCAACGCGGCCCAGACTCCGTTTTCCCTCCCCGCAACTCACAGACGAGCATCAAGACAGCACCGAGGGTGATGCCGATATCTGCCACGTTGAAGGCCGGCCAGTAAAACGACTGCCACCTGAGATCAATCCAGTCCACCACCGCCCCGCGAGCGAGCCGATCGAGCAGGTTCCCTAAAGCACCGCCTAGGAGGAGCCCGAAAGCCAGCCGTTGAGGACGACCAGTTTGAGGCCGCCGAATCAGTACGACAAAAACAATAGAGGCGGCCACAGCCACGGCGCTAAAGAAGAGGCGCTGCCATCCACCTGCGTCGTGCAAGAAACTGAAAGCGGCACCTTCGTTCCGCCAGTGGACGATATTAAGCACCGGGAGCCATGGCTCGCTGGAGCCATACGGGAGTGCAGCGACCACCGCAGCTTTGCTTACGATGTCCATCAGGAATACGGCTGCGGCGGCAAGGAAGGCACGGGCAACGCTCGGATCAAATCTTTGGCGTATCGTCACTGGACCTTATCCCTCTCGCTGTAGGCCTGAGCAGGCGCAATCCGTTGAACACCACGACCAGGCTCGCATCCATGTCAGCCAGGATTGCCAGCCACAAGCTGGCGTGTCCCGTGAAGGTCAAGACCATGAACACCGCCTTGGTGCCGATCGCAAAGGCGATGTTGGCCCTCAGCACATTGCCCACCCGATGGGAGAGAGCGATGAACTCTGGCAACTTGCGCAGGTCGTCTTGCATGAGGGCCACGTCAGCAGTCTCAATGGCGGTGTCGGTGCCTGCTGCGTGATGGTCATGGCGTGCTCCTTGACAACATTTGAAACCCTGTAGCCGGTTCAGAGTCAAGGCCTTGGAAAATCCCTTGCGCACAGGGGGGATATTCTGCGACTACTGCTCGGGCGGTTGAGCATCATGATTGTCTAGCTGCCCATCTTTGCCTTGACGGGTGTTGAGGGCAAGATGTTCCATCCCATGGCTTTCACGGTGGTGGCGGCTTTGTTGGGCGCCATGATCTTGTCGATGACCTTCGTCCCGGCAGCCGTTGCGCTGTTCCTGACGGGCTCGGTCAGCGAGAAGGAAAACCGCCTGATGGGCTGGGCCAAGCGCGGCTATGAGCCTCTGCTGGACAAGGCCATGTCCCGCCAGCCACTGGTGCTGACCATCACGGGTGTGTCGGTGGCCTTGGCCGTGTTGATGGCCACCCGCATGGGCAGCGAGTTCATCCCCAGCCTGGACGAACACGACATCGCTTTGCACGCGCTGCGCATCCCAGGTACCAGCCTGAGCCAGGCCATCGAGATGCAAGCGCAACTGGAGCGCAGCATCAAGGCCTTCCCTGAGGTCGAGGCGGTGTTCGCCAAGCTTGGCACGGCCGAGATCGCCACCGACCCGATGCCGCCCAGCGTGGCTGACACCTTCGTGATGCTCAAGCCACGTGAGCAATGGCCCGATCCCAAGCGGCCCAAGGATGACCTGGTCAAGGCCTTGCAGGTGGCCGTGATGAAGGTACCCGGCAACAACTACGAGTTCACCCAGCCCATCCAGATGCGCTTCAACGAGTTGATATCAGGCGTGCGCAGCGATGTGGCCGTCAAGGTGTTTGGCGATGACATGGACACGCTCAACGAAACCGCGGAGCAGATCTCCAAGGTGCTGGAGGCCGTGCCTGGGGCCGAAGATGTCAAGGTAGAACAAACCACCGGCCTGCCCATGCTATCTGTGAAGATCGACCGCGAGAAGGCTGGGCGCCTGGGCTTGAACGTGGGCGACATTCAGGACACGCTGGCCACGGCACTGGGTGGGCGCGAGGCAGGGGCGGTGTTCGAGGGGGATCGCCGGTTCGACATCCTGGTGCGCCTGCCAGAAAACCTGCGCAGCGACCTAGACGCTTTGGGGCAGTTGCCCATTCGTCTTCCCGCCAACGCCGCGGGTGAACACGAGGGCTTTGCCCGACTGGGCGATGTGGCCACGATGGACCTGACCCCTGGCCCCAACCAGATCAGCCGCGAAGAAGGCAAACGACGTGTGGTCGTAACCGCCAACGTGCGCGGGCGGGACATCGGCAGCTTTGTGGGTGAGGCGCAAGCCAAGATCGAAGCTGGGGTCAAGGTGTCAGCCGGTTACTGGACCACCTGGGGCGGCACCTTTGAGCAATTGCAATCGGCCTCGCGCCGTCTGGCCATCGTGGTGCCCGTGGCCTTGTTGCTGGTCTTCCTGTTGCTCTTTGCCATGTTTGGCAACGTCAAGGATGGTTTGCTGGTGTTCACCGGTGTGCCCTTTGCGCTGACGGGCGGTGTGGCGGCGCTGTGGCTGCGGGACATTCCCTTGTCGATCTCGGCAGGGCTGGGTTTCATCGCATTGTCGGGTGTGGCCGTGCTCAATGGCTTGGTGATGATTGCCTACATCCGAAGCCTGCGCGAAGGCGGCATGACCCTGGAGCCAGCGATCAGAGAAGGGGCCCTGACACGCCTGAGGCCTGTGCTCATGACCGCGCTGGTGGCCAGCCTGGGCTTTGTGCCTATGGCGGTAGCCATTGGCACGGGCGCCGAGGTGCAGCGGCCGTTGGCCACCGTGGTCATCGGCGGCATCCTGTCATCGACTGTATTGACCCTGTTCGTGCTGCCGCTGCTCTACCGATGGACGCATCGCACAGATGATTTTTCCCCTGCGAACTGATTGCCTCAACCCAAAGGAGTTCATCATGCTGAAACTGAAAATAGCACTGGTCGTTGTGTTTGCGGCCTTGACCACCGCCTGCACGACGGGGCCGCAGGTATCGAGCAACGCCTACTCGCAAGGTTGGCGGCGAGCGCAGGTTGTGGCCATCGAAAAGGATCAGTTGGCGGTGCGATCAAGCAAGGAAGATTGCCGAATGGCATTGGGTGCTGAGGCGGGCAAAACCCGGTTTGCCGTGGCTTCCTATAGCTATGGCGGCAATCCCAACCTGAGGGCAAAGCGCATCGTGGCGATACCCAACGATGTCGATGTCGAGGTGGGCGATTGGGTTGAGGTCAGCATCACCGACTGCCGTCTGGCGCTTAGAAAATAAACTCTGGAAGCAAGGGCCCTTGAGTCACGACATCCTTCCTTCCTGCCTGAACCTGCTCACCCATGATCCAAAAGTTGCTCTCTCATCGACATGTCGGCGTGATGTCCGCGTTGTTGGCCGCATTGTTGTTCGGTGTGAGCGCGCCGCTTGCTAAGGTTCTGCTCGCTCAGACCAGCCCATGGCTGCTGGCGGCGCTGTTGTACCTGGGATCCGGAATGGGTTTGTGGGTGGTGCGTCGCATTCAGCGTGTACCTCCGGTGACCCTGGCTTGGCGCGAATGGGGGTGGTTGGCAGGCGCCATCGTGACGGGCGGCATCGCAGCGCCTGTCTTGTTGATGACTGGGCTTGCGGGCATGTCCGCGTCTCAATCGTCCTTGCTGCTCAATGCGGAGAGTGTGCTGACTGCCGTGCTGGCCTGGGTGGTGTTCAAGGAGAACGTGGACCGACGCATCGTGCTGGGCATGGCTGCCATCGTGGCCGGTGCCTTGGTGCTGAGTTGGCCAGGTGCTGCTGAGCACGTAGCCACTTCGACACTCTGGCCATCTTTGGCGGTGCTGGGGGCATGTTTGGGCTGGGCGGTGGACAACAACCTGACGCGCAAAGTCGCCTTGAACGACGCCGGCTTCATTGCCATGGCCAAAGGATTGAGCGCAGGCAGCAGCAATCTGGTTTTGGCCGTGGCGCTGGGCGCGGGGTGGCCCGGTTGGGAGACCACTTTGTCTGCGGGCTTACTCGGGTTTCTCAGCTACGGCGCCAGCCTGACCTTGTTCGTCCTGGCGCTGCGGCATCTGGGTGCGTCGCGCACAGGGGCCTACTTTTCCGTTGCACCGTTCTTTGGCGCGCTGGTGTCTGTGCTGCTTCTCCACGAGCCTGTCACGGTTCAGTTGCTGGTCGCTGCGGCCTTGATGGCTTGGGGTGTCTGGCTGCACTTGTCGGAGGACCATGCTCACGAGCATTCGCATGAGGCCCTGGAACACGCGCATGAGCACGTTCACGATGCGCACCATCAACATGAGCACGCTGGCCCTGTCGTGCTGGGTGTGCCGCACAAGCACGTTCATCGCCATTTGCCTATGAGCCACAGCCACGCGCATTTCCCGGATGCGCACCATCGACACGGCCACTGAGGTCAGGACGACGTTGGCTGAAACGCAATGAAGGCCTTCCCCGCCAGCGCCATGCAGGCCCAGACCGCTGTCCCAGCGGCTTGGGGTGATGCCATCCACTTGCCACAGTCACGCCAAGGCCCCAAAAATGTAGACACCACCACAGACCGCGTAGGTACGCCCGGCCGCCGTGGGGTGCAGCGTCGGCAGCCACGGAGAACAAACTCAGCGCTGTCGCAGCAGGCAGCAGGAGCCACATGGACTTGCCCTGCTGGAGTACCAGCGCAGGCAGGTAGACCAGGATTTCAAGTGCGTCACTTTTTCTTGAAGCGCTGTAGCCGAAGGGCATTGCCAATCACCGACACGGAGCTCAGACTCATGGCCAGAGCCGCAATCAATGGGGACAGCAGCCACCCGGTCAGGGGATACAGCAAACCCGCTGCGATGGGAATGCCCAAGGCGTTGTAGAAGAACGCGAAAGCCAGGTTTTGCTTCATGTTGGCCACGGTCGCCATGGATAGCATGCGCGCCGTGGCAATCCCTCTAAGGTCGCCTTTGACCAGGGTGATCTGGGCGCTGTTCATGGCCACATCTGTACCCGTTCCCATCGCGACACCCACATCCGCTCGAGCGAGCGCGGGTGCATCGTTGATACCGTCGCCCGCCATGGCCACCACGCACCCCTCTTTCTGCAGGCGCTCGACCAGCAAGAGTTTGTCTGCGGGCTTGACCTCGCCATGAACCTCATCGATACCCAACCTTGCGCCGACCGCTTTTGCTGTGGTCTGTCCGTCGCCTGTGGCCATCACTATCCGAATACCTGCCTCCCTAAGGACGGTCAGTGCCTCAGGAGTGCTTGATTTGATGGGGTCAGAGACAGCCAGTAAGCCGGCAATCTGGCCATTGACAGCCAGGTACATGACGCTGGCGCCCTCCGCGCGCAACGCTTCTGCCTGCGGCACAAGTTTCTCTACGGGAGCCCCGATCTGTTGCATGAGGGTGGTGTTGCCCAGCGCCAAGCGATGACCATCTACCTCCCCTTGTACGCCAATGCCTGTGCCAGATTCAAAATTGATCGGCTTGCCCAAGAGCATGCCCTGTTCGCGAGCTGCTCGCACGATGGCATCGGCAAGTGGATGCTCGCTACCCTGATCGAGGCTTGCTGCCAACCTCAATACTTCGGTGGCGTCCCAGCCAGGCGCTGCCACTGCGCGGTCGTAGGCTGGCTTGCCTTCTGTGAGCGTACCCGTCTTGTCCACGATCAACGCGTTGACCTGACGCATGCGTTCGATGGCTGCAGCATCCCTGAACAAGACACCTTGAGTGGCCCCCTTTCCGGTGGCCACCATGATGGACATGGGTGTTGCCAGACCTAGCGCACAAGGGCAGGCGATGATCAGCACAGATACCGCATTGATCAGGCCGTACACCCAGCTCGGATCTGGCCCCAAGAAACCCCAGCCGAAGAAAGTCAGCACGGCAATGCTGATCACAGCAATCACGAAGTAACCGGCTACAACATCGGCCATGCGCTGCATGGGAGCCTTGGAGCGCTGCGCCTGGGCCACTAACTGCACTATCTGCGACAGCATGGTCTCCGATCCAATACGCTCCGAGCGAATGATCAGCGCGCCGTTGGTATTGATCGTCGCGCCTATGACCTTGTCGCCCGATCGCTTGCTCACGGGAATGGGCTCACCGGTAAGCATGGATTCGTCCAAGGCACTCGTGCCTTCCTCCACGACGCCGTCCACAGGAACTTTCTCTCCGGGCCTCACGCGCAAGCGGTCTCCGACGTGCACATGGGTCAACGGGATGTCTTCTTCGGTCCCGTCAGGCTTTAACCTCCGGGCTGTCTTGGGCGCCAAACCCAAGAGCGATTTGATGGCCGCGGAGGTTTGAGAGCGCGCCTTCAGTTCAAGCAACTGCCCAAGCAGCGTCAGCGAAATGATCACTGCAGCGGCTTCAAAGTAAACCGCCACACGCCCCATCGCCATGAAAGAAGCAGGAAAGGCCTGCGGCGCCGCGGTGGCCACGACGCTGTACCAGTACGCCGCACCGGTGCCCAGGCCGATCAATGTCCACATGTTGGGGCTGCGATGCACCACCGATAGCCAGCCCCGGTAGAAGAATGGCCAACCCCCCCATAGGACGATGGGTGTGGCCAGGGCCAACTCGACCCAGCTTTGGACGGTCATGTCCATCAGCCCCAGGTTGTGTCCGAACATTGCCAGCACAAACACCATGGCGGTCAGTGGCAGCGTCCACCAAAAGCGCTGCTGAAAGTCACGCAACTCGGGGTTGTCGTCATCGAGGCTGGGAAGCAAGGGCTCCAGGGTCATGCCGCACTTGGGGCAGTTGCCCGGGTGGTCTTGACGAACCTCCGGGTGCATCGGGCAGGTATAGGTGGCGCCTGTGAGCTGCTCTGAGGCGGGTAGCTGAGGAGGTGTTGCTCCAGCCTGCTTCCCCTCGTTCGGCAAGGCGAACCGAGCTGGGCTTGAGAGGAACTTGGCCTTGCAGTGTTCGCTACAGAAGAAGAACATCTTGCCTGCGTAGCTCTCAGTCAGTGCCGATTGCTGCTTGATCGTCATGCCGCAAACCGGATCCTTGACTTCGTCGCCATGCAATGCGGCGCTATCGCTGGGTGAGTGGCGATGGCTGTGATTTTCGTTCACGGGCGCACTCCAGTTGTGATTTCAAAAAGCGCGGCAGGATCTTTGGTGTGATCGAAGCATGGGCCTTGTAGGCCAAGCTCATGTTGCATACCCTTCATCGGGTTGCTTTGCCAGAATCTGCCGTGTCCTGTGGCGTGCCAGACCCATGCTTTTGCCCTCCGTGACCGCCATGTCCATGTCCGAACAGATGCATCAGTGGGCATGCCAATAACAGCAGATACGGCAGTTTGCCCACGACATGCGACCAGTGCTCTCGCAATACGAAGAACGCCAAAATGACGCCAACCATGATCAACGCTACGCCGACCGGGGACCTCAGAAACGATGGGCGTCCAGTGCTGCTTTGGTGAGGGTGGTGTACGTTTGTCATTTGCGCTCCGTGTATTTCGAGTGTTTACGTGAGAGTTACTTTTTTGTGCCGGATGCGGGGCCCATGCCCATGCCGTCCTTCATCATTGGACAGTCGCCTTCCTTCATGGCTTTCATGTGCTCATTCATGGCGCCCTGGCGCTTCTTGAAGTCTCGGATCTTCATGATCCGCTGCATATCGGCGTGGTGCTTTTCCATGTGGGCATGCATGCCCTTTGATGCGCCCATAGCAGGCGAAGTCGCTGCGCTTGGGGCCACCATCGACGCGGCGGAGGCCGATGCCGCAGGGTGATGTGCCGAGTGATCTTCCGCCTTTGATTGTGCAAAGGCCATTCCGTTCAATGCCAAAATCACCAGGGCGGCGGCAGAGAAATTGCGGTGGTTCACGATCATGCTGACTCCAGTATTCGCTAGGCGAATGGTTGTGGTGAGTTCAGCTTAGTGGCAGCACCTGTCATGCAGGTGAGCCAGAGATTACAGGTTTGGTTTGTTATCTTGGTGTCATTGAGGTCATTTACGCCAGCCAGCTTGATCCAGATCAATGGCAGACGGGGCGCATTGCGTGGCGCCGGGCTCGTGGATGCCAACCTACAACGGAAGGGGCATGTCAGGCATGGGACGGGTTCGACCTGTCGCCCACCGGGAAACTCAGCGTGAAGCAGGTGCGCCCATGCTCTGAGGTGACGGCGACTTTTCCGCTGTGGGCTTCGACAATCGCACGGGTGATGGACAGACCCAGTCCTGCGCCGTCGCTGGATGGGTGAGCCCGAGCGGGGTCTGCACGGAAGAATCGATCGAACAACCTTGGTAAAACCTTGGGGTCGATGTCTTCGCCCGAATTGGCAACAGCCACCTCGATATAGGGCTCTGCTTTTCGCACGGAGATGCAAACGTCTCCGCTGCTCGGTGTGTGGCGAAGGGCATTTGACAGCAGATTGCTGACGGCCCTCCTGAACATCAGCCTGTCACCTGTGATCAGATCATCGCCCACAAGGTTGATGCGGATGGATTTTTCTTCCGCGACGGCATCGTAAAACTCTACGAGTTTCTGGATTTCTGATGACGCTTGAAAATGCTCCTTTTGAGGTATGGCAAAGCTGCGTTCAGTCTTGGCCAGAAAAAGCATGTCTGACACCATTCTGGCCAAGCGCTGAAACTCCTCGACGTTAGATGCCAGGGTATCTCGATAGGTCTCCGTGTCACGTTGCGATGACAGGACAACCTGTGTTTGCGTCATCAAGTTGCTGATAGGTGTGCGCAGTTCATGCGCCAGATCGGAGGAGAAATCTGACAAACGCTGAAAATCACTTTGCAGCCTGTCCAACATGCTGTTGAGTTCCTTTGCCAGATCGGCCATCTCAATGGGAACTGAGCCGACAGGCATCCGCTCGTCAAGTTGCCTCCCGGAAACTGTCGCAGCACGCGATTTCATCGCCCTCAACGGAGCAAGACCCTGGTGGGCAGCAAACCAACTGAACATGCCGCTGGCGATCATCGCAAGTACCGTGTAAATCGCCAAGGTTCGGCCGAGTTGGGCGATGAATTCGTCGTGGTGTTTCGTGTCAATGGCCACAACAACGTCAAGGGCGTTGGTGGGGTCGTATCCAGGGCTTTGCTGCATGCGAAGCGCCCGGTATTCCCGCCCTTGACTCTGCCACCTTTGAATCACCTGCTCGTCAGGCTGGCTCAGCCCCTGCGCCACTTGCCCAGGCGGAGAAAACCGATCTGAACTATAGAGTGTTGATCCGTCAATGCCTTTGGCAGAGATGTACATGCCGTGGTGGTGATTCAAGGCCTCGCTCAATCTTTTGCGGGCGTCATCTTGAGAGCGCGACTTCGTTAGGATGTCCTTGATGAGGAGTTGCTTGTCACTGAGGGTGAAGCGGTCCAAATCGATGAAATGCTGGTCTGCAGCGTACATGAGCAGGCTGCCCAAGCCCAGCACAATGCACACGGACGTCAAGGTGAAGAACAATGTCAAGCGAGCGGTCAGTGACAACGCCTTCAGTCGTTCGATCTTCACTGTGCAGACCTTCCAGGCTCTTCGAGAACGTACCCCATTCCTCGTACTGTTTGAATCAACTTGATGTTTTGGCCTTCGTCGATTTTGACCCTCAGCCGCCGAATGGCCACCTCGATCACGTTTGTATCGCTGTCGAAGTTCATGTCCCACACTTGCGATGCGATGAGAGAACGCGGCAGCACCTCACCTTGTCGCCGCATCAGTAGCTCCAGAAGACCGAACTCTTTGGCCGTCAAGTCGATCCTCACGCCACCTCTGGTCACGCGTCGTCGCAAGAGATCCATCTCAAGATCAGCAACGCACAACGTTGGGCCGTCACCATGCTGCCGCCCCCTGCGCAGGATGATTCGAACCCGCGCCAGCAACTCCGCGAACGAGAACGGTTTGATGAGGTAATCATCGGCGCCCAACTCCAGCCCTTTGACACGATCCTCGACTTGATCGCGGGCTGTCAAAAATAAGACAGGCATTTCCAGGCCCTGCTGACGCAAGGTGCTCAGCACTTGCCACCCGTTGAGACCTGGCAGCATGACGTCCAGGATCACCAGATCGTGCGCACCGTGTTTGGCGAGGTGAATCCCGTCGGGGCCGTTGGTCGCCAGATCGACAACAAACCCTGCTTCGCTGAGCCCTTGGCGCAGGTACTCCCCGGTCTTTGGTTCGTCTTCTACGATCAAGATGCGCACGGTGATCTCCAGTTCCTGCCAGCGCATGAGTTTGCCGCCATTCTGACGTGCGTTTCGCAGATGACAAAACTGTCATCTGCGAAACAGGTTCTCGACAGGCTGACCTGAGCACAATGGCAGCTTGAAATCACAGCTTGCCAAGAGGAAGACATGCTATTGGCCCAATCGTCCTTTGTTGTTCGCCCCGCACTTGGTCTGGTGCTGTTAGCCATGGTGGGGCTGACCCAAGCCCAGCAGCCTGCCACTGCCGAGCCAACCAAGCTGCCGGAGATCAGGGTGTCCTATCGGTCCCCAATTGGCAACTATCAGGGCTTTTCCGATCCGGTGCTCACTTCTTGGAAGGAATCCAATGATTTGGTAAGTCAAATTGGTGGTTGGCGGGCTTACGCACGAGAGTCGCTTGGTGGCGCCAACCTGCAACCGAGCACCAAGTCTGAACGCGATGATCCACACGCAGGACATGGGGAGAGCCGTCGATGAAAAGGCTGTTCAATCGCGTACCGCTGAGAGCGGGTATCGCTGTGATCGGTTTGGGCGTTCTCTCGGGTTGCGCCAGCGTTGACATCGGTCAATCGGTCAAGCGCATCAACGACGAAACCGTGGGCTTCACGCAGGGGAACCTATCTCTGGTGACGAACGATTCTGAAAAGGCAAAGCTCCGCGAACGAGCCCAATCGCTGCTGGGGAAGCCTCTGAGCCAGTCTCAAGCCGTGGAAGTGGCGCTGGTCAACAGCCCCTCCATGCAGGCCCTTTTGGCGCAAAGTTGGGCGCAGGCGGCTGAAGCAGCTCAGTCGGGTCGCATCGCCAATCCAGTCTTCAGTTTTGAGCGTCTTCGCGCTGGCGATGAGCTGGAGTTGGGACGAGCCTTGTCCTTTGGTCTGCTTGACCTCGCTGCTCTTCCTTGGCGGCAAAGCGCTGCAAGCCGACGAATCGAACAGGCACAGGTGAAGCTGGCAGCAGAGGTCGTGGATCAGGTGACCATGGTTCGCCAGGCGTGGGTCCGAGCCGTGGCCGCCCAACAGACGCTCAAGTACGCCGAACAGGTCTATGAAGCATCGCAAGCAAGCGCAGAACTGGCGCAGCGCATGCAGGCGGTCGGCAACTTCAATCGTGTTTCGCGCGCCAGACAACAGGCCTTCTATGCCGACGCGGCAACCCGGCTGGCTTCTGCAAACCACTTGAGCACTGCGGCCAGAGAAGAGTTGGTGCGCATTCTTGGCTTGAACGATGAACAAGCCGATCAACTGAGGCTTCCAGATCGTCTACCCGACTTGCCCAAGGAGCCGGTAAGCCCGAAGGCATTCAGTCAACAAGCCTCTCAAACACGACTGGATGTTCGCTTGGCCAAGAGCACTTTTGAGACCTATGCCAAAGCTCAGGGCATTGAACTGGTCAACTCGCTGACTGACATCGAAGTGACAGCGCTTCGAAACACCACCTTTGACAATGCAGAAGGTACACGTACCCGTGCCAGAGGGTTTGAGTTGGCCCTGCGGCTGCCAGTTTTCGACTGGGGTGGCATGCAGCGCGACGCCTTCAATGCGCGAACTTTGGCGGCAGCCAATCAGCTTGAAGCTGTCACGCGCTCAGCGGGCTCCAATTTGCGAGAGAGCTATTCGGCCTATCGAGCTGCTCACGACGTCGCCAGGCATTACAGAGACGAGGTTCTGCCTCTGCGAAAGGTCATCTCGGATGAGAACCAGCTTCGCTACAACGGCATGCTCATCGGTGTATTCGAGCTGCTGGCCGACTACCGGGATCAAGTGGAAACTGTGATTGCCGCCATCGATGCTGAACAACAGTTCTGGTTGGCTGACGCCGCGATGCAGGCCTCTCTGATCGGGCGCCCCACCAGTACCACCTTGTCCGTCGGCGGCGCAGCTCCCAGCGCCGGTGGCGGCCACTGATCAAAGGAACAAAGATGTCGTCAAGAAGAGATTTTTTCAGGATGGCTGGCATTGCGGGTGGTGCCGTGGCCGCCAGTGCCGTCAGCCGTGTGGCCATGGCCGCATTACCTGAGCCAGTGATTCAGACCAGCGCGGAAACCATGGCTCCGCTCATTCCTGAAACGGGGCGCTTGTACAACCCTGTGGTGACCTTGAATGGATGGACTTTGCCCTGGCGTATGAACCAGGGCGTCAAGGAGTTCCACTTGGTTGCCGAGCCAGTGGTGAGAGAGATGGCACCAGGCTTCAAGGCGCATCTTTGGGGGTACAACGGGCAAAGCCCGGGGCCTACCATTGAAGTGGTGGAAGGCGACCGTGTTCGAATCTATGTCACCAACAGGTTGCCAGAGCACACGAGCATCCATTGGCATGGACAGCGCCTGCCCAACGGCATGGACGGCGTGGCCGGTTTGAATCAGCCCGCCATTCCCGTGGGGAAGACCTACGTTTACGAGTTCGTGGCACGTCGCCCGGGAACGTTCATGTATCACCCTCACGCTGATGAAATGACCCAGATGGCCATGGGCATGATGGGGTTTTGGGTCACGCACCCGAAGAGCAAGCACCCCTTGATCGATGAGGTCAACAGAGACTTCTGCTTCTTGCTCAATGCCTTTGACATCGATCCGGGCAGTTACACGCCCAAAACGATGACCATGCTTGATTTCAATCTGTGGGCATGGAACAGCCGCATTTTCCCAGGGGTCGATTCGCTCAACGTTCGACTCAACGACAAAGTGCGCATCCGGGTTGGCAATCTCACGATGACGAACCATCCCATCCATTTGCATGGCCATGAATTTTTGGTGACAGGCACCGATGGTGGCCCGACGCCGAAAAGCACCCGCTGGTACGAGGTGACCACCGACGTAGCCGTTGGTCAGATGCGGCAGATCGAGTTCCTGGCTGACGAGGAAGGTGACTGGGCCTTTCACTGCCACAAGAGCCATCACACCATGAACGCCATGGGGCACGACATCCCGAACCTGATTGGTGTGGATCATCGTGGCGTTGCCAAGAAGATCAAGAACCTTCTGCCCGAGTACATGGTCATGGGCGAGCGCGGGATGGCCGACATGACCGAAATGGAAATGCCGATACCTGACAACACGGTACCCATGATGACTGGCGAGGGGCCTTTTGGTTCGGTCGAGATGGGCGGCATGTTCAGTGTCGTCAAGGTTCGCAAGAACCAAAAGCATGGCGATTACAAGGACCCTGGTTGGTTCAAGCATCCTGCTGGCACCGTGGCGCATGAATATACCGGCCCCTTGAGTGAGCCTGCCAGATTCAAGTCTGAAGGCGGGCAATCTATGCCCCGGGCCAATAAGCCTGACAAGGCTGTCGAGGTGCGCGCACGCAAGCCGACGTCTCACAGCGATCACTGATTTCTCAACCACTTGATACGGATTTTTCCATGATAAAGAAACATCACCTCGCCTCCCGCTTCATCGCGATTGCCTGCATGGCCTTGGCTACAGCAGCATTCGCGGGCGGACAGCATGGACATGATCATGGGGCTGAGGCCCATGGCACTGAAGAATCAGCCATCGGCAAGCCTGGCCTGACATCCAAGGTCACGCGCACGGTCAAGGTTTCGATGAACGACAAGATGCGTTTTGAACCTGCATCCATCCGCGTCAAGCAGGGTGAAACCGTGCGCTTTATCGTCAGCAACGCGGGGCGTATCAAACACGAGATGAACTTGGGGACAGAAAAGGAACTTCTGGAGCATCTGGAGGTGATGAAGAAGTTCCCGGACATGGAGCACGACGAGCCCAACAAGGTGAGCATTGCGCCAGGGCAACAAGGTGAAATCGTCTGGCAATTCACCAAGGCGGGCCCAGTGAACTTTGCATGTCTGATTCCTGGTCACTATGAGGCGGGCATGCGAGGGAAGGTCCAGGTTTCGAAGAAATGATCATGCGAGATCAATCCATGCCATCGCTTCGCTCCAGGCGCACAGTGCTGATGACAGCTCTGGCATTGACATACGCGCCGACGGTTTGGGCCGCCACTGGGGGCTCGGATCGAACACCTATCAAGGTGTGGAAAGACCCAAACTGCGGTTGTTGCAATCTGTGGGTATCTCACCTTGAGCAAAATGGCTTCATCGTCACTGTGATCGATGAAGGCAATAAAACTGCGCGTGCCAACCTTGGCATGCCTGAACGACACGCCTCCTGTCACACCGCTGTGGTTTCTGACTATGTGATTGAGGGCCATGTCCCTGCAAGCGACATTCGACGCTTGCTCAAGGACAAGCCAACTGCGCTTGGTTTGGCTGTGCCTGGCATGCCTGTTGGGTCACCTGGCATGGATGGTCCTGACTTTGATGGTCACCGCGATCCATACCAAGTTCTGCTGGTCCGAAAAGACGGATCGGTTCTGGTTTTTAACTCTTACTCATGAGGTCAACAATGAACGCCATTGCTAAGTTTTTAGCCGTATCGGCTTGTGCCATCGGTATCGCTTCTCCACTTGCTTCTTTCGCGCAAGCTGCCATGGACCATTCGAAGATGGAGTCCGCGCAGGCTCCCGCAATGACCGACGGCGAGATCAGGAAAATTGATCAGACCAACGGCAAAGTCACCATCAAGCATGGTGACATCAAGCACCTGGACATGCCAGGCATGACCATGGTGTTTACCGCCAAAGACAAGAGCATCTTGTCCAATCTCAAGCCTGGTGATCAGGTGAAATTCATGGTCCTCAGCGAGGGTGGGAAGATGATCGTGACGGAAATAAAAAACGCGCCTTGACGAAAGTGTTAAATCACGTTCGGCGCCAGGCTTATTGAGTTGGCGTTGACTGTCTGTGCTCGGTGGTGTTTTTCCGAGATCGATTCAATCGGGCTTTGCTTGGTCTATGTATCTGATCGCTTGGTTGGTTAGAGGGGTGCCCATAGTCCAATTCAGTGCCCGCTCTGCTGAAGATGGTGTATGGCCTGATTTGGGAATGCTTTTTATTTTGGGGCTGTGGTGAAGAGCTATCTTCTTTTTCTTCGGTATGCATTGAAAAACTGGTTATCGAAAGAAAAATTGGTGGACGAGAGTGGCGACAAGGTCAAGTTCATGGTCGTCAACGACGGCGGGAAGATGGTTGTCACAGACATTCAGCCCGCTCAGTGAGAACACGCTGCTTTAGCGTGCTGTGTCGTCGCGGATGGATTTATTGATTGCTGACTGCGACGGTTTTATAATCTGGAGAAGGAGAGCACTATGTCAAAAATTCACCATACC
>Ga0208242_100477_pt1 | contig 24684 bp, 22 predicted proteins | sample SubbioAug_CSW13A_FD_184825 | JGI IMG/M metagenome (GOLD analysis project Ga0208242, IMG submission 184825) | Serpentinite rock and fluid subsurface biosphere microbial communities from McLaughlin Reserve, California, USA - CR12Aug_CSW13A (SPAdes) | ecosystem: Environmental > Terrestrial > Deep...
TGGGGGCTGCAGCACTTGCCGGTGGATGGGCGCGGCGTGCTGGTTTGCAACCACGCCAGCTACCTGGACGGGTTGGTGCTGGTGGCGGCGCTCGGAAAGCCGTGCACATTTGTGGCCAAGCGGGAACTGGAGCGCCAACAGGTGGCAGGCCGTTTTCTCAGGCATCTGGGGGTGGCCTTTGTCGAGCGCTTCGACCCCCGACGCAGCGTGGCCGATGCGCAGCAGATGGCAGAGCGTGCTCTGGGTGAGGCACCATTGCTCGTGTTCCCGGAGGGCACGTTCGTGGCGGCACCCGGGCTGCTGCCGTTCCGTCTTGGCGCGTTCCTGGCAGCGGCACAGTCCGACGTGCCGGTGATCCCGATATCGCTGGGTGGCACGCGGCATCTGCTCGGTGCGGGACGGTGGTGGCCTCGCAAGACGGCGCTGTCGGTGATTGTCGGCGCCCCACTGGGGGTGTCGCAGCCCATGCAGTCATTCACCGCTGCGGTTCAGCTGCGCGACCGGGCACGTCGGGTGATCTGGCGCGGACTGTCCGGCAGCGACACCTGACAACTCTGGTGATCGGCCTCAACGGGCATCTGTTCCGGTGCCAACGGCCGCTTTCGACCTGTCATTGGCAGCAGCGGCCGCCGAAATGCCACGCTGCACATTGACCAGGGTGAGCAGGACCAGTCCCGCCACGAAAAACAGGCCGGTGGACACGATGGCCACCCGGTGATTGCCATCGGTCAGCCAGGTGACCAGGCCATAGGTCATGGGCCCCAGGATCGCCGACAGCCGCACTGCGAACATCCAGAGGCCAAAGAACTCGGCGCGGCGCAGCTCGGGTGCCAGCACGCCGGCCAACGCGCGACCGGCCGACTGGCTGCTGCCCATGCACAGTCCGGCGATCACGGCCGCCACCCAGAACAACCCGGGTCCCGTGGCCATGGCCGCCAGCGCGGTCATGACGATCCAGCCGGCCAGGGTGATCGCCAGTGCAGGCCGGTGTCCGATGCGGTCCTGCACATAACCCCAGGCAAACGCGCCCAGGGCGGCGGCAATGTTGACCAGGAAGATCAGCATCATCGTTTCGGTCTGCTCGAAGGCCAGCACCTGCTCGGCATAAACAGCAGCCAGTGCGATCACCACGGAAATGCCGGCCTGGTAGGCCACCGAACAGGCCAGCAGAGCGGTGAAGTCCTTGAACATACGGGCCTCGCGCCAGGTGCGCTGCAACCGTGCCAGCGATGCCTTTAGGCCCGCCTCCTGGTCCGGCCTGACCTGCGGCCGGGCGCGTTCATTGAGCAGGGCAAAGGTGACCAGCGCCGAGGCACCGAAGATGCCGGCGGTGATCAGCATGGTCACCGGTACGAAATGCGAGGCCGGCAGGCCCTGACCCTGTGCCCACAGCACGTACCAGAGACAGAGGCCCAGCGTGAGCATGCCTCCCAGGTAGCCCAGGCCCCAGCCCCAACCAGAGACGCTGCCCAGCCGGCTGTCCTGTGCCAGCTCAGGCAGGAATGCCGCAATCAGAGACTCACCATAGGTGTAGAACACATTGGACAGGACAATGGCCACCAGTGCCCAGGCCACATCCCCCGGCCCTGCGCCAGCCAGCGCCGCGGTACCCACCACACAGCCCAATGTGGAGAGCACCAGCAGGCGTTTCTTGGCTGCCCGCAGGTCGGCAAAGGCACCGATGGCGGGCATGGTGAACATCACGATCAGGCTTGACAGGGCCAACGCACTGGTCCAGGCCAGGGTGCCCCAGGCTTCCCCACCGGCCACACCCCCCACGAAGTAGGCGCTGAACACGGCCGTCAGGACGACCGTGGTGTAACCTGAGTTGGCGAAGTCGTACATGGCCCAACCAAAGACCTCGCGCTTGCGCACGCCGGGCTTGAGCGCATTCTGGGGAAACAGGGACATGAACGGGAGAGGCGACGGGCGCCGTTGCAGCAAGTGGCGCTCAGTGTAGTGGCCGGCCGGCCGCTTGTCAGGCGGGCTTGCCCTTCCCCCCCAGGTAGGCCTGCATACCCGCCAGGGTGAACAGTTTCGGGTAGTCGCTCTCCGGAATGTTGACTCCGCTGCCCTGACTCAGGCCGATGACCAGGTTGAGGAAGTCCATGGAGTCCAGATCCAGGGCTTCGCGAAGGTCTTCATGGTCGGCGACCGTGCCCAGGTCGGCTTCAGGGGCAATGCCGGCGAGCACGTCGCTGGCAAGCTGGCGGATGTCGGCAGGTGTCATGGTGTGCACCATAGGTTCAGGGTTTCGGGGCTTTGCAGGTTCTGGGCGATCGCTGCCATCAGCACGCTTCCCAGGTGCCCATCGCTGGTCCGGTGGTCGGCCGCCAGGCTGCAGTGGACCACTGGGCGAACGGTCAGCGAACCATCAACCACCCAGGGTCGCTGCACCACGCGCCCGAATCCGACGATGGCCACCTGTGGCGGGTAGATGACGCCCTGGACGCGCTCGGCACCCCGGTCGCCCAGGCTGGTGACGGTTACGGTCGGGTCGGTGAGTTCGGAACTGCGCAGACCGCCTGCGCGGGCACGCTGGACCAGGTCGCGCAAGGCGGTCATCAGGTTCGGCAGATCGAGTCGGTCGGCATGCCGGATGGCGGGTGCCACCAGACCACCACCCCGCAGCGCGATGGCCCAACCAACATGAACGTCAGGCGCCTGATCGAATTGGCCTCCGACACAGAAGCCGTTGAGCTGCGGAACGGCCTTGAGGGCCAGGGCCACGGCCTTGAGCATCAGCACCGCTGGCAGCAAACGTTCGGTGGGCGGACGCTCCCGGTTGAAGGCTTCGATCCAGTCGGTGGCCGGCCCGAAGTCGATGCTCTCCTCCAGGTAGTAGTGCGGAATTTCTCGCTTGGAGCGCGCCATGGCGGCAGCGATGGCCTGACGCATCTGGGCAGGGTCGAAGCCACCGGTTCGGGCCGTGTGGGCGATCGGGACCTTGGCAGTGGCGAGCGCGCGCTCGACGTCGGCAAGGACAACCGCACCATCAGCGCCATGCCCCTTCAGCGTATCCAGGTCCAGTCCGCCGGCCAGGGCGCGTTGTCGCGCTGCGGGGCTCACACGGGTTCGCCCTGGACCGGACCGGGTCACAGGCGTCGTCGGCCCGGCTGGGGCAACAGGAGCCTCATCGGCCAGCCGTACGTGGGCCAGCACCGCCCCCACGGGCCATGAGGTGCCCAATGGCACCAGGTCGTCGATCACCCCGTCCAGAAAGCACTCGACGTCGATGGCACCCTTGTGGGTCTCCACCACCGCCACCACATCGCCCGGTTTCACCCGGGAGCCTGGCTGGACCAGCCACTGCACCACCTGGCCGGACTCCATGTCCGCGCCCAGGGTCGGCATCGTGAAATCGGCCATGCTCAACTCCGCGGCGGCACAATCGACCGCACCGCCGTCACGATGCCATCAACCGAAGGGAGTGCCGCCTCTTCCAGGTGCTGGGCATAGGGTACCGGCACCTCGCGGCTGCAGACACGGCGCACCGGGGCGTCCAGCTCGTAGAGTGCATCTTCAGCCAGACGGGCCGCCACCTCGGCCGACAGTGAGCCACTCTTCCAGCCCTCATCAACCAAGACCACGCGCCGAGTCCGAGAGACCGAGGCCAGCACGGTGCCCATGTCCAGCGGGCGCAGCACACGAAGGTCGACCACCTCGGCTTCGATGCCCTCACGAGCAAGCTCGTCGGCGGCGGCCAGGCACTTGGGAAGGCCATTGCCGTAGGTGACCAGGCTGACGTCGCGACCTTTCCGCCGGACACGGGCCCGTTCGATATCCACCGCCTTCACGTCGGGGTCAAGTTCGCCCTCGGCGTTGTAAAGAACGATGTGTTCGAAGAGAAGCACCGGGTTCGGATCGGCCAGGGCGGCGCTGAGCATGTGCCGGGCGTCTTCCACCGTGCCAGGCGCCAACACCTTCAGACCGGGAATATGGGCATACCATCCTTCCAGGCTGTGCGAATGCTGGGCCGCCAGCTGACGACCACCTCCGGTGGCCATGCGGATGACCAGCGGCACCGAAAACTGTCCACCGGTCATGTGCGGCAGGGTGGCGGCGTTGTTCAAGATCTGATCCAGGGCCAGCAAGCTGAAGTTGCAGGTCATGATCTCGACAATGGGGCGCAGCCCCGCCAGGGCCGCGCCAATGCCGATGCCGGTGAACCCGTTCTCGGCCAGCGGGGTGTCGATGACGCGCTCGGGCCCGAACTCCTCGAGCAAGCCCTTGGTCACCGCGTAGCAGCCACCATAGTGTCCGACGTCCTCGCCCATGATGAAGGTGCGCGGGTCGGTGGCCAGAGCATCGCGGATGGCCTGACGACAGGCCTCGCGGTAAGTCATGCGCAGCATGGCACTCATGCCTGTGCCTCCCCGCCCTGCTCCTGCACCACGCTGTCCATCAGCACGAAGCGGCCCAGGTTCTCCACCGGCTCGGGACTGCCCGCCTCTGCAAAACGCACCGCGTCGTCGATCTCGGACGACACCCCGGCTTCTATGTTCTGCAGCTGCGTCTCGGTGATCTGGTGGCTCTCCAGCATCCAGCGTCGCAGACGCTCGATCGGGTCGATCTGCCGCCAGTTTTCGATTTCGTCGCGGCTGCGGTAGGCCTGCGTATCAAACATGGAATGGGCCCGAAAACGGTAGGTGCGCGCCTCCAGCAGGAAGGGGCCCTGCCCTTGCCGGATGTGCGCCACGGCCCGACGCGCAGCAGCCTCCATCTGCACCGGATCCATGCCATCGACCTGCTCGGCCGGCATGCGGTAGGCCGCCGCCTTGCGCCAGATGTCGGTCTCGGCATCCGACTGGGCCAGCGGCACACCCATGGCGTACAGGTTGTTCTCACAGACAAACAGCACCGGCAGCTTCCACAGCTGCGCCAGGTTCAGGGTTTCATGGAACGCCCCTTCGGCCACCGCACCCTCTCCGAAGAAGCAGGCCGTGGCCGTTCCCGGCCTCAGCCGCTGGTCGGCCATGGCGATACCGGCCGCCAGTGGCAGGCCGCCGCCCACGATGGCATTGCCACCGTAGAACCGGTGCTCGCGGCTGAACAGGTGCATGGAGCCGCCGCGCCCCAGGCAGCAGCCTTCCCGCTTGCCCAGCATCTCGGCCATCAGCGGCCGCATGGGCACGCCATGGGCCAAAGCCTGTCCATGCTCCCGGTAGGTAGCCACGACGGCGTCGCGTGGTTCCAGTGCTGCGGCCACACCCACAGCCACCGCCTCTTCCCCGTCATACAGGTGCAGGAAGCCCCGGATCTTCTGCGCCTGGTAGAGCTCGACGCATTTGGCCTCAAACCGGCGGATGCGCAGCATCTGGCGCCACAGGTGGTGCAGGTGTGCCTTGTCGAGATGGATCTTGTCGTTCATGGCTGTCTTTCGGGCGTCTCGTCACTCTCGAGCGTGGACAGGTCGCCTTCAGGCAGACCGAGCGCACGTGCCTTGAGCAGTCGGCGCATGATCTTGCCGCTGCGGGTCTTGGGCAGGTTGGCCTTGAACTCGATCGACTTGGGGGCCACCGCAGCGCCCAGCCGCTGGCGTGCATGCCCCAGCAGTTCGCGGCTGAGGGCATCGCTGGCTTCGAATCCAGGCTTGAGTGCCACAAAGGCCTTGACCACTTCGCCGGCCATCGGATCGGGCACGCCAATGACGCCAGCTTCAGCCACGGCGGGGTGTTCCATGAGGGCACTCTCGACTTCGAAGGGACCGATCAGGTGCCCGGCCGACTTGATGACGTCATCGGCCCTTCCGACGAACCAGAAGTAGCCATCGGCGTCCCGACGCACCAGGTCGCCGGTCAGGTACCAGCCGTCGACGAAGCACTTGCGGTAGCGCTCGTCCTCGTGCAGGTAGCCTCGCATCATGGATGGCCAGGGCGCGCGCAGCGCAAGTTCGCCGTCCACGTCAGGCTCGGTCACGATGACCAGCGCGCCGTCGGCACGGCGCTGCGCCACCGCGGCGGTGATGCCTGGCAGCGGCTTGCCCATGGAGCCGGGCTTGACGTCCATGGCGGCATAGTTGGAGACCATGATGCCGCCGGTCTCGGACTGCCACCAGTTGTCGTGGAAAGGCATGCCAAAGGCCTTCACACCCCAAATCACCGCCTCGGGGTTGAGCGGCTCGCCCACGCTGGCCATGAAGCGCAGGGCCGACAGGTCGCGCCCCTGCAGCGGCTCGGTGCCCAGTTTCATCATCATGCGGATGGCGGTGGGTGCGGTGTACCAGACACTGACCCGTTCGCTTTCCAGCACCCCATACCAGGTCGCGGGGTCGAATTCGGCCTCCACCACCACATTGGTCACCCCGCAAACCAGGGGCGCGATGATGCCGTAGCTGGTGCCGGTCACCCAGCCCGGATCGGCGGTACACCAGAAGACATCTTCGTCGTGCAGGTCCAGCGCAAAGCGGCCCGTCACCAGGTGAGCCAGCACCGCACCGTGCACATGGACCGCCCCCTTGGGCCTGCCGGTGGTTCCGCTGGTGAAGTGCAGCAGACTCATGGTCTCGGCGCTGGTCGGACCGATCACGTACTGACCCGGCATGGGGTCCACCAGCTCGGACCATTGGCGCACACCTGGCTCGGCGGCCAGGGCCTCGTCCACCTCGCCCACCAGCACCACATGCCGCAGACCGGGCAGCCGGTCGCGCAGGGCCTGCACTTTGCGGCGGTACAGCTCGGGCGTGGTTACCAGCACACGGGCATCGCCCATCTCGGCCCGCGTCGCGATGGGCTCCGGTCCGAACGCCGGGAACAGGGGTGAGACCACGCAGCGCGCCTTGAGCGAACCCAGCACCGCGATGTACAGCTCGGGAAGTCGTCCCATCAGCACGAACACCCGCGCGCCCGCCCCGACGCCGAGCGTTTCCAGTGCATGGGCAAAACGGCTGGTTTCCTGGGAAAGCTTGCCATAGCTCAACTCGCGACGGTCCCCCCGCTTGCCCAGCCAGCGGATGGCGACCCGCTCGCCCCGCCCATGCAGGAGATGGCGATCCACCGCCTCGTGGGCGATGTTGATGCCCCGCCCACCGGGCAGGCCGTCCAGTTCCTGGGCAGCCTCCGTCCAGCTGAAACTGGCCGTCGCCTCTGCATGGTCACGCAGGTTGGGCCGGACGGGCCCGGCATTTTTTGTCTTGTGGATCGTCTCCATGCCTCACGCCCCGGTTTTGGAGGGATCGTCACCACCACGCAACTTGCCCAGCAGGGGACCGATCAGGTCCATGGGCAGCGGGAAGACGATGGTGGAGGCACGGTCACCGGCCACCTGCGTCATGGTCTGCAGGTAGCGCAGCTGCATGGCCTCCGGCTGGGCCGACAGCATGCGGGCCGCCTCCAGCAGCGCCACCGCCGCCTGCTTTTCGCCTTCAGCATGGATGACCTTGGCCCGTCGCTCTCGCTCGGCCTCGGCCTGCCTGGCAATCGCCCGCACCATCGACTCGTTCAGGTCGATGTGCTTGATCTCCACATTGGTGACCTTGATGCCCCAGGCATCGGTCTGGGCATCCAGAATCTGCTGCACGTCCTGGTTCAGCCGCTCGCGCTCGGCCAGCATCTCGTCCAGCTCGTGTTTGCCCAGTACCACCCGAAGCGTCGTCTGGGCCAGCTGGCTGGTGGCCATCAGATAGTTCTCAACCTGGATGATGGCCTTGTCCGGGTTGATGACCCGAAAGAACACCACCGCATTGACCTTGACCGAAACGTTGTCACGCGAGATCACGTCCTGCGGCTCAACGTCCATGGTCACCACCCGCATGTCCACCCGCACCATCTGCTGGAGCCCAGGCACCACGATCACCAGCCCTGGTCCCTTGACCTTCCAGAAGCGGCCAAGCTGGAACACCACGCCCCGCTCGTACTCGCGCAGGATGCGAAACGAGGCGCCCAGCAGCACCAGCACCAATGGCAGCAGAATGCCGCCGAACCCGATGTTGAAGTCCAGCATCATGTGTTCTCCTTGAGGGAATGGGTTTCTTCACCTTCGAGCCGCTCCACCCGCAACACCAGCCCGTCTACCGCCTGCACGCGAACGCGCTGTCCGGGTGAAAGGGCGTGCTCGGCGACCACCTGCCAGCGCTCGCCCTGCACCTGTGCCCATGCCGTCGAGCCCTCGACCGCCGTGACCTGGCCGGTCGCGCCCGCCAGCGCCTCGCTGCCACTGACCACCCGCGCCCGACGTGCCCGCAGAGCCATGCCCCCACCCAGCAGCACCGCTGCCGCTGCGGTGAGTGAAATGCCGAACAGCAGCGGCAGCGGTACACCGAGACCGGGTACATCGCTGTCAAACAGCAACAGGCCTCCGGCCATGAAAGCAATGACCCCGCCCACACCCAGCACACCAAAGGCCGGCGTCAGCAACTCGGCTGCAAGGAGCGCGAAACCCAGCAGGATCAGCGCCAAGGCCGCGTAGTTGACCGGCAACAGCTGCAGTGCGAACAGAGCCAGCAACAGACAGATGGCCCCGACCGTGCCGGGTATGCCGAAACCGGGTGAGGAAAACTCGAACATCAGCCCGTAAACGCCGATCATCAGCAGGATGAGTGCAAAGCTCGGGTTGGCAATCACGCCCAGCACTCGGTGACGCCAGTCCGGCGGCTGCATGACCATGGTCAGGCCTGTCGTGGCCAGGGTGACGTCCCCACGGGTGGTCCGCACGGTTCGCCCGTCAATCTGACCCAGCAGTCCGGGCAGGTCCTGGGCCACCAGATCAATCACACCCTGTTCCAGAGCTTCAGCAGCGGTCAGGCTGACCGCCTCACGCACGGCACGCTCGGCCCACTCGGCGTTCCGCCCACGTTCCGTGGCGAACCCGCGGATGAACGCCGCCGCATCGTTGACCTGCTTGGCGGTCATGGCATCGACCGGCGACGTCGCCGACGCGGGCTCTTCCTTGTTCTCATCACGCTTGCCACCGGCCGGCGCTGTGGGCTGCGGCGCACCCGGCATGCCAATGGCCACCGGCGTGGCGGCGCCCAGTGTGGTCGCCGGCGACATCGCCGCCACATGGCTGGCATACAGGATGTAGGTGCCGGCACTGGCCGCCCGCGCGCCTGCCGGTGTCACGTAGCTCACCACCGGGACGGGAGAGGCCATGATGGCCTGGATGATCTGGCGCATCGACAGATCCAGCCCACCCGGGGTATCCATCTGCAGTACCAGCAGCGCAGCGCCCTCGCGTGAGGCCTGCGCAATGCCACGCACCACATAGTCGGCGCTGGCAGGGCCAATGGCCCCTTCCACCGTGAGCACCGGCACGCTGGCTGCCCTGGCCGGCTGGGCTGCTGACAGCGCCATGCCCAGCAGCAGCAGCACCACTGTCAGCAGTTGCTCAAGCGAACGTCCCGAGCCAAGGGACACCAGGAAATGGTAAGGACTGCGTCGCAAGACCTGTCTCCTGTCATCGGGTGCGGATATACCCCCACCCCTTGTTCAGGCACATGGTCTCCAATCAGGCCTTGCTTGTCCAGTCCATCGGACCTGCATTCGGCCCGGTTCTGACCCAGGTCAAACCGGGGACTGCACTTCCTGGTGCGGCCGGCTCCGGTCAGGCCAGCAACGGATAGTCGGTGTAGCCCTGCTCGCCACCGCCATAGAAGGTCTTGCGATCGGGGGTATTGAACGGTCCGCCGCGCCGCAGGCGCTCGACCAGATCCGGGTTGGCGATGAAAGGCTTGCCGAAGGCCACCAGATCGGCGCCCTCACTCAGGGCCTGGTGGGCCAGTGCCAGATCGTAGCCGTTGTTGACCATCCAGGCGCCCTGACCACCGGCGGCGCGCCAGGCCGCGCGCAGCGCCGGGTAGTCGAACGGCCGATCAGGCAACTCGCGCGGGCCGCCGGTCGCGCCTTCGATCACATGCACATAGGCCAGTCCCATCGACCCCAGCTGGCGCACCACGTACTCAAACAATGGCTGAGGATCGGCATCGACCACATCGTTGGCTGGCGTCACCGGCGACAGGCGGATGCCCACCCTGCCTCCTCCTATGGCCTGGGTCACCGCCTGCATCACCTCCAGCAACAGGCGGGCACGGTTCTCGATGGAACCTCCGTAAGCGTCGGTGCGGTGGTTGCTGCCGGTCTTGAGAAACTGGTCCAGCAGGTAGCCGTTGGCCGCGTGCACCTCGATGCCGTCGAAACCGGCTTCGACAGCAGCCAGCGCCGCGCGCCGGTAGTCATCAACGATGCCCGGCAACTCGTTGATGGCCAGAGCCCGGGGTTCCGACGTGTCGACAAAGGTCGGCACACCGTCGCGGATCAGCACGGTCTTGGTGTTGGCCCGAATGGCCGAGGGAGCCACCGGCGCGCCGCCACCAGGCTGCAGTTCGTTGTGCGACACGCGGCCCACATGCCAGAGCTGGGTCACGATGCGTCCACCGGCCCGGTGCACCGCCTCGGTCACGGACCTCCATCCGGCCACCTGCTCCGGCGCGTACAGGCCTGGAACGTCCGCATAGCCCTGCCCCTGGTGGCTGATGGCCGTGGCTTCGGTGATGATCAGACCGGCGCTGGCGCGTTGACTATAGTAGGTGGCCATGGCCGCCGTGGGCACGGCCGCAGGCGCGCGGTTGCGCGTCAGGGGTGCCATGACGATGCGGTTGGACAGGTTCAGGTCGCCGGCGGTGACCGGCTCAAACAGTTCGCTCATGGGCAGATGGTGGGCAGAGTCAATGATGGCCGGCATTGTGTCCGCCATTGCCGGCTGCTGTCTGTCACACCCGCAATGCCCCCGCAACAGCGGCCGCAATGCTCACCGCGTTGGTCGGGTGTGCCACGGCATCGGTACTCCAGAACGCGCCCACCCCGGCCTGGTGTATCCGCGCCAGCGCGACCTCGTCCAGCAGGGCATGGGTCACCGCCACGTCAACCGAGCGGGCACCAGCGTCTTTGAGCAGTTCGGCAGCCCGCACCAGTGTCTGACCTGAACTGGCCACGTCATCAATCAGGACCACCGCCTCGCCGGCCAGCGCCATGTCGGGCAGCACGATGTCGACCTCCCGGTCGCCATGGCGGGTCTTGCGACAGACCGCATGCTTCCAGCCATGCAGGCTCGCAGCGCTGGCCACCCATTGCAGGGACTCCTCGTCGGGGCCGAGCAGCACCACAGGTCCGCGCTCGCGCGCGATGTGCTCGGCCAGCAGCGGTGCGCCACTGAGCACCACAGCCCGCGTCACCGGCACCGCTTCCTGCAGGGTGGACACGCGGTGCAGGTGTGGGTCCACCGTGATCACCGCGTCGAACAACCCGGCCAGAAACCGCCCGACGATGCGCTGGCTGACCGCCTCTCCAGGGCGAAAGGCCATGTCCTGGCGCATGTAGCCCAGGTAAGGAGCCACCAGGGTCAGCTCGCTGGCGCCCAGATCACGCGCCGTCTGCGCCACCAGCAGCAGTTCCACCAACTTCTCGTTCGGCTGGTGCAGGCCACGCCAGACCACCACCCGGGCCGGCAACGAAGCTGGCAGGCACAGGCGCAACTCTCCATCCGGAAACCGGTGTCGCTCGATGGGCAGCGCCGAGAGGCCCGCCGACAAAGCCACCGCCGTGGCGATGCCCTCCTCCTCCTGGACATACAGCAGTGCACCGCTTGTCTCACCAGAGGGTCGCATGACTCAGAACTCCACAAAAACCTGCGGCATCTGATCGGGTGCCCCGATGCGGTAGCCGCTGTTGCGCAGACAGGCCTGCCGGGCAAACTCCAGGTCCGACGGATAGGCGGCGTGCACCCGGTACAAGGGGTCGCCCCGCCGAACCGTGTCTCCCAGCTTGCGCAACAGGTCGACGCCTGCAGATTTGACCTTCGGCGCGCCTGCCAGACGCGCGATCTGCGCCACCTGGAGGTTGTCGATGCCGATGACGGTGCCATCCTCATCCGCCGGCCAGTCAAAGTTCAACTCGCCCAAAGGGGGATGCTGGTGGTTGAAGCCACGTCCGCCCTGCGCCTCGATGATGGCCCGCATGCGGGCAAGGGCACGACCCGAATCCAGGATGTCACGCGCGATGTGAAATCCATCGCCACCCCGCACATCCGGACTGCATTCGATGATGCGACCGGCCAGGCGCAGCGACTTCTGCCGAAGATCGTCGGGGGCCGCCGGGTCGTTCTCCAGCACCCGCATCACGTCTCGCGCCTCCAGCATGGGGCCAACTCCCCGTCCGACAGGCTGGCGCCCATCGGTGATGACCACATCCAGCGACAGGTGCATGCGCTGCGCCACATATTCGAACAGGCGGCGCAGGCGCTGAGCTTCAGGCATGGAACGCACCTTGGCGGTCGGCCCGATCGGGATGTCCAGCACCAGGTGCGTGGCACCGGCCGCCATCTTCTTGGACAGGATGGACGCCACCATCTGGCCCGGCGAGTCGATGGACAAAGGCCGCTCCACCGAGATCAGCACGTCATCGGCCGGTGACAGGTCGGCCGTGCCCCCCCAGGCCAGACAGCCCCGGTGGGCTCGCACAATGTCGGTCAGGTGGTCGAACGGAAGCTCGACATTGGACAGCACCTCCATGGTGTCGGCCGTACCGGCCGGCGAGGTGATGGCCCGCGACGAAGTCTTTGGAAACACCAGGCCATAGGCCGCCACGATGGGCACCACCAGCATCGACGTGCGGTTGCCCGGAATGCCTCCGATGCAGTGCTTGTCCACCACCAGCGGTTCGTGCCAGTCCAGCTGACGGCCCGATGCCACCATGGCCTCGGTCAGGAAGTAGACCTCTTCCCGGTCCAGTTCGCTTCGGTTGCAGGCCACCACAAAGGCGGTCAGCTCGATCTTGGAATACCGCAGGTCCGCGATGTCTCGCACGATGGCGCGAAAATCATCTCGCCCCAGGCGTTCGCCATTGATCTTGCGGAACAGCGCCGGAATCGATTCGGGTGGCTCGGCCTGCGACACGGTCGCCAGGTGCTCGTCAGGTACCTGCAACTGCGCGAACGCATCTTCAGAGACACCCAGCTCATCACACCCGACGATGCGCTCGTCATCCACGACATTGAGTGTGGCCAGAATGCGCCGACCGTTGGCGCGCACTTCGACCTTGGAAAGCGCCTGAAAGCCCTCAGCACGGTAGATGGCGCAGTCGCGGTGCAGGTAGGCGACGTTCTCGTGGTAGGTATCGATGCCCACCCGGCGCAGGCGCAACGTGCCGGTGGCATGGTTGGTGTTTTCGCTGGACATCCAGCAACGATACACCGGCCCGGCTCCGGTGGTCGCTGGCGCTTACCCCACCACCAACCGGATGGCCGGCAACACCGCCTGCGATTCGCTGCGCCGCTCCAGCGCCAGACGCATGTTCATCTGTGCCACTTCGGTGTGCTCGGTGGCCAGGGCCTGCGCGCGAGCGCCTTCCCCCCGGCGCAGGGCGTCAACCAGCATGTGGTGCTGGCGGTGCGCATAGCGCATCCAGTCGAGGTCCTTGTCCAGCGTGCCCTGCATCGGCAGCATGGCCGACGCCGGCGCAAACGGCAGCCGGTCGTTCTGGGCCACGGCCCGTTGCAACGCTCGGTTGCCGCAAGCCTGCAGGATGAGCGCGTGGAAGCGGTCGTTCATGCGCGCATAGTCCGCATAGCTTTCGATGTCCAGCGCCTGGGCGGACAGCAGCCGGTCGCCCTCGTCCAGACAGGCCTGCAAGTCGCCCTGCAGTGCCCGTGACACGCCGTGCTCAGCCACCAGCCGTGCCGCCATGCCCTCCAGGTGACCGCGCACCGCAATGGCATCACAGACCTCCTGCGCGGTGTGGGGCCGCACCTGCAGCTTGCCGGTCTCGGTGGCCTCCAGCAGCCCTTCCTGTTCGAGCTGCACCAGTGCTGCCCGCACCGGCGTGCGTGAAGCCCCCAGACGCTGGGCCAGCTGTTGCTCGGCCAGGTGCTGCCCGGGCGAGAACTCACCGCTGAGGATGAGGTCACGCAACTGCATCAACACGGATTCTTGCAAGCTCATGCCATCGACTGTACACTGAAACTTCAAAACGGTATACCGTTTCTCAAAATCCCTAACCTAGGCCATGCCATGAAAGCCGAACAGAACGACAAACTCACCCGGGTCGGCCCCGGCACACCCGGTGGCGAACTGCTGCGCCGCTATTGGCAACCCGTGGCCCTGCTCGACGAATTCGACCCGCGCTTCGACCCGGCCATGGCCACCCGCCCGGTGAAGGCGGTCCGCCTGCTGGGTCAGGACCTCGTGCTGTTCAAGGATGCCCAGGGACGATTCGGCCTGCTCGATCGCGACTGCCCGCACCGGGGTGCCGACCTGGCCTACGGCCGCAACGAGGGCGATGGCCTGCGCTGCCCCTTTCACGGCTGGAAGTTCGACATCAGCGGCCAGTGCACCGAGACACCGGCCGAACCCACCGGCAGCACCCTGTGCCAGCGCATCCGCCAGCGAAGCTACCCACTGCAGACGCGGGCCGGCGTGCTGTTTGCCTGGCTGGGGCCGGAGGGGTCCACGCCGCCGCCGGTGCCCACCCTCGACTGCTTCGAGGCGCCTGCATCGCACAGCTTTGCCTTCAAGGGCCTGTGGCACTGCAACTGGCTGCAGGCCTTTGAAGTCGGCATTGACCCGGCCCACGCCTCCTACTTGCACCGCTTCTTCAACGATGCCTCGCTGGAGGACAGCTACGGCAAGCAGTTCCGGGGCGCCAGCCTGGGCGAAAAAGATGGCGAACACTGGCCCATGACCCGTGTCATGCGGGAATTCGGACAGCCCGACATCAGTCACGAGGCCATGCCCTGGGGTATCCGCCTGACCGCGCTCAGGCGCATGACGGAAGACCTCATGCACGTGCGCATCACCAACGCCGTCTTCCCGCAGACCTTTGTCATCCCGCTGTCGCCAACCATGACCATCACGCAGATGCATGTACCGGTGGATGACACGCGCAACTACTGGTACGCCTTCTTCACCAGCTTCGATTCCCCGGTGGACAAGGACACCATGCGCAACCAGCGCCTGCCTGCCGTCACCCTGCCCGACTACATACCCAAGGCTGGCAGGCACAACCACTGGGGGTTCAACCCCGAAGAACAGCAGTCCCGCACCTACTTGGGCATGGGCGAAGACGACATCAACGTGCACGACCAATGGGCCTGCGAGAGCATGGGCGCCATCCAGGACCGCACGCGCGAACACCTGGGAACCACCGACAAGGTCATCATGGCCAACCGCCGCCTGTTGCTGCAGGCGATGGACACCGTGGCTGCCGGCGGGACCCCACCCGGCATTGCCGATCCCTCCTTGTACAGCCTCATCACCGGCCCCGACACGGTCGATGGCATCGCCCCCGCTGCTGGCTGGTCGGATTGGTGGCAGGAAGCCGTTCAACGCCGCCGCACCGGAGCCCCATGGCAAAACCCCCATCATGGCGCCACGCCTGCGCCTGAAGCGGTGACCACACCGTGAGCGGCTGGCCCGACAGTTTTGCCGTCCGCTGCGGCATCCACGACCTGGCGCGCGAAGCAGCCTGCGAGCAGGCCATGCGTCGCATGCAAGATGCCGGCGTCGAGCGGGTGCGGCTGAGCTGGTGCGACGCGCATGGCCTGCTGCGGGGCAAGACACTCATGCCCGCCGCAGCAGCACGCGCTTTGCGCGAGGGGGTGGGCATGGTCGGCACCCTGATGCTCAAGGACCATGCCGACCGCACCGCCTGGAAGGTATTCGAGCGCGGCGCCACCGACGACATCCCCGGCTTCGCCGGCGCCGCCAACCTGATGATCTTGCCCGACCCGGACAGCCTGGTGATCCTGCCCTGGTCGCCGGGCACCGCCTGGCTGCGCTGCCAGCCCTGGTTCCAGGACGGATCGCCGGTGCCCATGGACAGCCGGCGCGTTCTTCAGAATGCGCTGGCTCGACTGGCCCTCACCGGCCACGGCCTGAAGGTGGGGCTGGAGGTCGAGTTTCATGTCTACCGCCTGCTCGACCCCAGTCCCCAGCTGGACCCCGAACTGGCCGCCTGGCCCGGCCAGCCTCCGCGTGTCGAGATGATCCATCCCGGCTATCAGCTGCAGGGAGAGGCCATGACCGACATGGCCGAACCGGTGATGCGTATCGTGCAGGATACGGCCCAGGCCCTGGGGTTGCCGCTGCAGTCATTGGAAATCGAGCTCGGCCCCAGCCAGATCGAAGCCGTATTCGACGCCACCAATGCCCTGACCGCCGCCGACCAGATGGTGCTGTTCCGCAACGGCGTTCGCCAGGCGCTGCGGCGGGCCGGCTACCTGGCCACCTTCATGTGCCGCCCTCCGTTTCCCAACATCATGTCCAGCGGTTGGCACTTGCACCAGTCACTGGTCAGACTGGACGACGGCAGCAACGTCTTTGCCCGCCCGGCCCCTGCATCTGGCAGCGACGGCCTGGCCGCCAGCCACACCCTCTCGGACACAGGCTGCCAGTGGCTGGCCGGCCTGCTGTCGCATGCCAATGCCCTGGCGTGCCTGTGCACCCCCACCGCCAACGGATTCGGACGCTTCCGGCCCAACGCCCTGGCGCCCAAGGCGGCGGTCTGGGGCCGCGACAACCGCGGTGCCATGCTGCGCGTGGTCGGCGCACCGGGCGATCCCGCCACCCGCATCGAAAACCGCCTGGGCGAACCCGCGGCCAACCCCTACCTCTACATCGCCTCACAGATCGCCGCCGGCCTGGACGGAATCGAGAAGGCAATGACACCGCCTGGAGCCAGCGAAGACCCCTACGACCCCGGCCACCCCCACATCCCCGCCACACTCGGGGCCGCCCTCGACGCCTTGCAGGCCGACACCGTGCTCGCCAGTGGCCTCGGGCAGGCCGCCACGGCGCACTTCCTGCGCATCAAGCGCGCCGAGGCGGCACGCCATGCCGAGGCCGAGGACAAGCTTGAATTCGACCGCCGCGAATACTTCAGCCGCATCTGACCCCACAGAACACAGCATCATGATCTCGATCCGATTCATCGCCGCTGACGGCAGCGAACAGACCCTGCGGGCCACCCCGGGCCAGAGCCTGATGAAGGCTGCCGTCGACGCCAATATCACCGGCATCGAAGCCGACTGCGGCGGCACCCTCACCTGCGCCACCTGCCACGTCATGATCGACGCCCCCTGGTCAGAGCAACTGCCTCCGCCGATTCGCGACGAGGCCGACATGCTCGACTTCGCTGCCAGCCCGGTCCAGCCCAACAGCCGCCTGAGCTGCCAGGTCGTGCTCAAGCCGGAGCTTGATGGCATGGTGGTGCACCTGCCCGCCAGCCAGCACTGACCGCTTCTCCGGCTCAGGCAACCGGCTTGCGCATCAGGGCCACGTTGTTGGCCGGAAACTCGCACCACCAGCCGTGGCGCTGCGCCAGAACCCGGAAGGTCTGCTCACGGTAGAAGACCACGTGGGTCGGGTCGCGCCGGTAGTGCCAGCGCTCGAAGTCGACCCCGTCGTCCAGAAAGCCGGTCATCACACCCAGCCAGGCCCCAGGGCGCATCAGCCTGTCCAGGCGGTCAAACGCCTCGGCCGGCCGGTGGAAGTGTTCGGCCACCTCACTGCAGCACACAAAGTCGTAGCTTTGCGACAGCACCCGCGGGTCGTCAAAAAACAGCGGGTCGTACAAGGCCACGGCGTGCCCCGCCTCCCTCAGCATGGCCGCCAGCGCCGGGCCAGGCCCGCAACCGAAGTCAAGCCCTGCGCTGCCCGGCGGCAGTCGCGCCAGCAAGGGTTCGGCCAGGCGCGCAAGAAAGCGGCGGTAACCCGGGTCATCCACCGCGTTGATGTGCAACCGGTACTCAGCCTCTTCGACCGAAGGGGCAGGCCTGGCCGAAGGATCCATGAACGTGGCCTCACAGTGCAAGCACCGCCAGTAAGTACAACCACGCGGCGCGGCAAACCAGCCACTGCCCTGCGTCAGGCAGACGGGGCAATCAGGACCTGTGCGACGATCTGTCACGGAGCCTTGCCCTGCCCGCGCATCATCCACCCCGCTCCCACCTCATGCCAGCTCGATGAGGTGCTTGAGATCCCAATCCAGCCGCGGTTCAGCCAGACCTGCACGCTCCTGATGCTCGTGGCGCTTGAGCGCCACAAACAAGTCGATCAAGGGTGCACCCAGCATGTCGCGAACCGCCCCGCTGGACTCCAGCGCTGTCAGTGCGTCGGGCAACTGTCGGGGCAAGGCCAGATCTTCAAGCTTGCTGTCCACGGGAAGCACCGATGCATTGAGCCCCGACAAGCCAAACGCCAATGTGGAAGCCACCGTCAGATAGGGGTTCGCATCGCCGCCCGGGAGGCGGTTCTCCACCCGCACCGACTGCGGACCCGACGCGGGGATTCGAAAGGCCACCTGCCGGTCATCATGTGCCCAGTCCGCATGGGTGGGCGATGCGTCGCTCAGTGCAATCCGGTCGAACGACATGTCGTACGGGGCATACAGGACCATGGCCGATGGCGTGTGCCGCTGCAAACCGGCGATGAAGTGCATCAGCTGCGGGCTGGGCGCACCCTCGGGTGTGGCAAACAGGTGCGGCCATGCGCCATCGTCCGAACGGGTCCGCTGCACACTGAAATGCCAGTGCATGCCGGTGCCCGGCTGGTCCAGGAAAGGCTTGGCCGCAAAGCTGGCCAGAAACCCGTGGCGGGCGGCAATTTCCCTGGCCAGGCGCTTGAACCGGAACACCGCATCGGCCTGTGCCAGCGGCGCGCCGGGCTGGAAGTTCACCTCGAACTGTGACAGCGCGGCCTCGTGCAGGTAACCCGAGACCGGAATACCCCAGCTCTCGCACGCCTGCCAAAGCTCATCGAAATAGGTCTCGAAATGGCTGCAGCGCTCCAAGGAATACGCGTCGCAGGCCCGCTCACGCACCGGAGAAGAAGGGGTGGACCTGGCACTCGCAACAGAATGGCCATCAGGCTCGCGCTGCAACAGAAACATCTCCAGCTCTGGCGCAACCGTGGCTCGCATGCCTTGTGACTCGTAGGTCTGGACCACCCGCTTCAAGGCACCCCTAGGCGAGAACTCGCTGGCATGGACCTCTCGCCCCAAAGACTCGGACCACCATGACCCCGAAGGATCACAGATCACAGTGGCCTCGCCCGTGCGCCCCGGCCGGAGAACCAGGGTGCTCAAGTCGGGCACCAGTTCCAGGTCGACATAGCCGGCCGGCAACAGAGGGCCAAACACCTGGCTGGGCGAACCGCCCGTGATGGTCATGCCCAACAGGACCGAAGGCAACTTGCAGCCCTGCTGAGCGACCCATTCCTGCGTGGCCAGCCGCTTGCCGCGGGCCACCGAAGAGAAGTCGGCCAGACAGCACTCCACCATGCGTACTCCCAGGTGGCTTGCTGCGTCAGCAAGCTCACTCGAAGCAGTCAGAGGCTTCGATTGGTCAAAACTCGGCATGAACAGCCCTGTAGCGATGTAAACGTCCAAAGAAAAAGGCCACCAGAAATTCAGTTCTGGCGGCCTTTGTCATGGGGTATGGTGGTGGACGGACGCCGGTTCAATTCCGTCTCTGCCTCGCTTGAATAGCAATGCAGCGGGCGTAAGCGGCAATGGGCGGATCAGAGAACTGCTTACCGCACCAGCGACTCTGGATCTGCGCCGAACACCGCAGGAATATCTCGCGCGCCGTGCAGGATGCGCACGATCACCACCACGTCGGAATTCGATTCGAAGAAGATGACGTGGTGGCCGTGGGCGCAGGAGCGGATGCGGTCGCCCAGCTCGGGGCGCAAGCGATAGCCGGGTGGATTGAGGGTGATCCGCTGACACTGCGTGCGCAGCTCACGCACGAAGCTCAGGGCGCGCACCGGATTGTCAGCAGCGATGTAGTCGGCAATGGCTTCGAGGTCTTGCTCGGCCATCGGGGTGAAGTTCAGACGCATCAACGATCAGCTTGTGCCGCGTACTTGGCCTCAAGCCGGTCAAACACTGCATCGGCAGACTTGGTGGGGCCACTGGCCCGGCCTGCGGCGATCTCGGCACGCAGGGCATCCAGTTCGAGTTGCTTGCGCTCCTCGCGCTCCTCCAGCAGACGCAGTCCTGCCCGCACCACCTCGCTGGCGTTGTTGAACCGACCACTTTGCAGTTGATCGCGCACGAAGGTTTCGAAGTGATTGCCAAGGGCGACACTGGTAGGCATGGCACAACTCCTAACTATTAACAACTATTATTATCCGCCGTACCCAACCAACCGTCAATGCACGAGCTCGTCCAGCCGGTAACCAGCAGCCCAGCCGACATCACCATTCAAAACTTCCTACCGACGGTGCACCCGAATCGACGCGATAGCCCATCGCCCGATAGCCCCGTTGCCGCTTGTCCCACATCCGCAGCAGGGCCGGATGGCCGGTGTCCACGAAGTCAATGATGCGCACGTCGGTTTTGCTGGTGTGTTCCCGGTGCAGGCGACCGGCGTATTGCGCAAGCGTGCCCTTCCACGAAACGGGCATCGCCAGCACCAAGGTATCCAGTGGCGGATGGTCGAAACCTTCGCCAACCAGCTTGCCGGTGGCCAGCAACACGCGCGGCGCATCCGGCGACAGGGCATCGAGCTCGGCAATCAGTGCGGCGCGCTGCTTTTTGGACATTCGCCCGTGCAACACGAACGGCCCTGGTATCTGATCAGCCAACGCGGTGCGAATGGCGTCGATGTGCTCGGTGCGTTCGGTCAGCGCCAGCACCTTGCGGCCTTGTCGGAAGGCGTCGGTGATCGCGCTGGCGATGGCTGCGGTGCGGGCCGCGTCTTGTGCCAGATGCCGGAACACATCCTGAATACCTGCCTCCGGCAGCAGAGCAATTGGCGAATCGATGAACTGTGGTGTCACCGACAGATCGTGCGGCGCGTCAAGCGGCTGCGCCGCCTTGTGCCGGATCGGCCCACACTGCATGAAGATGATGGGCTGCTGACCGTCGCGGCGAATCGGCGTTGCCGTCAGGCCGACCACGTATTTCGCCTTCGCGCGCCGCAGGATAGCATCGAAGGACGCCGCGCCGACGTGGTGGCATTCGTCCACGATCACCTGCCCGTAGTTCTCGACCCGCGCATCGACTTCGCCTTGACGCGAAAGCGATTGCATCACCGCAATGTCGATCTGGCCGGTGGGCTTGTTCTTGCCTCCACCGATGACGCCGATCACATCCTTGCCTGCTTCCAGGAATGCGGCAAGGCGGGCCTGCCACTGCTTGAGCAATTCCGTGCGGTGCACCAGAACCAGGGTGTTGACGCGGCGCCGCGCGATGATCGCTGCAGCCGTCACCGTTTTACCGAAAGCCGTTGGCGCGCACAGCACACCGGCATCGTGCTCCAGCATCGCCGCCACGGCAGCTTCCTGGTCTGGGCGAAGCGTGCCGCTTAAGCCGACGGCGATGGGCGTTCCGGCGTGGCGCTCGTCGTGCAAGTCGAGACGAATGCCGTTGTCCGCCAGCAGGTCGCGCGCTGCGTCAAAACACCCGCGCGGCAGCGCGATGTGCTGCGGAAAGTTTTCGGCGCAGCCGATGATGCGCGGCTCGTCCCACACCGACATCCGCATTGCCTGCGCCCGGTAGAACTCCGGATTCTGGAACGCTGCCAGTCGGATCAGGCGATTGGCCAGCGCCTGCGGCAGTTGCGCCTTTTCGAAATAGATCTGGTTGGCCAGGATCACGGTCAGCGATGTGGGCATCAGTCCGGCCAGCTTGGCTGGCTTGCTTGCCCTCTTCCACGGCGTGGCCAAATCCTCCTCGTCGATGAAGGTCACGTCCAACGGATGCCCCCCGCCTGTTGCGCGCAGGATGGTCGGTTCGATGTCGTGCGCGGGCATCCGCGCGATGGATGCGAGAAACGCCCACTGGTCAGGATACGGCTGCAGGTCGGCATCCACAAAGACGCTGAACCCCCGCTCGCGCGGCTTCCTCTGCAAAGGCAAGGCGATCAGATTGCCGAAACCACCCTTGGGCATCGTGTCCTGATTCGGAAACAGTCGGTCGTAGGACGTCAGTTCAAGTTGGCGGGTGCGGGCGCAGGCGTGGCTGATGATGGCCGTACCCAGACGACGCGCATCACGCGCCGATACCGCACTGGCGAAGAACACCCAGGCGTGCGCACCCTGGCCGGAGCGCGATATCTCCAGTGCCGCTGACACGCCAAGTTCAACGCAGGACTGGATGAAGGCCTTGCCATCCTCGCGCCAATCGGCCTCATCGAAATCGACCGCCAGGAAATGGCAGGTGTCGCCTTCCAGAAGCGGGTAGACGCCAACTGTGTGCTCACCGGCCAGATGGTCGTAGATCACCGCATCGGTCAACGGCTGCAAGACGCGGTGAGCGCAGTCGCCGCACTTGATGCGCGGCTTCTCGCAGACGCCCGCCCGCCACTCATTGGCGCAGGCCGGGGCGTAGCCAGACTTGCCGCTGGTCTTGCCATCCCAGCGGACCGGATAAACATCCGAGCGACCGCGAAACAGCGTGCGGAACAACGCCACCTTCGCGTCGGTGGTCAGTCGAGAGGGCTCCGCAACCTTCGGTGTTTGGGCCTGCGGCGGCAAGCGCCACGCGATGCCGTGCGCGTCCAGCAGTGCAGTCAGGCGCGCGTTCTCAGCGCGAAGCATTGCCAACGCATCGGCATCGGTCATGCCAAGACCGCTTCTTGGGCAGCGTCCCTGCCTGCCAATGCAGAAGGCCCACGCAAAAGGTACCCATCGAGACTGCCGCAGGCAGGCAGGATGAGCTGACGCCGCTGTAGGCAGAAGGGCAGCACCCACAAGCGCAGCCCCGACGATTTCGGAAACTCGAACACCGGCAGCGCCTGATCAAACGCATCTGTCCTGGGGTAAATCAGCACCACATCGCCCCGGCCATCGAGGTAGTTCTGACCGTAGGCGTGCAGTTGGTAGAAGTCCGCCTGGCTCAGCCCGTACTTTTCCGAGCCATTGGCCTTCGCACCATCGAGCAGCTTCCACTTGGTATCCAGTACCAAGCGGTTCGCGGCGGCCTCCTGAACCAGCAGGTCGGGCTTCAGACGGAACCAGTCCTGGCTTCGGTGCCGCACCAGCGAGAAGCTGCTGGCCTGCGTTCGTAGCGTGAAAGGCTGGGCCAACTGCCTTGCCAGATGCCGGGCAACAAAGGCTTCAAACACCGCCTCCATCGGGAACAGCAGCGATGGCGCGCTATTGTGTCCTGCTCCGGTGAGTGGCGACTCGTCTTGCAGGATCAATCGTGCCCACGCCAGGGCGTCCGCGTAGTGGCCCATACCGCGATCCAGCCGCACCCGCTGAAAATCCAGCGCTGGCTGTTCCGACACAGGCACCTCGGCAAACACAAAACACAGCTCGCGGGCCAATTGCTGATGCGCCTGCGACGCCGTCCAGGCCAGTGCGCGCCGCAGCGCAGAATGCAGCAGGCGGTTTTCCGGGCGATTGATCGAGAACTCGTCGAAAGCCGCAAAGAACCGATCCCGGCGGCACAGGTTCTGCCGCAGATGCGCGGCCATTTGAATCTTGCCGCGCAGCGCAAAGACATTGTCCTGCCGCGCGCTGTAGTCACTGCGCAGTCCGCGCTTGACGATGTGCTCCACCGCGCGCAGGAACTCGCCAATGAACACTTCCAGCAAGGGCATGCGCGCGGCCATCAGCTTGGCGCTTTCGGTCTGGATGTGGCGGAACCCACCCAGGCAGCGCAGCATCTCGATCAGCAGTTGCCGGGTCTGTGCATCACCACCGTTCAGCGCCTTGCCGATCTTGGGCAACACTTCGATCTGAAACCCGTCCGGTGCGCGAATCACCCCGACGAAGCGGGTCACCTGCACGGCACGGTATCCGCGTCGCTGCGTCAGACGCAACCACGCCGATTCGCCCGCCTCGGCAGAACTCAGGGCCTGCGATTCCAGCCAACCGAACACGCGCTCGGGCACCGCGCGCAGATCACCGGCATCGGGTGCGACCGGCGGCGTGGCCACCAGCGCATCGAATTCGTGGATCGTGATGCCCGCCATGCGCGTGTCCGTCAGGTGGCTGTCTGATAGATGCCGATGTACGCCGCGGGGTTGCCAAAAGCGCCCTCCCGCAGGCTGTAGCGACGTTTGGTGGCGTAGCTGTCAAGCCCGCCCAAGCTGAGCATGCCCTCCTTGCCATCGCGCCAGAAACGCAGGCGCCACCATCCTGATCCGGTTGGTCTCACATCAAGCACCAGGCCAGCACCGTCACTGAGTTTGCGCGCCTTGCCCGCGGCAGTGACCGCCCTGATGGCGGCTTGAATGGCTTTGTCGGTGAGTAGGTCTGTCGCTGGCATCCGGGTAACTCTCATGGCGAACCGGGTAAGCCGGTTCAGTTACCCGGATTGTTACCCGGGCAAGAGCTGGATGCAAGCGGACCATGATGGACCTACCCGGAGGAATTGATCGGGCAAGTCTTTGATTTATTTGGATTTTGTGGTCTCAACTGGACTCACAAAACCCTGTGTTGGTGGAGGCGGCGGGAACCGAACCCGCGTCCGCAATCCGAACTAAATAGTAACGCCTTGGCCTTGAGGACGTGGATTCGATGATTTCGCCAAGATCGTCCTGCGCTGCCACTGGGCTTCTTGGGTAGCGCGATCCGCAGCGACGACTGGGCAATTCCGCACATTGGCCTGAGCAGCCTCGGGGAAATCGTCGGCTGGGCGCGCCCAGACGAGTTTCCGCCAAGGAACATGCGCACGAGCAAGGGGCTGCGGGCGCTCGGTTACAACGTGAGGATCGGTGTTTGATCTGCGGCCGTGGGCGGCG
>Ga0208242_100479_pt1 | contig 24275 bp, 26 predicted proteins | sample SubbioAug_CSW13A_FD_184825 | JGI IMG/M metagenome (GOLD analysis project Ga0208242, IMG submission 184825) | Serpentinite rock and fluid subsurface biosphere microbial communities from McLaughlin Reserve, California, USA - CR12Aug_CSW13A (SPAdes) | ecosystem: Environmental > Terrestrial > Deep...
CGGGGTAGCGGATCAGGTAGTCTTCCACGCCGACCATCTCCAGCCCCGCAGACTGGTCCATTTCTTGAGGCAGGCCCGCCCGCACTTTGCCCAGCACCGGCAGGGCGAAGAAATCCCGTGTCGGGGCGATGCGTCCGTCCACCCGCTCAAGCAGCCCTGCCTCTACCAGGCGGCCGATGACCTTGAACACCCCGCCTGACGAGGCCAGCCCCAGCACGTCGGCCAGCTTGGCCATGGACGGGAACGCTTTGTGTTCCTTCCAGTAGACCCGCAGGGCGTTGAGGTGTCGGTCATCGGACATGGGATGAAAACTTCCAATGGTGAATGAATGTTCACTATCGTATCTTCGCCATGGCAGGGCTGTCAACCACCTACGGGTCGGCGGTCTCGTGCGATCATTGACGCCATGAGTGTCACTTACCTCGTCACCCCTTTCCACGAAAAGGACCAGGTCAAGGCGCTGGGCGCGCGCTGGGACCCGGGCCGGCGCCAGTGGTACGTGCCCGAAGGCCGGGATCTGGCGCCGTTCGCTGCCTGGCTGCCGGCCGACCTGCAGGCTGCGCACGACGCCGTGGCCGACAGCCTGCCCGCTGTCTCCCCGCCCACAGCGTCTTCCGCCCTGAGCCTCTCCGGCGGCAAAGGCGTGCCACTGTCCCGCCTGTTGGCGGGCGTGGCCCAGTCGGTGGCGCAGGCCTTCCCCGAAGGCGTGTGGACCCTGGTCGAAGTGGTGGACGCGCGCCTGCGCAACGGCCATGTCTATCTCGAAGTCTCGGAGCGCGACGAGCGTGGCACGGTGCTGGCCAAATCAAACGCCGTGATCTGGGCCAGCCAGGCCGAGCGCATCCTGCCCGGCTTCGAGCAAGCCACGGGCGCCCAAGTGGGCCCGGGCATCAAACTGCTGGTGCGCGCTCGACCGGTGTTCAAGCCGCAATACGGCTTCAGCCTCGAGATCGACGCCATCGACGCAGGCTACACCCTGGGCGACCTGGAGGCCCGCAAGCGCGAAATCCGCGAGCGGCTCCAGCGCGAAGGGCTGTTCGATCTGAACAAACGCCTGCCTGCTCCGTGGGACTTCAACCACGTCTTGGTCATCGCCCCCGAAGGCGCGGCCGGCCTGGGCGATTTCCAGGCCGAGGCCAGCCGACTGCAAACCTTTGGCGTTTGCCAGTTCACCTACGCCTACAGCCGCTTCCAGGGCGAAGGCGCTGCGGCCCAGATCCGCGTGGAGTTGCACTCGGCCCTGGAGCAGATCCGGCTCAACCACCCCTGGGTGCCCGATGCGGTTGCCATCATCCGAGGGGGGGGCGCGGTCAACGACCTCGCCTGGCTCAACGACTACGACCTGGCCCGGGCGGTCTGCGAGCTCGACATCCCGCTTTTCACCGGCATCGGGCACGAACGCGACAGCACCGTGCTCGACGAAGTGGCGCACCAGGCCTTCGACACGCCCTCGAAGGTCATTGGCGGCATTGAGCGGGTGATCCTGCAGCGGGTGCGGGAAGCGCAGTCGGCGTTTGACGAGGTGGCGCGGGGCGCCCGCCGGCAGGTCGAGCATGCGCGCCGGGTGTTGCAGTCCACCTACCTGGGCATCGAGGCTGGCGCCGGCCGAGCGGTGGCGACCGCCCGGCGCGATGTGCCGGCCCTGTTCAACGAAGTGCGGACCGCGGCCCGCCAAACCCTGAAAGACGCCCGGCAGACCTCGCAGGCGCTGATGCGTGAAATCGCCGGGCAGGGGCCCGACAAAACCCTGGGCCGCGGTTTTGCGCTGGTGCGCGATGCCCGTGGCCGGCCGATCACCAGTGCCCATGGCCCCAACGTGGCGGGCGCGCCCATCTCCATCGAATTCCGGGATGGCCGTCGCCAGGCCGTCCTCGGCGAGGAAGTCTCAACATGAAACACAGCTTCAAGGAAGCCTACGGCGTCTTGCAGAAACACGCACACACGCTGCGTGAGCAGACCGAGCCCAACATCGACGACCTGCTGCAGATCGTCGAGGAGTCCGTCAGCGCCTACAAGCATTGCCAGGCGCGCATCGACGCGGTAGAGAAGGCCTTGGACAAGGCCCTGGGCGTGGCCGGGGCCGACTCGCAGGGCACCCCTTCGGCCTGATTCGCGGCGGCCCGATCCGCCGGTTCGTTGTTGGCACCTGCGCGGCCCCCGCTGGCCGCGTGGGTGCTTTGCCGTGCCCGTTGCTTCCGTATTGACGCAGGCGCGCGCCGTCAGATTTGTCCTACCCCAGGTTCAGGGTTGCCTGAAGGCAATAGGCGGTACCGCCGACTGGGTGCCGTGCCCCGGCTTCGAAATACTTGCCTTCAGCGTCCACACAGGGCGAAACGCCTGCCAGCTGGCTGCCCGGTGCACCCGCAGGCGGCCCGTCAGGCGCCCATGTTCAACCCCTCGCATTCCTGGAGACCCTCCATGGCCTTGGTCAAGCAACACATCGAACCCCACATCAACGGCAACGCCCACATCGCCGCGGGCGCCGACGCCGGTGGCGTCAAGGGGGGCAATGGCCGGGCGGCCCACGTCCGTGACGCCGATGCCCAGCGCCGCAAAGCCCGCACCCTGGCCAAGCAGCAGCAGGCGGCCGAGCGTGTGGCGTCGGCCACCACGCAGTTGTCCAGTGGCATTTCCGAGGCGGCTTCGGCGGCGGAGGAACTCAAGCGTGCCATGGACCAGATCTCCAGCGGTGCCGAGGAGTCTTCGGGGGCGGCGCAGGAGTCGCTGCGGGCCGTCAGCCGCGTGGCCGACGCCCTGGCCAAGACGAAAGCGAATGCCGCCGTTTCGCAACAGAAGGCCGAACTGCTGCAAAAGCTGATTGGCACCGTCGCCAACGAAATCCAGGGGACCGTGACCAATGTGGGCAAGGCCGCGCAACGCCAGGCCGGCTCGGTCGATCTGGTCAAGGAGCTCGAGCGCCAGGCCGCCAACATCGGCGAGATCGTCAAGGCGGTGGTGCGCATTGCCGACCAGACCAACCTGCTGGCGCTGAACGCTGCCATCGAGGCCGCCCGTGCCGGGCAGCATGGCAAGGGCTTTGCGGTGGTGGCCGACGAGGTGCGCACGCTGGCCGAAACGTCCGAGAAAAGCGCCCGCGAGATCGAGGCGCTGGTCAGCCAGATCCAGGCCGAGGTGCAGACCATCAGCGAAGGCATCAACGCCTCGGCCAACAGTGCCGAGGGCGAAGTGAGCAAAGGCCGCCTGATCAGCGAGCAGCTGGCCAGCATCCGCGACGAGATGGTCACGGTGCTCAGCGGTGCTCAGGACATCAGCTCGGCCGCCGAGCAAGCCGACCGTGCCGCCATCGACGCCCAGAAGGGCTCCGAGGCGATTGCTGCCGCCTCCGAGCAGCAAAGCTCCGCCGCCGAAGAGGCACTGAAGATGGTCAACGAGCAAAGCTCGGCCCTGCAGCAGAGCGAGCAGGCCTCGCAGGACCTGGGTGGCCTGGCCGAAGACCTGAAGAACAGCACCGACATTGCCAAGAGCGCCGAAGAGGTGGCCTCGGCGTCCGAGGAGCTGTCGTCGGCCGTGCAGGAGATCAACCGCGCCTCGGCGCAGATCATGTCGGCCCTGGGCCAGATCGCCAGCGGCTCGCGCCAGCAGGCCGCCGCCGCCCAGCAGTCCGCCGCTGCGGTGACCCAGATCGACCAGGGCGCCCAGGTGGCCATGCAGCGCGCCAACGAGGCGCTCACCACCTGCGAGGCCGTGTCGGCCAGCATTGCGCAGAACCGCACGGCGGTGGAAGCCTTGGTGCAGGGGATCCTGGAAGCGGTGGAGGGCACCCGCAAGAGCCGCGACCAGATCAACCAGCTGGAGCTGATCAGCCGCAAGATCGACAAGATCGTCGATGCCATCACCACCGTGTCGATCCAGACCAACATGCTCGCCGTCAACGGCGCCATCGAAGCCGCGCGCGCCGGGGAGTTCGGCAAGGGCTTTGTGGTGGTGTCCACCGACATCCGCAACCTGGCGCACGACTCCAGCGAGAACGCCGACCGCATCAAGGACATGGTGAAGGCGGTGCAGGACCAGATTGGCACCGTGCGCCGTGACCTGGAAGAGATTGCCGCAGCCGCGGTGGGCGAGGTGGAAAAGACCAAGGCGATTTCCGGCAACCTGACCACGGTGACGGGCGACGTCGCGGTGATGCTGCAGGGCAACCGGGAAATCTCCGACGCCGCCAGCGTGGTGAGCCAGATGATCAACGAGGTGAAGAAGGGCGTGGACCAGATCGCCTCCGCCTCGACCCAGACCGAAACGGCGGTGAACGAAGCCTCGGCCGCGGCCAAGCAGCAGGCCCAGGGGGCCGAAGAGCTGGCCGCTGCGATCGAGGAAATCGCCTCGCTGGCCGACGAGCTGCAAAGCGCCTGAACGGCCCCGGCCGACCACCCACAGGCGAACGCAACATGAACGACGTTCTTGAACGACCACCCCAGGCCGCCGAGCCGGTGGTCAACGACACCCAACGCACCGCCACCGAGCCCGAGGCGCGGCAGTTTGTGACCTTCCGCGTCGGCGACGAGGTGTTTGCGGTGCCCATGGCGCCGGTGCAGGAAATCATCCGCCTGCCCGACCTGATCCGCGTGCCGCTGGCCCCGCCGGCCCTCAAGGGCCTGGCCAACCTGCGCGGCACGGTCCTGCCGGTGATCGCCCTGCGCGACACCTTCGGCATCGACGAGGTGGAGCCCAACGACGCGACGCGCGTGCTGGTCATCGACCTCGGCTCGCCGGTGGGTTTCATCGTCGACGAAGTCTCCAGCGTCATCACCGCGGCACCGGAGCAGATCGAGGCGGTCGAGCGCATCGAATCCACCATCAACAGCCAGTTGCTGCTGGGGGTGGTCAAGCAGGTGGGCGGCCACGACCTGGTCATGATCCTGGACTTCCAGCGCCTGATGGACGAGCAGTTCCAGGGGCTGGCTGCCGGCGCGGCGGACAACGCGGCCAGCCAGGTGTCGCTGGGCCAGGCCGGCTCGCCCGTGGGGGAGCTGCAGCGCAGCGCCGCCGACGACGGTGGCGACGAGATGCAGCTCGTCAGCTTCGTGGTGGCGGGGCAGGAGTACGCCATTGCCATCGAGCATGTGCAGGAAATCGTGCAGGTGCCGCCCGACATCGTGCGCGTGCCCAACACCCCCGCCCATGTGCTGGGCGTGATGACGCTGCGCACCCGGCTGCTGCCGCTGGTGAGCCTGCGCTGCATGTTCGACCTGCCGGTGGAGCCGCTGACCGACCAGAACCGCATCGTGGTGATCTCCCTGGGCACGGGCAGCGACCAGCTGGCCGTGGGGGTGGTGATGGACTCGGTGAGCGAGGTGTTGCGGGTGCCGCAATCGCAGGTGGACCCGATCGGCCGGGTGCTGGCGCAGCACAACCGGCTGGCCGAGATCAACGCCATTTGCCGCCTGGCGGACGGCCGCCGGCTGGTTTCCATACTGTCTGCACAAAAAATGTTCGAGAACCCTGGGATGAAGCAGGCACTGCAGGTGTCTGACCAAGAAGCGGTGGCGCACGAGGCCGTGGTGGCCGAGGGCCGTACCGGCGCGAGTGCCGACGACGACGCGCAGATGGTGGTGTTCCGCCTGGCCCAGGAAGAGTTCGGGGTGCCGATCGACACCGTGCAGGAGATCGTGCGGGTGCCCGACGAACTGGCGCGCGTGCCACGGGCGCCGTCCTTCATCGAGGGTGTCATCAACCTGCGCGGTGCGGTGCTGCCGGTGGTGGACTTCCGCCGCCGCCTGGGCCTGGCCAACAGCCAGCGCAACGACCGCCAGCGCATCATGGTGTTCACCCTCAACGGCACGCGCACCGGTTTCATCGTCGATTCGGTGACCGAGGTGCTGAAGATCGGTCACCGCCACATCGAGCCGGCGCCCACCATGTCGGTCGATCAGGCCCGCCTGATCCGCCGCGTGGCCAACCTGGAAAAGGCCAAGCGCATGATCCTGCTGATGAGCGTGGACCAGGTGCTGGACGCCGACGAGCAGCAGGCGCTGCACGCGGCCACCGCGGCGTGACGCCACAGGCAAGGAGCGGCACGGTGGCTCACAAATCCCTGCGGTTGCTGGTCGTTGACGACTCGGCCCTGATGCGCAAGCACCTGACCCAGCTGTTCCGCCAGCACGGGTTCGAGGTGGAAACGGCGCGCAACGGCCTGGAGGCGCTGGAGGCCAACGTGCGCTTCCAGCCCGATGTGGTGACGCTGGACATCAACATGCCGGAAATGGACGGGCTGACCTGCCTGTCGCGCCTCATGGCCGAACGCCCCTGCCCGGTGGTGATGCTGTCGTCGCTGACCGAAAAGGGCGCGCTGGCCACGCTGGAGGCGATGGCCCTGGGGGCGGTGGACTACCTGGCCAAGCCCAGTGGCACCATCTCGCTGAGCATCGACGTGATCGAGCAACTGCTGCTGGACAAGGTGCGGGTCGCCGCCAGTGCCAAGGTCCGCATCAGCCGCGGGTTGACGCGGCGCCTGCGCGAGCAGAACGAGCGGGCCAGCCGTTCGCCCGCCGTGCCTGTGCCAGTGCCGCCGCTGCGCAAGGCTGCGCCCACCCAGCGGGCAGGTGCCTTGCCCGGGCTGGTGCTGATCGGCGTGTCCACCGGCGGGCCGCGCACGCTGGAAGAGATCCTCCCGCAGCTGCCGGCCGACTTCCCCTGGCCGGTGGTGGTGGCCCAGCACATGCCCTACGGCTTCACCGGGGCGCTGGCCCGCCGCATGGACGGGATCTGCCCCCTGCACGTGACCGAGGTGGAGCGCATGGTGGAACTGGCGCCGGGCCACATCTACATCGCCCGGGGCGATGCCGATGTGGCCATCACCCGGCGTGCCGAGCAGCATTACATCGCGGCGCGGCCGGCCGCCAGCCAGTACCTGTGGCACCCCTCGGTGGAGGCGCTGGTGCGCAGCGCGATGGATTGCGTGGCGCCCGAACGGCTGATCTGCGTGCAGCTCACCGGCATGGGCAACGACGGCGCCCAGGCCATGGCCGAGGTGCACCGCCAGGGGGGCCGCACCATCGCCGAGTCGGAGCAGACCGCGGTGGTGTTCGGCATGCCCGCCGCCTTGATCGAGCTCAAAGGCGCCACCCTGACCCTGCCCAGCGACCGCATCGCGCGCCAGTTGCTGGACTGGGTCTGACACCCGGAGAACCCTGTGGCACTGATCCGCGCCCTCAACCACCCCGCCACCCCACGGCTCACCGAGGCCGACGCCTCCGACCGCCTGCCCCTGCTTACCGACGCCGATCCGGTGCAGCGCCGCCAGGCGCTGCGTGCCCGTGTGGCCGACCGGCAGAGCTGGCCCGCGATGGTGGCACGGCTCGCGCAGGAGGGCGATGCCCACGTGCGCAGCGTGCTGGTGAGCTGCCTGGTGGAAACCCAGTCCGACGAGGCCGCCCGGGGGTTTGCCGACTGCCTGGCCAACGAGGACGTTGCCCTGCGCAACCTGGCCGTGCAGGCGCTGACCGAAATGCCGCTGCCGGCGCTGCGGGTGCTGCCCGAAGTGCTGGGCAGCACCGATGCCGACGTCCGCATCTTCGCCACCATGGTGCTGGGGGCGATTGGCGGGCCGCGCGCCTGCGAACTGCTGTGTTTCTTGCTGGAGCACGACGGGCACGTCAACGTGGTCGACGCCGCGATCAATGGCCTGGCCGAAATCGGTTCGGCCGATCACCTCAACGCCCTGCAGACGGCGCGCCGGCGCTTCCCGGATGACCCCTACATCGGTTACGCGGTCAAGACCGCCAGCGCGGCCCTGCGCGGCGCGGCACAAGACCGATGAACCCCACCCCAGCGATCGCCCCCATGACTGCCGCCACCTTGACGCCTCCCCGTGCCGTGGTCGACGGCATCGGCTTGTCGATCAGCGACGAGGATTACCTGCGGTTTCGCGAGTACTTCTACCGCGAGACGGGCATCTACTTCGAAAACGGCAAACGCTATTTCGTGGACCGGCGGCTGCTGGAGCGCATCCGGCTGACCGGCAGCGACAGCTTCCACGACTACTTCCTGTTCCTGCGCTTCCAGGACCGTGGCGAGGAGATGCAGGCGCTGGTCAACGCCATGACGGTCAACGAAACCTACTTCTTCCGCGAGGAGTACCAGTTCCGCTGCATGGTGCGCGACCTGCTGGGCGACCTGCGCTCGCGCCGCCGCGAGGGCGAGACGCTGCGGATCTGGTCGTTGCCGTGCTCGTCTGGCGAGGAGCCGTACTCGATTGCGATGTACCTGCTCGAGCGCTGGCCCGCCATCGACCAGGTGGACGTGGAGATCATCGGCTCCGACATCGACAGCCGCATCCTCGCGCAGGCCCGCGAAGGGCTGTACCAGAAGCGCGCCCTGATGCAGTTGCCCATGTCGCTGCAGCAGCGCTGGTTCAAGCCGCAGGCCGACGGGCAGTTCCGCATCGACGACGGGTTGCGCGAGTCGGTGCGGTTCACGCGCCTGAACGTGACCGACCCGCTGCAGATGGCCGCCTTCCACGACATCGACCTGGTGTTCTGCCGCAACCTGCTGATTTACTTCGACGAGGCGTCCCGCCGCAAGGCGGTGGACCTGATCTTCGAGGCCATGCGACCCGGTGCCTACATCTGTCTGGGCCACTCCGAATCCATGAGCCGGATTTCGCCCTTGTTCAAGGTGCGCAAGTTCGCCGACGCCATCGTCTACCAGAAACCCCTGTGATGCCAGGCCCGCTACCCATGAAAAACATCCTCATCGTTGACGACGCCGCCATGGTCCGGCGCTATTACCGCGACGTGCTGGAGGCCGCCGGTTTTGCCGTGGACGAAGCGATCAACGGCATCGAAGGCATCGAAGCCACGCACCGGCGCCAGTACGACCTGTTGTGCGTGGACGTGAACATGCCCCTGATGGACGGCTACACCATGATCCGCAACCTGCGCGCCGAGGCCCGCACCCAGCACATCCCGGCGGTGATGATCAGCACCGAAACGCAGAGCCACGACGCGACCCGGGCCTACGAGGCGGGCGCCAACCTCTACCTGCCCAAGCCTGTCACGCCCCGCGAACTGGTGACGCTGTGCACGCTGCTGTGCGGCGAAGCGGTGGCTTGAGGCCGTGACCCGCCGTACCACGGAAGCGCCCATGTCCCCGCTGCTCAACCAATTTGTCACCGAAGCCCGCGAGCTGCTCGAGTCGGCGGTGGAAGGCCTGCTGGCGCTGGAGCGCACCCCTGGCGACAGCGAGGTGATTGCCCGCGTGTTCCGCAGTGTGCACACGCTCAAGGGCAATGCGGGGTTTTTCGATTTCGCGGCCATCGGCGTGGTGGTTCACGCGGGCGAAGACCTGCTGGACGCGGTGCGCGATGGCGCTTTGGCGCTCAATGGCCACGCGGTGGACGAGTTGTTGCGGCTGTGCGACCTGGTGGGGGACTGGGTGGACGAGGTGGCCCAGCACGGCACACTGGCCACCCACCACCAGGCGGCCGCCACGGCGTGCGCGCTGGCGTTGCGCCAGCACCTGCCCAGCGCGACGGCGCCAGGCACGCCGCTGCCTGAGGCCGACGACGGCGAAGCAACCCTGGGCGACCGGGCTGGCTGGCTGGCTAACGCGGGTGCCGAGGCGCGGGCCCAGGCGCTGGCCGCGGCTTCGGCGGCGGGGGCCTCCGAGGTCGTGGTTGGGACCTACCAGCCGCTGGCGGGTTGTTTCTTTTCGGGCGACGACCCCTGCCTGACCCTGCTCGCCTTGCCGGGTTTGCTCGCGTCCGAGATCGAGTTCGCCCAGGCCCCCGGGCCCGCCGCCACGTTCGACCCTTACGACTGCAAGCTGCGCCTGCATTTTGTGTGTGCGGCGCCCGTAGAGGCCGTGGCCCAGGTGTTGCGATTTGTGCCCGACCAGGTGCGCTACGCCGTGCACCCCGTGGAGGCGCTGGCGCCGGTGCCAGACACGGCCGCCCAGGTGCGCGAGGCCGCTTTCTGGCGCTTGGTCGAGGCCCAGGCGGCCTGTCTGGCGGTGATGTGGCCCGCCGGCAGCGAGCCGGCAAGCGCCATGGCCGACCCGAGGCTGACGCCGCTGCGCCAGGTGCTGACCCGCGCGCTGGCGGTGCTGGACGACGCTGAGCGCGCCGCCCAATGGGCCGCCGTGTGTGACGAGGCCGACACCCAGGGCAACTTCCGCGCCATCGAGCAGCTGCTGCAACGCTGGCTCTTGGAGCGCCAGCGCGCGGTTTCGGTGGAGCCCGCCGCGGCTGTGGCTGTGGCCGCGGCCGTGGACCCCCAAACCGCGGCGCCGTCGTCCCTGCGTGACCAGCCTGCCGCCGAGCCGGCACTCAAGCCCCAGGCCACCTCGACGCTGGTGCGCGTGGAGCAGGAAAAGATCGACCACCTGATGGACCTCATCGGCGAACTGGTGGTGGCCAAGAACGGGCTGCCCTACCTGGCCCAGCGCGCCGCCCGCATTCCCGGCAGCACCGAGCTGGTCCGCGAGATCAAGGACAGCCATGCCGTGCTGCACCGCATCGTGCAGGAACTGCAGGGCACCATCATGCAGGTGCGCATGATGCCCGTCTCCCAGGTGCTGCAGCGCTTCCCCCGGGTGGTGCGCGACCTGGCCCGCCGCCTCGGCAAGGAGGTGGAGCTGCACATGAGCGGCGACCAGACCGAGGCCGACAAGAACGTCATCGAGGCGATGGCCGACCCGCTGGTGCACCTGCTGCGCAACGCGGTGGACCATGGCGTGGAGCCCCCCGAGAAGCGCCGCCTGGCGGGCAAGCCGGCGGCCGGGCAGGTGCATATCCGCGCCTGGCAGGACAGCGACCAGGTGTGCATCGAGATCGCGGACGACGGCGCGGGCGTGGACCCCGTGCGCGTGCGGGCCAAGGCGGTGGAGCGCGGCCTGCTGGGGCCCGACGAAGCCGCCGCCTTGCCCGACGCCGAAGCCGTGCAACTGATCTTTGCCGCCGGCTTCTCCACTGCCGAGCAGGTCTCGGACGTGTCCGGCCGTGGTGTGGGCATGGACGTGGTGCGCAGCAGCGTGGAGCGCCTGGGTGGCCGTGTGCACCTGAGCAGCGAAGTGGGGCAGGGCTCGCGCGTGCGCCTGTCGCTGCCCATGTCGATGGCGGTGTCGCACGTGATGGCGTTCCGCGTCGGCTCCCAGCGCTTCGGCGTGGCCATGGACCGTGTCGTCGAAACCCTGCGCGTGCCGGCAGACCGCGTGTTCACCATCAAGCAGCAGGAAGCCATCGTGCTGCGCGACCGCGTGGTGCCCCTGCACCGCATGCGGCGCCTGCTGGGCCTGCCCAGCGATCCCTCATCCGGCCAGGGCGATCTGGCGGTGTTGGTGGTGCGGGCGCTCGGCGAGCCCGTGGGGCTGGTGATCGATGCCTTCGATGTGGGCATGGAAACCATCGTCAAGCCGCTGGAGGGCGTGCTGTCCGGCCTGCGCGCACTCACCGGCACCGCGCTGCTGGGCGACGGCAGCGTGCTGCTGGTGGTCGATCCGGGAGCGCTGCTGTGATTGAAACCCTGAACGACCTGCAACTGTTGCGCATCGACGGGGCCGCCACCGTCGAGGACGCCGAACTTGTGCTGAGCACCCTGGTGGCGCACCCCGACTGGCGGGTGGACCTGCGGGAGTGCTCCCACCTGCATGCTGCGGTGCTGCAGACGCTGATGTGCCTGCGCCCCTGCCTGTGGCTGCCCAGCCCACCCAGTCCCGTCGCCGTGCTGGCGAAGGCCGCCGGCCTCGCTGCATTGGCAGATGCCCCTACCCCCATTGCCTTGGATGACGTCCCATGACCCGAAAAATCCTACTCGTTGACGACTCCACCACGATCCTGATGGGCGTGGGCGACATTCTGGCGCGCGCCGGCTATGCAGTGGAAACCGCTGGCGACGGCGTCCAGGCCATGACCAAGTTGCGCGGCGGCTACAAGCCCGACCTGATCGTGACCGACGTGAACATGCCGCAGATGGACGGCCTGACCCTGATCAAGGAGGTGCGCAAGGCGCCTGGCTTGCGCTTCACGCCGGTGCTGGTGCTGACCACGGAAAGCCAGCAGGCCAAGCGCGACGAAGCGCGTGCCAGCGGCGCCACGGGCTGGATCGTGAAGCCGGTGAGCGCACAGGATCTGCTCAAGACCGTGGGCCACGTGCTGCCACTGGCTGCCTGACGCTGGCGGGAAGACGGAGCAATGGGTATGCTGAGTTGGTTACAGCGAATGGTGCGGTGGTGCCGCCGCGCCGGCCCGCCCACCACACCCGCGGCCCAAGCCCCCTGGTGCGCCGGCGTGGCCGAGTTCTTGCACGACAGCGCCGAAGCGGGGCGGGCGATCGACCAGGAGTTGGGCGAGATCAGTGCCTTCACCGAAGGTTCGGCCGTGGCCATTCTGGAGCGCGTCAGGCGGCTGGACAGCACCGCGGGCAAGCTGGTCGAGTACCTGGGCCGGACCGAGGAGCAGGGCGACCACATGCAGGCGGAACTGCAGGCCAGCACCGAGGTGATCGCCGAGATATCGGCTTTCATCGGCCGCCTGCCGCAGCAGATGCGTGAGGAACGCGCCCAGATGCAAGGCCTGCTGCAGCATGTGCTGGGCCTGGACCAGGCGCTGGCGCGGGTGAACGGCTTTGGCCGCCAGATCCACCTGCTGTCGATCAACGCGGCCATCGAAGCCGCGCGCGCCGGTGAACGTGGCCGCGGCTTTGCCGTCATTGCCGCCGAGGTGCGCAAGCTCTCGGAAGAGTCGGACGTGGTGGTGCGCACCATCGCACGCGAAATCGCCGAGGTGCGCGAGGCGGTGGCCAAGGGCTTTGGCGACCGCCGCGACGAGCAGGACGCCCAGCATGTGGCCGATGCGCAGCGCCTGCTGCAATCGGTGGACCGGCTCAGCCACGTCAACGAAGACATGCGCCAGTTCTACAGCACCGAAATCCGCATCGTCTCGCAATACAACCAGATGCTGTCGGGCGAGATCGTCGAGCTCATGGGCAGCATCCAGTACCAGGACATCGTGCGGCAGAAGGTGGAGCGCTATTGCGCCACCTCGGCTGCCCTGCAGGAGATAGCGCGCAACGCCGCCCGGCAGCTGCTGGCCCCCGAACCCACCTTGCCGCCGCCCGGGCAGCACCAGCCGGTGCTGGCCGCCTACGCCCTGGGCGAAGCCCAGCACGTCACTGCCGAGCAAGCCGCTCACCAGACCCGGGGCGCGGCCCCGACGGCCGCCTCGGCCGCTCCCGCGATCGAGCTTTTCTGACCCTTTTTTCCCCATTGCACTGCCATGGCCCGAATCCTTGTCATCGACGACGACCCGCAACACCGCACCATGCTGCAAAAGCTGTTGGGGCTGGACCGCCATGAGGTGTTCACCCTGGACAACGGCGAACACGCCGTGGCCACGTGTCACCGGCAACAGCCCGACCTGGTGGTGCTGGACGTGCTGATGCCGGTGAAAGACGGCATCGACACCGCCATCGAGCTGCGCCGCGCGTTCCCCGCGCTCAAGATCCTGGCCGTCTCGGGCGGGCGCCGTGATCATTTCGCTCACGCTGTTGGGCCAGGTGCTCGAACTCAAGGCCCGGTCGCAGACCTCGACGGCCATCAAGTCGCTGCTCGGATTGGCTCCCAAGACGGCCCGCCGCATCCGCGCCGACGGCACCGAAGAGGACGTGCCGCTGAACCATGTGCATGTGGGTGACGTGCTGCGCGTGCGCCCCGGCGAAAAAGTGCCGGTGGACGGCGAGGTGACCGAAGGCGGCAGTGCGGTCGATGAATCCATGCTCACGGGCGAGCCGATGCCGGTGGCCAAACGGGTGGGCGACAAGGTGATTGGTGCCACGCTCAACACCAGCGGCGCGCTGGTGATGCGCAGTGAGCGCGTGGGCGCGGCCACCATGCTGTCGCAGATCGTGCAGATGGTGGCCCAGGCACAACGCTCCCGGGCACCGATGCAGCGCATGGCCGACGTGGTGGCGGGCTACTTCGTCGTCACGGTGGTGGGCATTGCCTTGCTGACATTCTTCGGCTGGGGGCTGTTCGGCCCCGAGCCGCGCTGGGTGTTCGGCCTGATCAACGCGGTGGCGGTGCTGATCATTGCCTGTCCCTGCGCCCTGGGTCTGGCCACTCCCATGTCCATCATGGTCGCGACCGGTCGGGGCGCCACGCATGGCGTGCTGTTCCGGGATGCCGCGGCGATCGAGAACATGCGCAAGATCGACACCCTGATCATCGACAAGACAGGCACATTGACCGAAGGTCGCCCGACGTTCGAGCGCGCCGTTCCCGCGACCGGTTTTGACGCCGACGAGGTGCTGCGCCTGGCCGCCAGCCTGGACCAGGGCAGCGAGCACCCGCTGGCCGACACCATCGTGCGTGCCGCCCGCGAACGCGGCATGGTGCTGGACAAACCCGAGAACTTCGAGTCTGGCACGGGCATCGGCGTGCGTGGCCAGGTGGCTGGGCGCCAGTTGGCGCTGGGCAACACCGCGCTGATGGAGCAGATGGGCGTCTCGGTCGCGGCGCTGGTGCCGCAGGCCGAGGCTTTGCGTGCAGAAGGTGCCAGCGTGATGCACCTGGCGATGGATGGCCAGTTGATGGGCCTGCTGGCGGTGTCCGATCCGGTCAAGGCCAGCACGCCGGAGGCCTTGGCGACCCTCAAGGCATCGGGACTGCGCATTGTGATGGCCACCGGTGACGGCCTGACGACGGCCCAGGCTGTGGCCACCCGCCTGGGCATCGACGAGGTGCATGGCGAGGTCAAGCCTGCCGACAAGCTGCTGCTGGTTGAGCGCTTGCAGAAGGAAGGTCGGGTGGTGGCGATGGCCGGTGACGGCATCAACGATGCGCCGGCACTGGCCAAGGCCGATGTGGGCGTGGCCATGGGAACCGGGACCGATGTGGCGATGAACAGCGCGCAGGTGACGCTGGTCAAGGGCGATCTGCGCGGGATCGCGATCGCGCGGGCGCTGTCCGAAGCGACCGTGGGCAACATGAAGCAGAACCTGGTGTTTGCCTTTTTGTACAACGCACTGGGCATCCCGATTGCTGCCGGCGTGTTGTACCCGTTGACGGGTTGGCTGCTGTCACCCTTGATTGCTGCGCTGGCCATGAGCCTGAGCTCGGTGTCGGTGATCGGCAATGCGCTGCGGTTGCGTAACCGATAGCGGACAGATTCACTGCACAAGAGGGCATGCGCCATGGACATCCTTGCGCACGGACTGTGGGTGGGCCTGGGCGCCGCGGCCTGGCACCGGCACCGGCCGCAGGACCGCCGCACCGTCGGGCTGGCGGTGGGCCTGGCGGTGCTGCCCGATCTGGTCCAGCTTGCGCCGCTGGTCGCACTGATGCTGTCGTCGTCCGAAGGCTGGCGTGTGCTGCTGGCCTACGCCAATGCGCTGCCCGGGTACGAGCCCGCAATGTCGCCGCTGCTCGCCGGCCTGACCCACCACCTGCATTGCGTGATGCATAGCGCGCTGGTGGCGGGGGCCGTCACTGGGGTACTCTGGCTTTGGCTGAACCGCTTCTGGTTGCCGCTGTTGGGTTGGTGGTCCCACGTGCTGATCGACGTGTTCACCCATTCGGCCGATTTCTATCCATCCCCGGTTTTCTATCCGGTGACCTACTGGGGGTTTGATGGCGTCGCATGGAACAACACGTGGTTCATGGTGATGAACTATCTGGCCATGGTGATCGTTTTTGCAATGATCTTCCGTCGCAAGTAAAAAAGCCACCCAAGACAGGGTGGCCGTCTTCACGCGAGTGACGCCATCAGTTTTGATGACCCTTGCGCGCCAGGTAGTCGAGGCGAGCGACTTCGTTGCCCACTGTGCTGATCTTCTGACCATCCACGGATTGAACGACCTCTCCCTTGGCAAGGTATGCAGTGCGTCCATATTGGTTGGCTTTTGCCATCTTTCCGTCCTTGAAAATGTAGAGCGTCTCGCCATTGACCAGCGGGACAGTCTGCTTGGCTTCGGCTTGAGCCGCATCCATGGCAAAAGCCGGGATGGTTGCTGCAAACGAAAGGACGAGGATGTTGAACTTGCGAATCATGGTTGCTCCTGAAAGTTTCACGTTGATCGGGTGATGCAACGCGGTACCGAGTACAGGAGCAATGTAGTAATGGACGAGTGACCGCGAGATTGCCCGAAGATGACAGTTTTGACTGAAATTTGTCTTTGAACCTGTTGACTCTGTCGATTGGAGTTGCTGCTGTGTAGGCCCATGTGGTGGCGACGTACAGCAACAAGGCCTTCATGGTCGGTCAGTGCGCAAGATGGGCATGACACGCGCAGGCTTCGCCGTGCGCGGCGGCCACGAGTTCCTTGAGGATGCCGCAGTCAGTGCCTTCGTCGTCACAACGGCCACAGGCGGCCTGGAGCAGCAACAACTGCTTCTCCAGCGCTCGCATGCTCTTGAGCCGCGCCCGCACCTTGTCGATCTGCTCCTGAACCAGCCGGTCCACATCCGGGTGTGGCTCGCCCGGAGCGTCCAGCGCGCCCAGCAACCGGCGGATGTCGGCCAGCGGCATTTCCAGTGCGCGGCAGTGGCGGATGAAGGCCAGGCGCTCCAGGTGGGCGCTCGCATAGTCACGGTAGCCGTTGTCCTGCCGGGCCGGTTCCGGCAGAAGACTTTGCTTTTCGTAGTAGCGGATGGTGTCCACGTCCACGCCTGTGGCCTCGGCCAGTTCCTTGATGCGCATGGGGTTTCTCCGTTCGGTGGGATTCAGGGCTTGACTCTGGAGCAGCTCCAGGGTTTTCAATACCGGCATTCTGAACCTGCAGGAGATCCCATGTCAGCCCATTGCTGTGAACACGAATGCCCCGCCCCCGGACAGATTGCCAACCTGCCACGCTACCGCCGCGTGCTGTGGGTCGCGCTCTTCGTCAACGCCGCCATGTTCCTGGTCGAGCTGGGCGCTGGCTTCTCGTCGGGCTCTCTGTCCCTGCTGGCCGATGCCATCGACTTCGCCGGTGACGCGCTGAACTACGGTGTTTCGCTGGCGGTGCTGGCATCGGCGCTGGCCTGGCGTGCCAGGGCCGCCATGCTCAAAGCCTTCAGCATGATGGGCTTTGGCCTCTACGTGCTGGGCAGCGCGCTGTGGGCGGTCTGGAACGGTCGGGTGCCTGATGCACCGACCATGGGGGTTGTTGCATTGCTGGCGCTGCTGGCCAACGTGTCGGTGGCCTGGATGCTGTATGCCTTCCGCGAGGGTGACGCCAACATGCGCAGCGTCTGGCTGTGCTCGCGCAACGATGCGATCGGCAACGTGGCCGTGTTCTTGGCCGCACTGGGGGTCTTTGGAACAGGCACGGCCTGGCCAGACCTGCTCGTGGCGGCCCTGATGGCGGGTCTGGCCTTGCACGGCGGCTGGCAGGTGATGCGCCAGGCCAGGAGTGAACTCGGAACCGCAGATGCCAGTGACCACGGGCACGACCACCATGGCCATGCCCACTGAGTCCGTGAACACGGTGGCGTTCGACCCGCACACCTTCGAGCGGCTGTCACAGGCTTACCAACGTCTCGACCATCGTGACTTGGGCCAAGCCTGGCACCTGCTCGAAGCCATGCACGTGCTGGGACAGACGCGCCTGGTCCCGCATGCACGCTCGCACTGGTACATGCTCAGGCTGGCCTGGCAGACGCGAAACCTGTCCGAGTTGAGCGGGCAACTCCTGAGGCTGCTCCTGGTGCCGTTTGGCCATCTGTTCGGTCGCCTCCCGCTGGGGAACACCGGACGTGCATACATCAGCGCGTTCCAGCCCATGGCGGTGGCCCCGGAACTGTGGACCACGATTCGCCAGTTCCAGTCTCCACCGGACCGCTGAACAACCTGAAGCACACCAGGGCGGCGTTTCCACCCCAGTGCCAGCGCCGTAAAATCATTGCATCATGCGCGCCGTTCTGCTCACCCTCTTGATGCTGTTCTGCCTGCCCCTGCAGTGGGCGGGCGCGGCCGAGCGCGAGCCTTGTGTGCACGAGCCCTGTGCCTCGGTGCATGCGAACCTGGCGGATACCTCTGGACAGGCCGAGACCGACGACCACGTCGGCGAATCCCATGCGCAGCACTCCCACTGTGGAAGCTGCCACTCCGGCGCCCTGGCCTTGTCGGCCAGTACGCCCTTTGTTCCGAGCAACGACGCCGACCGTCTGCACGCAGTGGCCCGTCTCTGGACCGAGATCCTGCTCGTGGAGCGGCCCGAACGGCCGCAGTGGACCACCCTGGCCTGACCAGGGTTCGGCTTCTTTGACGGCGCCCATCGCCGTGCTTCTCCGATCCCTGTGAAACGTGCCAGCCCTTGCGGCTGGTGATGTCCGTTCTTTCAGGGTCTTTTCATGTCTGCATTTTCCTGGCGGGGTCGCCCCCGTCTGGCCTGGCTGCTTGCCGTGGCTTTTCTTCTGGCGCTGGATCAGCTGAGCAAAACCTGGTTCGCCAGCACCATCGCACTGGGCACAGCGGTGGAGGTCACGACCTGGTTCAACCTGGTCCATGTGCTCAACACTGGCGCCGCGTTCTCCTTGCTGGCCGAAGCGGGTGGCTGGCAGCGGATATTCTTCATCGTCATCGGTTTCATGGTGGTGGTGCCCATCACCTTCGTCTGTCTTGCGCGCCAGGTGGAACCGCTGGAGCGGGCCGCGGGCGCACTGCTCGTGGCCGGCGGCAGCGGCAATCTCATCGACCGCATTGCCAGCGGCGCCGTCACCGACTTCCTGGATCTGCACTGGCGCGGGCTGCACTGGCCTGCCTTCAACCTGGCCGATGTGTTCATCGTGCTGGCGGCGGGCGCCTGGATCCTGATGTCCCTGCGTCCCGCCGTGGCCTTTTCGAAAGGCACGTCATGAACCGACCCTGGACCTGGCTGCTGATGGCCTGGCTGGTGGCCACTGCCGCCACCTTGGGCGCGCTGTTTCTGGGCGAGGTCATGGGCATGACGCCCTGCGTGCTGTGCTGGTACCAGCGCATCTTCATGTTTCCACTCGCCATCATTCTGGGGATCGCATGCTTCACTGAAGACCGACGGGGCGCCGTCTATGGCCTGGCTCTGGCACTGAGCGGGCTGGCGATGGCCGGGTACCACACCCTGCTGGTGGCTGGCCTGATTCCCAAGGCCTGGGTACCTTGCAGCGCCGGGGTGTCCTGCGCGGACCAAAAGCTCGACATCTTCAACGGCGTCCAGATCCCCTGGCTGTCGCTGGCCGCGTTCATAGTGCTGGCGTTCCTTCTCATTGTTTACCTCAGAAAGTCCTCCCGATGAATTCCAAAAAAATCACCGTCATCGCCCTGGTCGCCATCGTCCTGCTGTTCTTCTTCCTCGGCATGAACGCCTACCAGAAGCGGGTGCAGAACTCGCAGGCCGAGAAGGTCAGCCAGGTGGTCCAGCAGTCCGGCAGCGCGCTAGCCAGCCAGACGGACAACCGGCTGGTCCGCTTCCATTCACCGGTCTTTGGCCCCAGCAACGCGCCGGTCACCATCGTCGAGTTCTTTGACCCGGCCTGCGAGACCTGCCGAGCGTTCTATCCCATCGTCAAGGACATCCTCAAGCAGTATCCGAACGATGTGCGTCTGGTGATCCGCTATGCCCCGTTCCATGCCGGCTCCGATCAGGTGGTCAAGCTGCTCGAAGCCGCCAAACGCCAGAACAAGTACCTACCCGTGCTGGAGATGATCTTGGCCAGCCAGCCGCAGTGGGCCGACCACGGAAAACCCAACATCGAGCTGGCGTTCCGGGCGGCACAGGAAGCCGGTCTGGACATTGCCAAGGCGCAGGCCGACGCCCAGGGCTCGGACATCGATGCGGTGCTCAAGCAGGACATCGAAGACCTGACCGCACTGGAAGTGACCAAGACCCCGACGTTCTTTGTCAATGGTCGCGGTCTCCCGTCCTTTGGTGACCAGCAACTGCTGTCACTCGTGGCCGAAGAAGTGGCCAAAGCCAGGAAGTGACATGAACCAACGCTTTTCATTCAACCCAGACCACCCGCGCATGGGGCGTCGGCGCTTTGTGCAGGCGGCGCTGGCCAGCGTGGCTGGTGCGCCTGTGCTGATGGCCTGCTCACCCGAGGTCACGCCGTTCAAGAGCACCGATGTGACCGGTGCCGCTATTGCCCGGGATTTCCGGCTCAAGGACCACCACGGCAACCTGAGAACGCTGGCGGACTTCAAGGGCAAGATTGTGGTCACCTTCTTCGGTTTCACGCAGTGTCCGGATGTCTGCCCTACATCCATGACAACCATGGCCGAGGTCAAGCGTCTGCTGGGTGACCAGGGCGAGCGGCTGCAGGTGCTCTTCATCACAGTGGACCCCCAGCGGGACACCCAGGCGTTGCTCAAGGAATACATGGCGAACTTCGACCCGGGGTTCGTTGCCCTGCGGCCCGAGCCCGATGAACTCAAGGGCGTCGCAGCCGACTTCAAGATTTACTACAAGCAGGTCCCGGGATCGACGCCGACGTCCTACACCATGGACCACTCGGCGGGGAAGTACATCTTCGACACCCAAGGTCGGGTGCGCTTGTTCTCCGCCTATGGAACCGACGCCGCCACGATCACGTCGGACATCCGGGTCCTTTTGTCCAATGCCTGAGGCATCTCGCAACCAGGCGCCTCCAGCATGGGCACTGTCATGTACTCCGCACGTTTGCTTCTTCTCAAACCCTGGATCCAGCGTCACCAGCGGCCCCTGATCGCCGCCTTGGGCAGCCTGTTGCTGGGCACGGGTGTCGTGGCCTTCGGCGTCTCGCCCGCGCTGCCGGACGCGGCGCAATGGCCGGTTCGGCAGGTGGTAGAGCCGGTAGATACACCCGCAGCGTCGTCCGATCTGACGGCATTGATCCCCGGGTTTCTCGTTCACCAATCCCAGGTCACCCGTCGCGACGACTCCCTCCAGGCCTTGCTCAGGCGCTTGGGCGTCGAAGATCGAGATTCACAAGCCTTTCTCGCCAGCGACGCCACATCGCGTTTGCTATTGACGGGTACCCCCGGCAAGCTCGCGTCGGTGACCCGCACAACCGATGGGCGCTTGAAGACACTGTCTGTGCGGTGGGTGGATGCAGCCCATCAGCGGGTCAGCCGGCTGGTGGTGGAGCAACTCGACGGGGGGTTCCGATCCCGGCTCGAACAGCCCACGCCACGGCGCCTGATTCAGCTGGGTTCACTCACCATCCGTTCTTCCTTCTTTGCCGCCACGGACCGGGCAGGCCTGCCGGATGCCGTCGCCTCGCAGGTCGTGGAGGCGTTTGCCGCAGACATCGATTTTCAGCGTGACCTTCAGCCAGGGGCGCGCTTCAGCCTGGTGTACGAAGCGTTCGAGCTGGACGGAGAAATCCTTTTCGCCGGACAGCTGTTGGGTGCCGAAGTCCAGAACGGCAAGGACGCCCACCAGACCCTGTGGTTTCAATCTCCTGGCAAGGCCGGCGAGTTCGTCGGTCTCGATGGGTCGAGTCAGCGCCGCGCCTACCTTGCATCCCCGTTGGCGTTCTCCCGCATCACCAGTTCGTACGGGCCACGCATCCACCCGGTGTTCGGAGGACAGAAAGCTCACAAGGGAACAGACTACGGCGCTCCGGCCGGGACCCCGATCCGAACCGTGGCCGACGGTGTGGTGAGCTTCGCGGGTCGCCAGAGTGGCTACGGCAACTACGTCGTGATCCAACACCCTGACAAGGCCGCCACGGCGTATGCGCATTTGAGTCGCATCGACGTCCGGGCAGGGCAGCGCGTGCAGCAGGGCCAGACCGTCGGCACGGTCGGCGCGACCGGTACCGCAACCGGTCCGAATCTGCACTTCGAATACCTCGTCAAGGGCGTGCGGACCAACCCGTCGCAGATCGTCAGCAACACGTCGGCTTCGGCCGTTGCGGTGTCCAGCCTGCCCGGTTTTCAACAGGCAGCAAAGGCGATGCGAGAGCAACTTGACCTGGCCTCAGCCTTGGCACTGGCCGACGCGCAATGACCACCAGATCGTTCACCCCCCTGACCGCAGCATCCTGCTCGGACCCAAGCCGGCGAGTGCTGCTCGCCCGCACGGCGCTGGCGGGGGCGTCACTGGTGTCGCCGTTCGGGGAGGTCAGCGCACAGACCACACGACACAGCCCGAACGATGGAGTTCTACTGACCGGGTCTCTGCGGTCTTCCCCGGAGGCCCGTCTGATCGAGGTGTACCGCGCAGTGGCGCGCGGTGACCGGCAGGCCCTGCCGCTGGCTGCTGCGCTGGTGCGCGATGTCCCCGGCTTCCAGCTGGGACAGCTCGTCTACGCAGACCTGCTGCTGGCGCACAGCGGCAACGCTCCCGGCCTCTCGACGGCCACAGATGGCCCCCCAGTGGTGCGAGAGAGGTTGCGCAAGCTTCGGGCGGAAGCCAACCGACGATTGGGTTCGCTCACCGAGATGCCACCGCCGGGCACCGTGCCCGAACAAGTGCTGCAACTCGCCCGCAATGTCCGCCATGTGGTGGCGGTGGATGCCAGTCATTCGCGGCTCTATGTGTTTGAGCAACAGCCTCACGGCCTGCAGCTGATCCGCAGCTTCTATGCGTCCATCGGTCAGGCGGGTTTTGACAAACGGGTCGAGGGCGACCTGCGCACCCCACTGGGGGTGTACTTCATCACCAGCCGCCTGGACGACCAGCAGGTTGAGGAGCTGTACGGTATCGGTGCGCTGCCCTTGAACTACCCCAACGAGCACGACCGGCGCCTGGGGCGCACCGGCAGCGGCATCTGGCTGCATGGTGTGCCACGCGCCACCTACTCGCGCAGCCCGTACGCCACCGAGGGTTGCGTGGCGCTGGCCAACGACGACATGGCCTATCTCATGGCTGTGTTGCAGACACGGCGCACGCCGGTGATCGTTGCCGACGAACTGAAGTGGGCAACACCCACTCACCAGACTGCGGAGCGCCACGGCTTCGAAGCCCTGCTCACCCAGTGGCAGCAGGCGAGGGCACGAAATGATGTCCGCATCCTGACGGCACTGCAAACCGATGACTTCAGTGCACGCGGCAGCAGCCCGCTGCGCAGGGTGTCTACCGGCTCAGAAGACCAACGCGACCGCCAGGAGGCCGCACAACAGGCTGTGTGGCGCGATGTATCGGTCTTCCGCTGGAAGCGCCAGGACGAGGTAGCCATCGTCAACTACTCCGCTGTAAACACGAAGCCACCCCGCAGCATCGACCGTCGCCAATACTGGGTTCGCGAACATGGTCGTTGGCGCCTGTTCTTCGACGTTGCCGTCTGAGGTTGATCTCCGATGCCACAGCTCGCGCAGACCACCTCGACACGTCTGGGACTCTTGCAACGGGAAAACAGCCAATCAGAACGCGGCAGCGCAGTCTAAATCTCTGTCTGCTCGGAGATTTCAAGGGCGTCATCGACCTCGATACCCAGGTACCTCACGGTGGATTCCAGCTTGGCGTGTCCGAGCAACAACTGAACAGCTCGAAGGTTTTTGGTGCGCCGGTAGATCAACGTCGCCTTGGTTCTTCGCATGGAGTGTGTCCCATAGTCCGCACGATCAAGTCCGAGTTCGTCAACCCAGTGACCCAGAATTCGAGCGTACTGCCGTGTGCCCAAATGGGGAGATTCATGAAGCCTGCTGGGGAACAAGAAGTCATCTGATTTCAACGCCGCCTGCTTGATCCAGGTCTGCAGGGCATCACGGGTGCCCGCCGTGATTTCGAACTGCACCGGCCGTTGTGTTTTGTGTTGCATGACGATGGCTCGCGTGGCCATCTGGTCACCGTGGCACACATCACGAACCTTCAGTGCCACCAAGTCGCAACCGCGCAGCTTGCTGTCGATGCCGAGGTTGAAGAGCGCTAATTCGCGAACCCGGTTCTCCAGCTGAAGGCGCACACGCAACGACCAGATGTCTTTGAGCTTGAAAGGCGCCTTCTGACCAACGATTTTTCCCTTGTTCCACGGCGCGCGGTGAACAGCCGTACCTGAGGTTTCCATGATGGGCTCCAACAAGTTGAGGGCCACACAGCATGCGCCGGCTCTGATGAAGGGTATTGCGTTAGGTCAAATTCGAACTCGTCTTTCCGCTCATGGTTCTGGGACCATTTACGGCATTTTTGTCGGAGTGAATGACTGATCTACGACCAACAGCGGGTATTCGGATCAGTGCTGCGAGGGGCAGCAACAGTTAAGGGTTGTAGGACACCCGCCCGCGCAGGTGCACCACGGGGGCAGCGCATTCACGAAGGGTGGGTGTCGTGCAAGCCTCGGGGGAGGAAACCGCGGGGAGTGCCGATCTGGGCAGACCAGCTTGCTCCTATGGGGATTTGACGGTGATCCCCAGCGCCAAGGAGGCCATCGTGGCGTGCTGA
>Ga0208242_100480_pt1 | contig 24170 bp, 21 predicted proteins | sample SubbioAug_CSW13A_FD_184825 | JGI IMG/M metagenome (GOLD analysis project Ga0208242, IMG submission 184825) | Serpentinite rock and fluid subsurface biosphere microbial communities from McLaughlin Reserve, California, USA - CR12Aug_CSW13A (SPAdes) | ecosystem: Environmental > Terrestrial > Deep...
GATCAGGACGGTGAGGTCGGCGCCCACCAGCCTGGCGATGGTGCGATAGACCTCCTGCATCGGCGCAGACCGACCAATCAGCGGCAGGCGTTCATCGCGCATGGCCCGCGCCTGGGCCCTGGAGGCTTCCGGGTCGGCCGGCCGCGCCAGGGCGCGCCTTGCGAGCGCGGTCATGTCATCGAGATCAAAGGGCTTGGGCACATAGTCGAAGGCGCCGATCTCGGCGGCGTTGACGGCGGTCAGCAGGGTGTTCTGCGCGCTCATGATGATCACGGGCAGCTTGGGCCGCTCCTTGCGGATCCGCGGCAGCACGTCGAACACGTTCTCGTCGGGCATCATCACATCGGTGATGACCAGGTCCCCCTCCCCTTCGGACACCCACTTAAGCAGGGTGGAGGCGTTGCCCGTGGCCCGCACCTGGTAGCCGAGCCGGGTGAAGGACTGGGACAGGACGAGCCGGATGGAGGCGTCATCGTCGGCGATCAGGATCTTCTTTCCGGCGGCGCTCATGCCGTAACGTCCTTTTCAGTCACAATGGGAAGCAACACCCGGAACACAGTCCGACCGGGCTCGGATTCGAAGTCGATCAAGCCGCCATGGCCGGCCACCAGCTTGGAGACCAGGGCAAGGCCCAGGCCCGCCCCCATGGGCTTGGTGGTCACGAAGGGCTGGAACAGGCTCTCGCGTAGATGGGCCGGCACGCCCGGCCCATTGTCCTGGATGCGAACCTCCAGAGGCGCGCCGCGCAGCGGGCGATTCTTGGCCGAGCGTACCCGCACCCCATGGCGGAACGCCGTGGTGATCAACACCTCGCCGCGACCGTCCCCGCGCATGTGGGCGGCTTCGGAGGCGTTCTTCACCAGATTCAGGAAGACCTGGATCAGCTGATCCTCGTCCCCAGGAGTCGGCGGCAGGGACGGGTCATATTGTTCGCGCAGCAGCAGGCCGTCGGCCACACCGTTGACCGCCAACGCCCGCACACGGTCGAGAACCTCGTGGATGTTGACCGGATCCCTTGCCGGCGGGGCGTCGTCGGCGAAGACTTCCATACGATCCACCAGGCGCTTCACCCGGTCGGTTTCATCGACAATCAGCTGGGCCAGGGGAACGTCGTCGGCCCGGGCGCCGGCCTTCAGCAGCTGGGCTGCGCCCCGAATGCCGGCCAGGGGATTCTTGATCTCGTGGGCCAGCATGCGCCCCAGGCCCATGATCGAACGGAGACCTGCGGCATCCCCGCCGAACTCGGAGAAGACGCCGCCCTTCACCTGCAGCGACAGCAGGATTGATCCGTCCCCGAGGGGCGCGGCCGCGCCATCGGCCTCAAAGGTTGGCTGGCCGAACAGACTGATCTCAAGGCCCCGCTCGCGCACCGCGCCACCTTCTTCAAGGGCCCGGTTGAGCAGCGCCACCAGGGGCGAGTCCGGCGGCAGGGCGGCGCGGAACCGTCCCCGCGCCAGCAGCCCCAGCCCCTGGCCAAACAGGGCCTCGGCCGCCTCGTTGGCGGCGATCAAGGCGCCTTGGCCGTCGATCACCAGGGCGGGTTCAGGGCTTAGGTCGAAGGCCGCGGATTTGAGGGCGTTCAGATCGACGCCGGCGGGAGTGGTTCTGATCCGACTGGTCATGCGGCCAACCTTGTCTCGGGATCGCGCCACAGCGCGATCAGCTCCAGTTTCACCTGGGACGGATCCTCCAGTCGGCAGATCCGCCCACGGGCGGCTCGCCTGGCCTCGGCCTGCGTGGGCCAGGGCGCGTTGTCGATGTAGGCGGCCAGATGCTTGCGGAAGATTCGCAGGCCCAGGCGTTCGCCATAGAAGTCGAGACTGTCGTCGAGGTGCGCCAGCACGATCGCCAGGCGGGTCTCGATGTCAGGGCTTTCGAAAGCCTCACCCGACAGCGACGCCTCAATCTCAGCGGCGATCCAGGGGCGGCCATACACGCCGCGGCCGACCATCACCCCATCGGCGCCGGATTGATCCAGCGCCGCCCGAGCCGTGGCGCCATCGACGATGTCGCCATTGACGATCACCGGGATATCCACGGCGGCCTTCACCGGCGCCACGGCGGCCCAGTCGGCGGCGCCGCGGTAGAACTGGCTGCGGGTGCGGCCATGGACCGTGATCGCTTGGACCCCGCGACTCTGGAACCGGACCGCGAGGTCGGGCGCATTGAGCGAGGCCTCATCCCAGCCGAGGCGCATCTTGGCGGTCACCGGAACCTCGGCGGCCTCCACCACGGCCGCGACGATGGCTTCGGCGAGTTCGGGTTCACGCATCAGGGCCGAGCCGCAGGCGACACCGGTCACCTCCCGCGCTGGGCAGCCGAAGTTGAGATCAATGATCTGGGCGCCGGCCTGAACCGCCAGCCGCGCGCCCTGCGCCATGGTGGCGGGATCCTTGCCCACCAGCTGAACGACCATGAGGGGCAGGCCCTCGCCGACCGCGGCACGACGGACCACGTCGGGCCGCCCCCTGGCGAATTCGTCCGAAGCCACCATCTCGGTCGCCACATAGGGCGCTCCCAGGCGGCTGGCTATACGACGGAACGGCAGATCAGACACGCCGGTCATAGGCGCAATCCACACGCGCCCGCCCACCTTCACCGTACCGACCTTGAGCTGTTTGCTCATTTTATAGTCACCCCTACCGACCGCTTTTTAGGCAATTTGTGCGGCGCCGTAAAGCCTGGACAACATCGTCCGAGCGCCTAAACACACGCCATGAGCTTTTCGGCCATAGTGGTCGCCGCGGGAAGCGGCCTTCGCGCCGGCGCGGGCGCGCCCAAGGTGTGGCGCCGCCTGGGCGGCCGGGCGGTGGCCAGATGGTCTGTTGAGGCCCTGGCCGCAGCTGGCGCAGCGCCCCTGCTGGTCGTTGTCGCCGACGACATGCGCGCCGAGGCCGAGGCGGCCCTGAGCGGTCTGACCGGGATCACATTCGTCACGGGGGGCGCCACCCGGGCCGCCTCGGTGCAGGCGGGCCTGGCCCAGCTCGCTGCGGCGCCGGACGACCATAGGGTCCTGGTCCACGATGCCGCGCGACCGTTTCTCGCCAGAGCCCATGTGGCGCGACTACTGGCGGGTCTGGAGGCGCGCGAGGGCGCAATCCTCGCCCTGCCCCTGGCTGACACCCTAAAGCTTCAGGAAGAGGGACGACTCGGGACGCCGTCGCGAGAGAGCCTCTGGCGCGCCCAGACGCCGCAGGCTTTCGCCCTGGGCGCGCTAAGGCGTGGCTACGCGGCCTGGGACTTCGCCACAGAGCCCACCGACGACGCCCAGGTCGTCTCGAGCACCGGCGGTGAGGTGGCCCTCGTTCCAGGCGACCCTCTGCTCTTCAAGCTGACCTATCCGGAGGATTTCCTCATGGCCGAGCAACTGGCCGGCGGCGCCCGGCAGGTCCGCACAGGAATGGGCTACGACGCCCACCGGTGGGGTCCCGGGGACGCTGTCTGGCTCTGTGGGGTGCGGATCGACCATGATCAGACCCTGATCGGCCACTCCGACGCCGACGCTGGCCTCCACGCCCTGACCGACGCCCTCCTTGGCGCCCTGGGCGCTGGGGATATCGGTGAGCATTTTCCCCCCAGCGACCCGCAATGGCGCGGCGCCGCCTCAGACCGGTTCCTGGCTCACGCCGCCGACCTTGTCCGGGCGCGGGGCGGGCAGATCGTCAATGTAGATGTCACGCTCATCTGCGAGCGACCGAGGATCAGGCCCCATCGTGACGCCATGCGCACGCGCTTGGCTGAAATTCTGGGCGTGGCTGAAGACCAAGTCAGCGTGAAGGCCACGACGACCGAGGGCATGGGCTTCACCGGCCGCCAGGAGGGCCTGGCGGCCCAGGCGATCGCGACGATCGAACTGCCCCGCTAGAGCCCCTTCCGATCCGATTGCTTCAATCAGATCGGATAAAAAGGTCTCTAAATCATAAAGTTAGAGCATTTTTGATCCGATAACCGCGTCACACTTATCGGAAAATGCTCTAGGGCGCCCGCGCCGACTTACGGCAGCCAGGTCCAGACTTCCTTCATGCGTGCGTAGAGCGCGCCGGGCAGGTTGGTGTAGGCGTCGGTCCAGGGCGCCGTCAGGCCCCCATCGATCTGATCCCAGCGCCCATCGCTTTTGTAGGGCAGCAGGCCCTCCGAAGTCCGGGTGACGATAATGACGTCTTCCGCCGACTCCCAAAGGACGGGACTGTCATAGGCCGCGGCGTGGCGCTGCAGCAGGCCATGGCCGCCGGCGGCCGCCACCACCGCCATGGCCGGCGAGATCAGGTCCAGATTGCGGTTGGACAGGTGCATCACCAGCACGCCGTCCGGCTTCAGCCTGGCCAGGTACATCTCCACGGCTTCTACCGTGAGCAGGTGGGCCGGGACGGCGTCCGAGGAGAAGGCGTCCAGCAACAGTAGGTCGAAGCGGCCCTCCGGCTGGTCCTCCAGGGTCAGCCGGGCGTCGCCGATCACATAGTCGATCGGCCCCTTGGCGCATTCGGTCGTGTAGGAGAAATAGGCCGGGTCGTTGGCGATCTCGACCATCAGGGGATCGATCTCGAAGAAGGTGAGCCGGTCCTCAGCCCGCACATAGCTTGCCACCGTGCCGGTGCCGAGGCCCACTGCGCCGATGGTCAGGCTGGCTTTCTCGGCCCGCTTGGCGGCGAACACCTGCCCGATGGGCGTCTCCGGGGCGTAATAGACCAACGGCCGGCAGCGGTGCTCAGGCGCCTGGGCCTGGGCGCCGTGCAGGGTCGTGCCATGGGCCAGCATGTGGACAGTCCCGCCGAGGGCCTGAACCGGCATCACCGACTGACGAGCCACCCCGAAGAAACTTCGCCAGGTCTGTCGAACATCCACGCGGTCGCCAGCCATCTGCGCCGACACCAGCAGCATCGACACCGTCGCCAGGAAGAGCAGTGTGCTGCGCCGGATCAGGAAGGCCGAGACCGTGACGACTCCGAGCAGGATCCGCACCACCCCCTCGCTCTGCGCATAGAGCCCCGACAGGACCGGCGCGGCGATCACCGCGACGACGCAGACCGCGAACAGACCCCAGCGCCAGAAGGGGCCAGTCTCCCAGGTCCACGGCCTGGCCAGACAGGACAGGGCCAGGACCAGGGGGTATTCCCAGACATTGGTGAAGATGACCGGGGCGAGGAAGGCGTTGAAGCCGCCCCCGACCACGCCGCCAATGGACAGGCAGAGATAGAATTCCGTCAGCCGCGCGGGCGGTGGGCGCCGGGCCACCAGGGCCTGGTGGCAGACCAGAGCCGTGAGGAAAAAGGCCGCCAGATGAACGCCAAGCTGGATGACCAGGTTGGTGGTGTGGAACGGCATGATCACGGCGCAGGCCGCCACGGCGGCGGCCTGGAACATCAGCGCCGTCTCCGGGGAGATCAGCGGCCGCTCCTGGAAGGCGATGATGAAGGTCAGCAGATAGAGGGCGAGCGGCACCACCCAGATGAAGGGGGCTGAGGCCACATCGGTGGTGATATGGGTGGTCACCCCCAGCATCAGGCTTGAGGGGATCGCCGCCAGCCCGATCCAGATCAGCCGTTCACGCCAGGGCCGACCGCTAAGGGCGGCCTCGATCTGGACGGTCGGATGGGGCGCGCTCACCTCGATCCGGGGCGCCCGCGACACCAGCAGCGCGAGGCTGGCCATCAGCACCACAAAGCCCCCATAGGCCAGGCTCCAGATGAAGGTCTGGGCCTGGATGGCCAGACTCGGCTCCACGACCAGGGGGTAGGCCAAGAGGGCGATCAGGCTGCCCAGATTGCTCGCGGCATAGAGGACATAGGGGCCACGCCCCTCCCCTTCGCGAAAGATGCGCGCATGCCAGGCCTGGGTCAGCGGCGCGGTCGCCGACAGCACTGCGAACGGCGCGCCCACCATCAGGGCCAGCGCGGCCAGCAGCCAAAGCGCCGGGTGATCTGAGGTCGGCGGCCCGAGCAGTTCGTGGACCCGAAGGGGCAAGACAAGGGCGGCCAGCAGCAGAGCGCCACCGTGGATCATCGCCTGACGACGCACGGTCCCGACCCGCTGCAGCAGGTGCGCATAGGCGTAGCCCGCCAGAAGCGCGGCCTGGAAAAAGGCCATGCTGGTGTTCCACACCGCCGGCGCGCCGCCCATCAGGGGCAGCAGCAACTTGGCGGCCATGGGCTGCACCATGAAGACCAGGGTGGCGCTGGCAAAGACCGTAAGGCCAAACAGGGCAGGCGCGACGGCGGGTTTGGCCTTGGGGAGGGTGTCCTGCAGGGTCATGGCGCCGATTCGGCTTGTAAGGTCAGGGCGGCCAATGGTGTGGTCTGACCGACCCGGCGCCTAGCGCCCTTTCGTACCTGGCATCGGATACAGCCATGTTTTCTTTGGAAATCGAGACCTTGGCGCGGCTTCTCATCGATGAGGCTCGCCAGAAATCCCTGCGAATCGTCACGGCGGAGAGCTGCACCGGCGGGCTGGTAAGCGCGGCGATCTGCGCGATTCCGGGCGCATCTGACGTCCTAGACCGGGGTTTTGTCACCTATTCCAACCGCGCCAAGCAGGACATGCTCGGGGTGCCGGGGGATCTGATCGCCGATCTGGGCGCCGTCTCCGAGCCGGTCGCCCGCATGATGGCCGAGGGCGCGCTGGAGAACTCAAACGCCCATCTGGCTGTAGCCATCACGGGCATCGCCGGACCCGACGGCGGCACGCGGATGAAGCCTGTGGGCACGGTGCATATCGCCACGGCGCGGACCAATCACGGACTCACCCACCGGGCTGAGCTGTTTGAGTTCGAGACCCGCTTCGAAATCCAGCAGGCCGCCGCTCAGGCCGCTCTGGAGATGCTGCGCGAGCGGCTGACCTGAGGCCTCAGGCGGGATCGGTTGAGGGGCCGTAGAGGCTCCTCGCCCTTGCTTCGAAGCAGCCGATCAACCGGTCGACGGCGCTGTGGAAATTGGCGCTGAGCAGGGCCGCCAGCATCTTCGATTTGAACTCGAAGTCGATCTCGAACTCGATCCGGGTTCCGGCCGGGTCCTCATGGAATCGCCAGCGGTTCTCCAGTCGCTTGAAGGGGCCGGAGATCAGGCTGACCTGAATCACCCGTCCTACGGCGTCGCGCCGCACCCTTGTGGCGAACCGCTCCCTGAGAAACGAGAATCCGACGGCCGCTTCGGCGTCCAGCATGTCGACGCCCTCGCCCACAGGTCGCTGGTTCCAGCTGCGCATGCCTGTGATCCAGGGAACGAAGTCCGGATAGCGGTCCACGTCCCCCACCAGATCAAACAGCTGGTCAGGCCGGTACGGCAGCACCTTCTGAACGCGGTGATACAAGCGGCTCGGCCTAGGCCTGGATCGAGGCCTGGGCGGCGGCGCGAGCCTCCTGAGCCTGCCGCGCGGCCTGCAGCTTGGCGAAGTCCTCGCCGGCATGGTGGGACGAGCGGGTCAGCGGGCTGGCCGAGACCATCAGGAACCCCTTGGCCCGGGCGATCTCCTCATAGGCGCCGAACTCCTCGGGCGTCACATAGCGGTCGATGGCCGCATGCTTGCGGGTCGGCTGCAGGTATTGGCCGATGGTCAGGAAGTCGACGCCGGCCGAGCGCATGTCGTCCATCACCTGCATGACCTCTTCCTTGGTCTCGCCCAGGCCGACCATCAGGCCCGACTTGGTGAACTGGACGGGGTCGCGTTCCTTGACCCGCTCCAGAAGGCGCAGGGAGCTGTAGTAGCGGGCGCCGGGCCGGATCGAGAGATAGAGCCGCGGCACCGTCTCCAGATTGTGGTTGAAGACGTCAGGCCGCGATTCGATCACGGTCTCGATGGCCGAGACCGGCTTGCGCAGGAAGTCCGGCGTCAGGATCTCCACCGTGGCCAGCGGCGCGGCGGCGCGGATTGCGCGCACCACCTCGGCGAAGTGGGCGGCGCCGCCATCGGCCAGATCATCCCGATCGACCGAGGTGATGACCACATGCTTCAGCCCCATCTTGGCCACCGCATCGGCCACGCGGGCCGGTTCGGTCGGGTCCAGGGGGTTGGGCTTGCCCGTCGTCACATTGCAGAAGGCGCAGGCTCGGGTGCAGATCTCGCCCATGATCATCATGGTGGCGTGGCTCTGGGACCAGCACTCGCCAATGTTCGGGCAGGCGGCCTCCTCGCAGACGGTGACCAGCCCGTGCGCCTTCACGACGCTGCGGGTGGCGGCGTAGCCCTCCGAACCCGGGGCGCGCACGCGCAGCCAGTCGGGTTTTCGCAGGAGCGGAGTGTCGGGCCTCGCCTGCTTTTCAGGGTGGCGCGGACGGGGCTTGGCCAGATTGTCGATGACGACGGTCATAGGGTCTAGATCGTCCCTCCGAGGCTCAGGATCAAGCCGCGATTGTGCGCCCTTGCGTAGCAGGCCCCAACTGCGCTGAAACTGCCCTATGCGCCCATGGCTCGCCCTCCTCGCCGCCCTCGTTCTGACGGCCTGCGATTCCGGCGGCCCCCGGCCGGCTCTCCTGGACAGCCGATCGCCGCCCGGGCTCGCCCCGCGGTTCCTGCCGCCAGAGGGCTGGGCCTGGGGCGCAATCCAGCCGCCCAGCGGACCAGAACTGCGCTACGGGGTGGCCACGCCGGTGGCAACCGCAAGGCGGGCCCAGGTGCTGATCCTGCCCGACAGTGACGAACCGGCCGAGGTCTGGTTCGAGACGGTCGCAGGCCTGACCAAGGCCGGCTACGTGGTCTGGACTCTGGAGTGGGCGGGGTTCGGCGGATCGGGCCGCCTCCTGCCCCCCTACGACATGGTTCATTCAGGCCCCGCAGGCTCAGCGCCGTCGGCTGTAGACGCACTGATCGCCCAGATCATCCGGCCGAACCCTGACCGCCCGCTGACCTTGATGGCCTCGGGCGACGCGGCTGCCGTCGCCCTCGGCACCTTGGTGGTCCTCGACACCCCCGTGAGTTCTGTCATCCTGACCGCGCCTGACCTGTCGCAGGGCCCGCCGCTGCGACCTTGGGAACAGTTGGCCGTCCGGGCTGGTCTTGGCCGCTTGCCGAGCCCGGACTGGCGGCCGTGGTCCCGGAGCGTATCCGAAGCGGCGACGTCCCCCGGGGCCGATCCCTGGCGGGGCCGGGTCGCCCATGGCTGGCGCCTGGCCAATCCCGACCTGCGGCAGAGCGGAGAAAGCCTGGCTTGGCGCGCATGGCAGGCCCAGCCCCACGATGACCACGCCTCGGCGATCAGGAACCGCCCTGCCCTTGTCCTGTCGGAAAACACCCGGGGACTCGCCTCGGCGGAGGCCTGCCGCGCCGAGCTGGACTGTCGAGCGGTGATCCAGCCGCAGCATGGTACGGCGCCACACCTTGCCCCCGACGCGGTGCGGGGGGCCTGGCTCGGGGCGGTGACGACCTTCCTGGATGCGCAGGTTCCGCCGGCCGAGCCAGCTGCGGACCAGCCCGACGCCATTGAATAGCCGCGGGCCGATCACGAACTGTCACATATCTTTTCATCGGCTAGCGGCGCCTCTAGGGTCGCGAGCTCAATAAGACGCCCGACAGAATGGCGTCTGGGACCAGGGAGGCCCTCGCCCGTGACCGCCGCATACGATCCCCGCGACAGCCAGATTTCGATTTTCGACGCCCTGATCGCCGCCCGCGCGCGCTTCGGCGCCAAGAAGCCCATTCTGGAAGATCAGGAACGCAATCCGCTCACCTATACGGGCTTGATCCAGGCCTCCTTCGCGCTCGGCCGCAAGATCGCCGGCTTCACCGCCAAGGGCGAACGGGTGGGCGTGATGCTGCCCTCCAGCGCCGGTGGCGTGGTGACCTTCTTCGCCCTGCACGCCTTCGGTCGCACCCCGACCATGCTGAATTTCACGGCCGGTATTCGCAACCTGAAGGCCGCCTGCGAACTGGCCGGGGTGAAGACTGTGCTGACCTCCCACCGGTTTATCGAACAAGGCAAGCTGCACGACCTGATCGACGCTCTCGAGCCGATCGCCAATGTGGTCTATCTCGAGGAGGTGCGGGAGAAGGTCGGGCTGGCCGACAAGCTGTTCGCCGCCGCCGGCGGGGTGATGACCCGGCAGTTCCGGGCCAACAGCAAGCCCAGCGATCCGGGCGTCATCCTGTTCACCTCCGGCAGCTTCGGCGCGCCGCGGGGCGTGGTGCTGAGCCAGGCCAATCTGGTGGCCAATGTTCAGCAGATCGCCGCCCATATCGACCTTGATCCCGACTGGGTGATGTTCAATCCCTTGCCGATCTTCCACTGCTTCGGCCTGACTGGCGGCGTGCTGCTGCCGATCCTGACGGGCATGAAGGCCTTCCAGTACCCCTCGCCCCTGCACACCAAGCAGATTCCGCCGCTGATCCGCGACTCTCAGGCCTCGATCCTGCTGGCCACCGACACCTTTGTGAATCAGTACGCCCGGGCCGCTGAGCCCGGGGAGCTCTCAGGGCTGAAGTTCGTGGTCTGCGGCGCCGAAAAGGTCCGCGAGGAGACCCACAATCTGGTGGCCGAGCGCTTTGGTCCCATCCCGCTGCTGGAAGGCTACGGGGCCACTGAGGCTGCGCCCGTGATTGCGGTGAACAAGCCCCTCGACAATCGTCGTGGCACGGTCGGCGGCCTGTTGCCGGGGATCGAGACCCGGCTTGAGCCGGTCGAAGGCATTCCCGGCGGCGGGCAGCTTTTCGTTCGCGGCCCCAACATCATGGCCGGCTATCTCGCCGCCGACGGCACGATCGAGGCGCCGGTCGATGGCTGGCACGATACGGGCGATGTGGTCAGCATGAGCAATGACCAGTGGATCAAGATCCAGGGTCGGGTGAAGCGCTTCGCCAAGGTGGGCGGTGAGATGGTCTCCCTGACCGCCGCCGAGGATATCGCCGTGGCCGTGTGGCCGGAGTGCCGGCACGCCGTCATCGCCGTTCCCGACCCGCGCAAGGGGGAGCGCCTGATCCTACTGACCGATCGTCGCGGGGCGGAGGTGGACGCCCTTCTGGCGCACGCCAAGGCCATCGGCGCGCCGGAGCTGACCGTTCCCCGCAAGATCCTCAGCGTGCCGGAGATCCCGGTGCTGGGCACGGGCAAGACCGACTATGTGGCCATCCAGCGCATGGCCGAGGCGGAGCTGCGCCGGGTCGCCTGAAGCGACCACAGGAGACGGCTCAAGCGTGCAGGACGAGGCCGTAGGCGTCGAGGGCGGATTCGTGCATCGCTTCGCTCATGGTCGGATGGGGGAAGACCGTCGCATGCAGCTCGGCCTCCGTGGCCTCGAGCGTCATGGCCAGGGCGTAGCCCTGGATCATCTCGGTCACCTCGGCCCCAATCATGTGCGCGCCCACCAGGGCGCCGGTCTCGGCGTCAAACAGGGTTTTCACAAAGCCTTCGGTTTCGCCGGCCGCAATGGCCTTGCCGTTGGCCCGGAAGGCGAACCTTCCCACCTTCACCTTTCGCCCCGCCGCCTTGGCCGCGGCTTCGGTCAGTCCCACTGAGGCGATCTGCGGATTGGCGTAGGTGCAGCCCGGGATTGGGGCGTTCAGGTTCTTAGGCGGCTGGCCGGCGATGTGCTCGACGCAATGCACCCCCTCATGGCTCGCCTTGTGGGCCAGCCAGGGCGGACCGGCCACGTCACCGATGGCGTAGAGACCCGGCACGCCGGTCGCGCCATGGGCGTCGGTGATCACATGGGTCTTCTCGATCTTCACGCCCAGGGCCTCAAGCCCAAGGTCCTCGACATTGCCGACGATGCCGATGGCGACGATGGCGCGCTCGGCCTCCAGGGCCTCGGTCTTGCCGCCAGTCTCGATTTCCACCACCACCCCGGTCTTGGATTTGGCCAGCTTCTTGACGGTGGCCCCGATGCGGAACTTCAGGCCCCGACGCTCGAAGGCCTTGCGCGCGGCGGTGGAGACCTCTTCGTCCTCCACCGGCAGGATGCGCGACAGGGCCTCGACCACCATCACCTCGGCGCCCAGGGCGCGGTAGAAGCTGGCGAATTCGATGCCGATGGCGCCTGAGCCGATGACGATCAGCGACTTGGGCGCGGCCTTCGGGACCATGGCCTCGCGATAGGACCAGACCCGGTCCCCGTCCGGCTCCAGCCCGATCTGCGGCAGGGTGCGGGCCCGGGCGCCCGTGGCCAGGATGACATGCTTGGCCTGGAGGGTGCGCTCGCCGCCGCGCTTCTGGGCGATCACGACCTTGGGGGCTGGAGTCCCCTTCTCGAGCCGGGCGGTCCCCTCGATCACCTCGATCTTGTGCTTGCGCATGAGGAAGCCGACGCCGGAGTTCAGCTGCCCGGCCACCTTGCGCGAGCGCTCCACAACCTTGGCGAAGTCAAAGCGGGGTTTGTCGGCGGCCAGGCCGTAATCGGCCAGGTGATGCAGCTGCTCATAGACCTCGCCGGACTTGAGCAGCGCCTTGGTGGGGATGCAGCCCCAGTTCAGGCAGACTCCGCCCAGCGCCTCGCGTTCGACGATGGCGGTCTTCAGCCCCAGCTGGCTGGCCCGGATGGCGGCCACGTAGCCGCCAGGGCCTGCGCCCACGATGATGACGTCAAAATCCATGTGTCTTGGCCCCTCAGACCATCATCGCCAGAGGCTCTTCGATCAGAGCCTTGAACGCTTCCAGCCAGCGGGCGCCGGTCGCCCCGTCTACGACCCTATGGTCGCAGGTCATGGTCACCGACATCACCGTGGCGATGGCCAGCTGGTCGCCGCGGACCACGGGCTGTTTGGTCCCGGCCCCCACCGACAGAATGGCGCCCTGCGGTTCGTTGATGATCGAGCCGAAGGACTTGATGCCGAACATGCCGAGGTTGGAGACACTGAAGGTGCCGCCCTGGAACTCCTCGGGCTTCAGCTTGCGGGTGCGGGCCCGCTCGGCCAGGTCCTTGGTCTCCGCCGCGATCTGCGCCAGGCCCTTGGTCTCGCACTTGCGGATGATCGGGGTGATCAGCCCGCCCTCCACGGCCACCGCCATGGCGATGTCGGCATGGTGGTGCAGGGCGACGCCCTCAGGGGAATAGGAGGCGTTGGCCTCGGGCACCCGCTTCAGGGCCACGGCGCAGGCCTTGAGGATGATGTCGTTGACGCTGACCTTCACCCCGTCCTTTTCAAGCATCTTGTTGATGCGGCCCCGGGCCTCAAGCAGGCGGTCGATCTCCAGGTCGATGGTCAGGGGGAAGTGCGGTACGTCTCGGAAGGAGTCGGTCATCCGCCGGGCCACGGTCTTGCGCATGCCGTCCAGCGGAATGAGATCGTAGCTGCCCTCGGGGATTCCCATCTGCTGCAGAGACTGGACCGGACGGGTTTCGCCGCGGCGCTCGGTGGACGCAGACGCCGCCGTCGCTGCGGGCTTCGCGCCCGGCTTGGCGTCCTTGACGTCCCGCTCGATGATCCGGCCGTGGGGGCCGGAGCCCGTGAGGTTCGAGAGGTCCAGCCCCTTCTGCTCGGCGATCCGGCGGGCCAGGGGCGAGGCGAAGATGCGTTCGCCGGCCCGGCTCTTGGCTGACGCAACCTTGGCCGGCGCGGGCTCGGCCTTCGCGGCCGGCTCAGATTTGGCTTCGGCCTTTGAGGGCGCGGGCTCCGGCGTGGCCTTTTCGGCGGCCTTGGGCTCGGGCGCCTTGGCCTCGGACCCGCCTGACAGACGGGCGATGGGCGCATTGACCTTCACGCCCTCGGTGCCGGCCTCGACCAGGATCTCCTCGACGACGCCCTCATCGACCGCCTCGACCTCCATGGTCGCCTTGTCGGTCTCGATCTCGGCGATCACGTCGCCAGCTGCGACGGTGTCCCCCTTCTTGACCAGCCATTTGGCGAGGGTGCCCTCCTCCATGGTGGGCGACAGCGCCGGCATCAGGATGTCGGTCATGCGGATTCCTTGGAGAGGTGCGCGAGGCCCGCGGCGTGGGCCTCCCAGTTCTGGCCGTCAAAGGGCTCGATATCGAAGCTCAGGTCCTCGGCCGGGTCCAGGCAGCGGACATTGACCGACCAGCCGTCCGGGTTGGACCGGGGACGGTAGAAGCTCTTCACCCCGCACACCTTGCAGAAGGTGTGCTGGGCCACGCCGGTGTTGAACACATAGGTGGTGATCTGATCCTGGCCCTTGACCAGGCGGAACCGACTGGCCGGGACGATGGCGTGGATGAACCCCGTCATGGCGCAGATGGAACAGTTGCAGGCCTGGGCGGTCACCCGGGCCGGCAGGGCGGCCTCGAACCGCACCGCCCGGCAATGGCAACCGCCGCTGCGCCAGGTCAGGTCAGCCGTCGCGGTCATGAGCGATAGCAGACCGCCTTGGCGGCTTTCACGATCTTCTCCACAGACGGCAGCGAAGCGGCTTCCAGATTGGCCGCATAGGGCAGCGGCACGTCTTCCTGGCAGACCCGGGCAGGCGGAGCGTCGAGATAGTCGAAGGCATGCTCGATCACCCGAGTGATCACCTCTGCGCCGACGCCCATGGGCCCCCAGCCTTCCTCGACGGTCACCAGGCGATGAGTCTTCCGGACGCTCTCGACGACGGTGTCGTGATCGAGCGGGCGGATGGTTCGCAGGTCGACCACCTCGGCCTCGATCCCCTCGGCGGCCAACTCCTCGGCCGCCTTCAGGGCCAGGCCCACCATGCGCGAATAGGCGGTGATGGTTACATCGGCGCCGGCGCGACGCACCTTGGCCAGGCCGATGGGCAGGACATGGTCCTCACCCTCGGGGACATCGAACTCCTGGCCATAGAGCATCTCGTGCTCCAGGAAGACGACAGGGTTGGGGTCGCGGATCGCGGCCTTCAGCAGACCCTTGGCGTCGGCGGCGTCATAGGGGGCGATGACCTTCAGGCCCGGCACGTGAGCGTACCAGGCGGCGAAGTCCTGGCTGTGCTGGGCCGCCACGCGGGAGGCTGCGCCGTTAGGACCGCGGAACACCATGGGCGTGGTGATCTGGCCGCCGGACATGTAGTGGGTCTTGGCCGCCGAATTGATGATGTGGTCGATGGCCTGCATGGCGAAGTTCCAGGTCATGAACTCCACGATGGGTTTGAGGCCCGCCATGGCCGCGCCGACCCCGAGGCCCGCAAAGCCGTGCTCGGTGATCGGGGTGTCGATCACCCGGCGCTCGCCGAACTCCTCCAGCAGACCGCGGCTGACCTTGTAGGCGCCCTGATACTGGGCGACTTCCTCGCCCATCAGGAAGACGGTGTCATCCCGGCGCATCTCCTCGGCCATGGCGTCGCGCAGGGCGTCGCGCACGGTCGTCTTGACCAGCTTGGCGCCCTCCGGGATTTCCGGGTCGGCCAGGGCCTCTTTCGGCCGAACAGCAGCTGGCCCGTCGCCCTCGGGCTGCTCCGCCTTGGCTTCGGTCGGGCTGGTCTTTTCCGGATCCCCGGAGGCTTGGGCCTCTGCGGCCTTGGGCTCATCGGCAGTTGGCGCAGACTTCGCCGACGCAGATCCGCCCGACAGGCGAGCAATGGGGGCGTTGACCTTCACCCCTTCCGCGCCCGCCTCGACCAGCAGTTCCTCAATCACGCCCTCATCGACGGCTTCGACCTCCATGGTCGCCTTGTCGGTCTCGATCTCGGCGATCACGTCGCCAGAGGCGACGCTGTCGCCCACCTTGACGTGCCACTTGGCCAGCGTCCCCTCTTCCATGGTCGGAGACAGGGCCGGCATCAGGATGTCGGTCACTGGGCGGCCTCCACATAGACCTCGGTATAGAGCTCGGAGAGTTCCGGCTCGGGGGACGTGCGGGCGAACTCGGCGGCGTCGGCGACGATGCGCTTCACCTCGGCGTCGATGGCCTTCAGCGTCGCCTCATCGGCCACGCCATCCTTTTCGAGCTTTTCCCGCAGATGCTCGATGGGATCGCGGGTCTTGCGGACCTCATCGACCTCTTCCCGGGTGCGATACTTGGCCGGATCACTCATGGAATGGCCGCGATAGCGATAGGTCTTCATCTCCAGGATGAAGGGGCCTTCGCCGCTGCGGGCATGGGCGGCGGCGCGCTTGGCGGCGTCGCGGACGGCCAGAACATCCATGCCGTCAACCTCTTCGCCGGGAATCCGGAAGGAGGCGCCGCGCTTATACATGTGGGTTTCGGACGAGGACCGCTCCAGGGACGTGCCCATGGCGTACTGGTTGTTCTCGATCACATAGACGACCGGCAGCTTCCACAGGGCGGCCATATTGAAGCTCTCATAGACCTGGCCCTGATTGGCGGCCCCGTCGCCGAAATAGGTGAAGGCCACCTTGCCGTTGTCCCGGTAGCGGTTGGCGAGCGCGAGGCCCGTGCCCAGGGGCGCCGGGGCGCCGACAATCCCGTGACCGCCGTAGAACTCCGCCTCGCGGGAGAACATGTGCATCGACCCGCCCTTGCCCTTGGACGAGCCGCCGGACCGGCCTGTGAGCTCGGCCATCACCTCGTTGGGCTCCATGCCGCAGGCCAGCATGTGGCCGTGGTCGCGATAGGCTGTGATGACCTGGTCGCCCTTCTCCTGGATCGACTGGACGCCGACGGCGATGGCTTCCTGGCCGATATAGAGGTGGCAGAAGCCGCCAATCAGACCCATGCCATAGAGCTGGCCGGCCCGTTCTTCGAACCGGCGGATGAGCAGCATGTCGCGATAGAAGCCCAGCAGCTGATCCTTGCCGAGGCCCTCGACCGTCTCGGCCGACGATGCGCCGGTCTTGGCAGCCTGTTTGGCGCGCGCCATGTCTGTCTCCCGGGTCGTGTTTGCGTTCAGGCACCCTAACCCAGAGCCGGCCGTCCCGTCAGCCGCCCGCCGAGTCGTCGTGCTGGATACGGATCACATAGTCCCTGGGGTCGCTGTAGCCTAGGAGGGACCGGGCCCGTTCTTCCAGCAGATCGGCCGAAAGTGAGGTGTCGCGCAGAAGCTTGGCACGGGTCTCCAGGTCTCGCCGCTGGGCGGTCAGCTGCTTCAGCTCCGCCGACTTCACCGCCAGGGTCTGGTCACGCTGGGCCGAGGTCAGCAGGCCTTGCTGACCGGTGAAGGCGTGATAGGCGAAATAGACGATCAGGAGCGCCAGGAAGGCGGTCGAGATGTAGGGGCGGACTGCGTTGAGCACGGCGATTCTACGTTAAGGATGAGCCAGACTCGGCAGGTCTGCTTAATTTTGCGTTGCAGCTCAGCCGTTTGCCGTGAAAACTCACGGCCATGGATCGCAAGCACCCGCCCAATTGATCTGAGGCCCTCGCCGCCCGGCTGAAGCGCGCCGCCCATTGGGCGCTGCCGCCGCTCGCCCGTGCGCCCTACGCCCTGACCGCGGCCCTGCTGCTGGTGGGGTTCGCAGACGAGTGGTTCACCTTCCTGCCCGCCGGCGTCCTTGAGGGGCTACGGCAGGATGTCGGGCTAAGCTACGCCGAGGGCGGGCTTGTTCTGGCGGCGCTGAGCCTGGGCGGCATTGTGGGTGTCGTCTTCCAGGCCGCCGCCGACTATGTCAGCCGCCGCGCCCTGGCGGCGCTGGGCGCCCTGGCCTATGGCGCGGCGATGATCGCCTTCGGGCTGGGCGACACCTTCTGGACCCTGTTCGCAGCGGCCTTTGTCTGGGGCGCGGCCAGCGACGTCTTCATCCATGGCTGCGAGGTGGCCCTGGTGGACCTGGCCGGACCAGACCTGCCCCGGGTCCTGGCGCGGGTGAACGCCTGGTCAGCAGTGGGCGATCTCGTGGCGCCTCTGACCCTGATCGCCGGCGCCGCCCTGGGCCTCGGCTGGCGCGGCCTGTTCCTGGCCGGCGGCGGCCTGATGCTGGCCTATGGCGTGTGGCTGGCCAGCCAGCGGTTCCCGCCGCCCCATCCCCGAGACGAGGACGCCCACGCCGGCCGCGACCTGCTGGCGGTACTCACCGACGGGCGGGTGCTGCTGATGGCGGTGATGATGGGGCTCTTCGCCCTGCTGGACGAGCCGCTGCTGGCCTTCCTCATCGCCTATCTGGAGGAGGTCGCGGGCCATGGCGCCGGCATGGCGGTCGCCTTGTCCACAGGCGCCCTGGTGGGCGGCCTGATCGGCTATGGCCTGGCCGAGCGGCTGATCCCGGAGGAGTCCCCCGGCGCCGTCCTGGCCCCCTCGGCCCTGGTCGCGGCGCTGAGCCTGCCGGTCCTGGCCTTCGCGCCACAGGCCTGGTTGGTGGTCGCCGGGGGGCTGGTCTTCGGCGTCAGCGGCGCGGTCTTCTACACCGCGCTGCAGAGTCTGGTCCTGACCCTGCGACCTTGTCAGGCCGGATCGACGGGCGCGGTGGTGTCGATCATCGGCCTGGCCGGCGCGGGCTTCCCCGCCCTGGTGGGAGGGGTGGCGGACGCCTGGGGATTGGGCGCGGGGCTTGGCCTCTACGCCGCCGTCCCCGCGCTGCTCCTGGCCCTGACGCTGGTCCTGCGCCCTGGAGATAGGTCCTAGATGTGCTTGAGCGCCTTGCGGCCGATATAGAGGGCCTGGTCGCCGAGCTCCTGCTCGATGCGCAGCAGCTGGTTGTACTTCGCCGTCCGGTCAGAGCGGGCCAGCGAGCCGGTCTTGATCTGCCCGCAGTTGGTGGCCACGGCCAGGTCGGCGATGGTGGAGTCCTCGGTCTCGCCCGACCGGTGGCTCATCACGGCGGTGTAGCCGGCCCGGTGGGCCATATCCACGGCGTCCAGGGTCTCCGACAGGGTGCCGATCTGATTGACCTTCACCAGGATGGAGTTGGCCAGGCCCTGGCTGATGCCGTCCGACAGCCGGGCCGGATTGGTGACGAACAGGTCATCGCCCACCAGCTGGACCTGGGCGCCCAGCTTGTCGGTCAGCAGCTTCCAGCCGGCGAAGTCATCCTCGGCGCAGCCGTCTTCGATCGACACGATGGGGAACTTGGCCACCAGGGCGGCCAGATAGTCGACCATGCCGGCGGGATCGAAGGTCTTGCCCTCCCCGTCCAGCACGTACTTGCCGTCCTTGAAGAACTCGGTGGAGGCCACGTCGAGGCCCAGGTGGAAGTGGTCGCCGCAGCGATAGCCCGCCGCCTCGCCGGCTTTGACGATGAAGGCCAGCGCCTCTTCGGCGCTGCCGATATTGGGGGCGAAGCCGCCCTCGTCGCCCACATTGGTGTTGTGGTCGGCATCCTTCAGGGCCTTCTTCAGGGCGTGGAAGATCTCGGCGCCCATGCGCAGACCCTCGGCGAAGGTGTCGGCGCCGGTGGGCAGGATCATGAATTCCTGGATGTCGATGGGATTGTCGGCGTGCGCGCCGCCATTGATGATGTTCATCATCGGCACCGGCAGCACCCGGGCCGAGACCCCGCCCACATACTTGTAGAGCGGCAGGTTGGCGCTGATGGCCGCGGCCTTGGCGGTCGCCAGGCTGACGCCCAGGATGGCGTTGGCGCCCAGGCGCGACTTGTTGGCCGTGCCGTCCAGCGCGATCAGGGTGGCGTCCAGCCGACGCTGGTCCTCGGCCTCGAAGCCGGCCAGGGCGTCATAGATCTCGCCATTGACCGCCTCGATGGCGCCCAGCACGCCCTTGCCGAGATAGCGCCCCTTGTCCCCGTCCCGCTTCTCGACCGCCTCGTGAGCGCCCGTGGAGGCGCCCGAGGGGACAGCGGCGCGGCCGAGCGCGCCGTCTTCCAGGATCACGTCGACCTCGATCGTGGGGTTGCCGCGGCTGTCGAGGATTTCGCGGGCGGTGATGTCGACGATCTCGGTCATGGCGGTCCTCAATAGGCTTGTCGGCGCAGGGTTGCAGAAAGGCCCGGGAGGCTTAGCCACCTTCGCGCGAGCGGGCAATCGGCCACGCAAAAGGCCCCGCCCGGTCCGGGCGAGGCCTTGATGTCTTGCGACGAAAGACGGGCTCTGAAAGAGCCTTAGTCTTCCTTCGGCGTCAGGACCTGACGGCCCTTATACATGCCGGTCTTCAGGTCGATGTGGTGGGGGCGCTTCAGCTCGCCGGTTTCCTTGTCTTCGACAAAGGAGTTCTTGCCCAGCGCATCGTGGGAGCGCCGCATGTTGCGCCGCGAGGGCGATACTTTTCGCTTAGGAACGGCCATGGGAATCTCGCAGGCGTATAAAAATTGAGACGGCGGCCGCGGGGGCCGCCGACATGAGCGCGCGTGTATGACGCAATCCGCCCGGAGTTTCAAGCGGCCTTGGGCGCCAGAACGACGTTGGCGCCAAGGGATTGGCCATCAGACCAACCGGCTCCGTTCCTTGGCCGCGCCGATGAAGCTGGCGAAGAGGGGGTGGGGTTCGAAGGGGCGGCTCTTGAGCTCAGGATGGAACTGGACGCCGACGAACCACGGATGGTCGGCGCGCTCGCAGATTTCCGGCAGGACGCCGTCAGGGGACAGGCCAGAGAAGGTCAGGCCCGTGCCCTCGATGGCCTCGCGGTAGCCGATATTGACCTCATATCGGTGCCGATGGCGCTCGCTGATCGCCTGGCCGCCATAGATGTCCGCCACCCGGGACCCCGGTGTCAGGACCGCGTCATAGGCGCCCAGGCGCATGGTGCCGCCCAGATTGTCGCCCTCGCCGCGGGTCTCCCGCTCGTTGCCGCGCACCCACTCGGTCATCAGGCCGACGACAGGTTCCGACGTCGGGCCAAACTCCGTGGATGAGGCGTCCTTCAGGCCGGCCAGATTCCGGGCGGCTTCGATCATGGCCATCTGCATACCGAAGCAGATGCCGAAATAGGGGATTTCGTGTTCCCGGGCGAAGCGGACCGCCTCGATCATGCCCTCGGAGCCCCGCTGCCCGAAGGCGCCGGGCACCAGAACCCCATGCACCCCGGTGAGGCGTTCGGAGATCAGGCTCTCGTCTCCGCCCTCGAAGGCCTCGCCCTCGACCCAGTCGAATCGGACCCGGACATTGTTGGCCACGCCCCCGTGGACCAGGGCTTCGACCAGGGACTTATAGGCGTCAGTCAGGCCGGTATACTTGCCGACGATGGCGATGTTCACCTCGCCGTCGGGGTGGGTCAGGGTGTGGCCGATGGTCTCCCAGCGCGACAGGTCTGGCGCTGGCGCATCGGTGATGCCGAACACTTCCAGCACCTCGGTGTCCAGGCCCTGGCGGTGATAGTCCAGCGGCACGGTGTAGATGCTGGAGGAATCCTGAGCCTCGATCACCGCGCTTTCGCGGACATTGCAGAACAGCGCGATCTTGCGCCGCTCCCCGGCCGGGATCTCAGTCTCGCAGCGGCAGAGCAGGATGTCGGGCTGAATGCCGATGGATCGCAGCTCCTTGACCGAATGCTGGGTCGGCTTGGTCTTCATCTCGCCGGCGGTCTTGATATAGGGCAGCAGGGTCAGGTGGACGAAGCACACATGGCCGCGGGGCAACTGCTGGCCAAGCTGGCGGATGGCCTCGAAGAAAGGCAGGCCCTCGATGTCGCCAACCGTGCCGCCGATCTCCACCAGGACGAAGTCGACCCCCTCGCCGGGATCGGACAGGACGAAGCGTTTGATCTCGTCGGTGACGTGGGGAATGACCTGGACGGTGGCGCCCAGATAGTCGCCGCGTCGCTCCTTCTCCAGGATGGTCTTGTAGATCTGGCCCGTGGTGACGTTGTCGCCGCGGGTGGCGTTGACGCCCGTGAACCGCTCGTAGTGGCCCAGGTCCAGGTCGGTTTCAGCCCCGTCCTCGGTGACGAAAACCTCCCCGTGCTGATAGGGGCTCATCGTGCCCGGATCGACGTTCAGATAGGGGTCGAGCTTGCGCAGGCGGACCTTATAGCCGCGAGCCTGCAGGAGCGCGCCAAGGGCGGCGGAGGCGAGACCTTTTCCCAAGGAGGAGACCACGCCGCCGGTGATGAAAATGTACCGGGTCATGGGCGATCAACCTACCATCGATTCGGGGCGCCGCCCCCCATGGGAGGTGCGCCATAACGTCTGACCGGGCCAAGGTCGGCCCAAGACTGGGAGCTCATGGTCCGCGACCCTTGGGCTCAGCGGACCGATTGCGGGTTCTTCAGGGCGCCGACTATGGCGCTGGCGTCGCTGGCGTCGTCGGCGCGGTCGCCGCGCCTTCAGCCGGCGCGGTCTCGCTATCGAGGAAGGGGTTGCGAATCTGGGCCGCCGGGGCGTCGAGGCCACCCGTGCTGGTTTCAGCCGGAATGGCCGGGGCCGGCGCCACGGGGGCGGTGTTCAGCTGGCTAGGATCAATGGCTTCGATATTCAGCCGGTCCACCGCTGAGCCGCCGCTGACGCGGCCCGACACCAGGGTGATGGTCAGGCTGAGCGCAAAGAAGACGCCGCCTAGGATCCAGGTGAAGCGCGACAGGAAATCGCCGGCGCCCCGGGCGCTCATGAAATTGCCCGAGCCGCCGCCACCCATACCGAGCGCACCGCCTTCCGAGCGCTGCAGCAGCACGAGGCCGATGAGGGCCAGGCAGACCAGGATCTGAATACCGAGCAGAATGCTGAGAAGCATGGACAAGTCCAAAACGTCTGGGCGCGGGGCTCCGTCAGGAAACCCGCGCCGAAAAACCAAGCGCGCGCTCTATCATCCCAAAGGCCGCAAGGCCATAGGGCCAAGATCGGGCTGCGGCGGATCGAGGGGGCTGTTGAGAGACCCGCCGTTCAATAGCTAGGCCCTCGGCGCGCCCGCGACAATGGCCAGGAAGTCGGCCGCCTTCAGAGACGCCCCGCCCACCAGCGCCCCGCCCACCTCAGGCAGGGCCAGGATTTCCGCGGCGTTGCCGGGTTTCACCGAGCCGCCATAGAGGATGGCGGGCGCCGCCCCGGCCTCGCCAAACATGTCCATCAGGGTGGCGCGGATGGCGTGGTGGACCTCAGTGATATCCTCCAGGGTCGGCGTCAGCCCTGTGCCGATGGCCCAGACCGGCTCATAGGCGACGGTGAAGGCCTTGCCCGACAGCTCGGCCGGCAGAGATCCGCGGATCTGACGGGTGACCACAGCCAGGGCCCGGCCCTCCTCCCGCTCGGCGCGGGTCTCGCCAACGCAGATGATCGGCTCCAGGCCCGCCCGCAGGGCCGCGCTGGCCTTGGCCGCGACGACGGCGTCCGTCTCACCATAGCCGGCCCGGCGCTCGGAATGCCCGAGGATGACAAGCTGCGCTCCGGCCTCGGCCAGCATCTCGGCAGACACATCCCCGGTGAAGGCGCCCGAAGCCTCGGCATGGCAGTCCTGACCGCCGATCTCCAGCTTTGATCCCGCCACCTCGCGGCTCATCCGCTCAAGCAGAGTGGCGGGCGGACAGAGCGCCAGGCGGACGCCAGCAGCGTCTGCGGCCCCAGCGATGGCGCGCGCCTCGACCAGGGCCTGCCCCGTCCCGTTCATCTTCCAGTTGCCGGCGATCAGGGGGGTGGGTGGGGTCATCTGGGCCTCTCCGTGGGATGGGTCTGGCCGATAAGCCAAGCGATCGTCGCTGTCACGTGCTTGCGGGGGGGAAGCCGCCTCCACTATACCCGCCCCTCTGGACTTCGCGCCCGAGGAAGGGTCCTCCCATGATCTCCGCTTTTCGCGCCTTCGCCAAATCCTGGGTGGCGGCCATCCTGATCGGCCTGCTGGTCATCAGCTTCGCCGTGTTCGGCATGTCCGACATCCTGCAGGGACAGATCTCCTCCTCTGTGGTGAAGGCGGGCGACCGCAGCTTCAGCGACCAGGATTTCCGCCGAGCGTATGACCAGTGGCGCCAGAACGCCGAGCAGCAGATGGGCCAGCCGATCACGCCCCAGATGGCGGCGGACAACGGGGTGATCGCCGGCTTGCTTGAGCAGGTCGCCACCCAGGAATCCCTGGCCGAGATGCTTGATCGCATGGGCCTGCGCCCCGGCGACAACCTCGTCACCGATCAGCTTCGTCAGATCCCCGCCTTCTTCGATCCCATCAGCGGACGGTTCGACAAGAACCTGATGGAGCAGCGACTGGGGGAGACCAATCTGACTTCGGATCGCTTCATCGAAGTGCTCAAGGATGAGATCGCTCAGCAGCATTTCGCGTCCGGCCTGGTCAGCGGCCTGCGCGCGCCCCGCGCCTATGGCGCCCTGGCGGCCCTGGTCGACCTGGAAGAACGGGATCTCGGCTACTTCCAGGTCGGCGTGGCGTCGGTGCAGGCGCCCGGCGCGCCAACCGACGCCCAACTTCAAGCCTTCATGGAGGAGAACGCCGACCAGTTGCGCATGCCGGAATTCCGCGTGCTGTCGCTGGTCCGCTTCGCGCCCCGTCCGCAGGATCTTGCGGCGCCTGTGACTCAGGCGGCCCTCGAAGAGCGCTTCGCCTTCCGTCGTGACACCCTG
>Ga0208242_100481_pt1 | contig 24110 bp, 19 predicted proteins | sample SubbioAug_CSW13A_FD_184825 | JGI IMG/M metagenome (GOLD analysis project Ga0208242, IMG submission 184825) | Serpentinite rock and fluid subsurface biosphere microbial communities from McLaughlin Reserve, California, USA - CR12Aug_CSW13A (SPAdes) | ecosystem: Environmental > Terrestrial > Deep...
CGTAAGGATTCACCTTCTTCATTGTTTGGTCATATTATAGATTCATTTATCCAATTAATGAACATAAAAACGGGGTTAGTTCTTCAAGTGAAGTTCTAACCCCGTATTTGTCTACAGTCTGAAGTGAGATGTTAATCTCGCTTCTTTTAGTAAACTGCTTTCTTTTCTTCTGATTTAAGTAATCCCATGTTCACATGGCAATACCCACCAGGGTTTTTAATGAGATACAATTGATGATAATCTTCCGCCTTAACAAAGAGTCCTACCGGTTCCACCTCCACAAGGATTTTCTTATCATATTGTGGCTGTACTGAAGCAATGAAAGCATTAATGACTTCCTTATCTTCTTCATTGATATAGTACACTCCTGTGCGATATTGTGGACCAACATCATTGCCTTGGCGATTGAATGACGTAGGATTAATGATTCTAAAGAGCAGTTCTAAAACTTTATTTAAACTAATCTCATTGTCATCATATTCTAGTTTGACAACTTCAGTGTGTCCTGTCGTGGAAGTGCACACTTCTTGGTAGGATGCATTTTCTTTATGCCCTTGAGCATAGCCAACTTGAGTTGAAATAATGCCTTTAGCTCTTCTAAAAAATTCTTCTACACCCCAGAAACATCCTCCTGCGACTACGATTTCTTTCATTGTGACTCTCCTTTTAACCGTTGTTCAATCACACTGTAAGCAGCTGTCAATCCTGCACTCACAGGCACAAAGATGGCACTGGCAGGTGGGAACGCTTGTTTTCTTACGGTGGATTCACTCACTTGATGGGTTTGTTTGATTGGTGTTTCAAGTGAGAAGACTACTGGTATTTTATCATACACTCCTCGAAGTCTTAAACGATAGCGCATCATTTTTGATAACGGATCATACGTTGTTTTATTAAGCGTTGTACAAATGATTTTGGTAGGATCAAAGCGATTGCCCATACCCATACTGGAGACAAGTATCTTATGGTGTTGAAGCGCATGAACAATGATGGCTTCCTTCGCACTAACTGTATCAAGGGCATCAATCACAGCATCATAGTGTGGAATGAGTTTTTCTGCCACTTCTTCATTTACAAACTCATCGTATAAGTCAATAGTAGCATCAGGATTGATGCTTAAGCATCTTTCTTTTAATGCTTCAATCTTTTTATGATGAATGTTATGGATGGTAGTGTGGAGCTGACGATTTAAATTAGATGGTGCAATCACATCATAATCCACTAAAGCGATGTGTTGAACTCCACTTCTAATCAAAGCTTCCGTGGCTGCTGAGCCAACACCACCACATCCAAACACAATGACTTTCATGGATTGAATTTGATTTAGTTGTTCTTCTCCATAAAGGAGGGCTATTCTTGAGAATTGTTCAACCATTGGATGCATTCTTCTTTCTTCTGTTTAACTTGTTCTGGATGATCCATCATTACCCATTCGCTGTTAAGTTGATGTTTGAACCAGGTGCGTTGACGTTTCGCAAATTGATGGGTTTTAGTTTTAATGAGTTCTATCCCTGTTTCCAAACTGATGGATTGATTAAAGACCCCTTCCCATTGTTTCACCCCTATCGCACTCATGGCAGGATGAGAAAAATCAACCAGGGCATAGGCATTCATAACTTCTTGCATGAGTCCTTCTTCAATCATTTGATCAACTCTTTGACTCATCAATTGGCGATGAACATCTCTGTTTTCCATATCACAGGTAATGATTTTAGTTGGATAACGAAGTTGTTTGGTTTGTTTTTGTAGATGCAATGTTTTAGTGGTTTGTAACTCATCCATGAGTACTAATGCTCGTATTAAACGTTTGCGATTGTTAGGATGAATGCTTTGTGCAAGGGAAGGATCTCTTTCAATCATCATCTTGTACAGTGTTTCATTGTCTTCTTGATCATACTCATGTGTTATGGATTCTGTTTGAGTAAAGACATAATCAAAAAGAATCGCATTAAGATACAATCCACTTCCACCAACGAGGATGACCTTCTTTCCTTGAGAGAAGGCTTCTTCAATGACATTTAATGCATACACTTGAAATCGTGCAACATCCATACCCTCTTGAATACTCACAATCCCTATTCCATAATGTGGGATTGAGTCTTGTTGGGAAAGTGTTGGAGCAGCTGATGCAATGGAAAGTTCTTTATATACAGCTACACTGTCCACACTCAAGATAATAGCATTAGTTTCTTTAGCAATGTCAATTGCAAGTTGGCTTTTTCCAGTTGCGGTTAATCCCGTTATGACGCATAGTTTATTCATCGCCCAAACTCCTTGATTAAGGCTTCTAAAGTAATCTTCATCATGGTAGGGCGACCATGTGGACAATGATACGGTTGTTCACACAGCATTAAATCATCCACAATCTTTTGCATCTCATGGTGTGATAAGTAGTCATTGAAACGAATACTGGAATGACAAGCTAATGTGGCTAACATGTGGTGAAGCATGGTTTGTTTTGTGACTTTCTTTTCATCTAAGCTTTGAATGATGTCTTGAATCATAGCTTGTTCATCCACATGCATCATCCAAGAAGGGACTTCACGAATGATTAAAGAATGTTCATGGAGTTGTTCAAGTTGAATATTAATCAAACTTAAGGCTTCTTTAAGTTCTTCTTTCATCAGTAGGGCTTTTCCATCTTCAATGAGGATAGGAACCAACTTAGGAATACTGGATTGATTATCTTGATAATGTTTAAGATAGTACTCAAAACGAATCCGTTCCATAGCAGCATGTTGATCAAGGATGAGTAATCCCTCTGTGTTGGACACTAGAATGTATTTTTTGTGTAGCTGAGCGATCACTTTTGGGTGTTGAATGGAAGGTTTTTGCTCTGGTGTTGACTCATTAGTACTTGATTCTTGGATTGTAGGAGTAATGTATGAAGCGGGGTATTCCTTGATGACTGTGTCAATTTGTTCCATCATACTGATAGGTTCATGGTAAAAGGATTGTACTGGTGTGATGCTCATCGGTTTAGTAGTTTGGGTTGAAGAAACGGTAGAATGAATGACTTGACTTAGCCAAGTTTGTAGTTCTTTTTCTTTCGATATTCTGACTTCCCATTTGGATGGGTGTACATTCACATCAAGCAATTGTTGGTCCATATCTATGAATAAGATCGCAAAAGGATAACGATCTTTAGGAATAAACGCTGACATTCCTTCTATGATTGCTCGTGTGATAGAAACACTTCGAATCATTCGAGAATTAGTAAAGATGACCATATCTTTGCGTGTTGCACGATGAAGATGAGGAGCACCAATCACCCCTTTGACTTTAAAGTCTTGATTGGATGCTTCAATTGGAAGACAATGTTGAGCAATCTCTTTACCATAAATACGATAGATAACATCGCTGAGGGTTGCTCCACGTGTTTCTAAGACTTTCTTGTCATCAATGGTAAGAGAAAAAGCAATATGTGGGTATGACAAAGCAAATTTCTGCATTACATCTAGAATCAATGCATTCTCATAAGGAATACTTTTCATGTGTTTTAAACGTGCAGGTGTCTTTAAAAATAGTCCCTCTATTCTTATGGTCGTTCCATTGGAAGCATAGGTTGGTGAAACGTCCATGATTTTCCCATAAGACAAATGGATTTTCGTTGCTTGATGATGGTTGTTGGTAATACATATGCAGTTACTTACTGAAGCAATGGATGGTAACGCTTCCCCTCTAAATCCATGGGTACCTAATCGTAGTAAATCATCTTGATGGGATATTTTAGAAGTAGAATGACGTTTAAATGCTAGAACGACATCTTCTGGGTCTATCCCTACACCATCATCACTCACCACAATGCTTTCTAACCCTCCTTGAGTGATGGTTACTTCTATGTTTTTCGCTTCAGCATCAATGCTGTTTTCGACAAGTTCTTTAACAACCCCCATTGGTCTTTCTACTACTTCTCCAGCTGCGATAATGTTAGTGAGTTGTTCATTTAAGGTGTGAATTCTATTCATTGGTCACCTCTTTAGCCTTTGCAATGAGATCATCGAGAATGGATAATGCTTTCACTGGGGTTACATGGTTTACATCGATATTTTGAATGGTTTCAATGAATTGGGCTTTCTTTTCATCTTCTCTATTAACTTGTGGTTCAAATAACAAGGATGACTGAATCAATGCCGGCTTTTCTTCTAACTGCTTGAGTATGGTTTGTGCTCGTGTAATAATTTGAGAAGGTAAATGGGCAATCTTAGCAACGTTAATTCCATAAGACTTTAACGCTTTCCCTTTTTCAACACGATAAAGGAACTCAATATGATCTTGGGTTTCTTTGACTTGTGTCACTAAGTTTGTGATGTTTGGCATCATGGATTCTAAGGATGTTAGTTCATGATAATGAGTGGAAAAGATGGTTTTTGCCTTTAAATGAGTGCTGATGTATTCAATCATGGCTTGAGCTATGGCCATACCATCATAGGTGGATGTTCCTCGCCCTATTTCATCAAACAAGATCAAAGAGTGTTGAGTCGCATGATTTAAAGCTATATTTGCTTCGTTCATTTCAACCATGAAAGTGGATTCTCCTTTAATAAGATCATCACTTGCCCCAATTCGAGTAAATATCGCATCAAAGATCGGTGCATGATATTCTTTTGCACTCACAAAACATCCCATTTGAGCCATGATAACCATCATGGCCATCTGTCTCATAAAGGTGGACTTACCACCCATGTTGGGTCCTGTAAGAATAAAAACAGGTTTATCTTCTTCAACAATCCAATTGTTTTTTATGACTTTATCCGAGGGTTTAATTTCCTTCAGTAAAGGATGAAATGAATCTTTGATTGTTAGGTGTTTCTCTTGATGGAATTTAGGACGACTAAAACCACTTTGTGCACTGATATGCGCAAAGGCTACTAGAATATCCAGCGTTTTTATCATCTGAACATGTTGAGTTAATGGTGCAATGACATCATTCAGTTCAATGATTTTGTTTTCAAACATGACCTCTTCATACTTCACCATTTTATCTTGAGCACTCAAAAGTTCATCTTCTTTGTCTTTGAGTGTACTTGAAATGTAGCGTTCCGCATTGGTTAAGGTTTGCTTTCTCACATAACCAAATTGATCTTGCACAAGATGAGTTTGTCCTTTTGATACCTCAATATAGTAACCAAAAACTTTATTGTATCCAACTTTAAGGGTCTTAATCTGTGTTCTTTCTTTTTCTTTATTTTCAAACTCCAATAACCATGAAGACCCTTGTTTTGATAAAGATCGATAATGATCGAGTTGATCAAAAACTCCATCATTAAAGATATTGCCTTCTTTAATAGTTAATGGTGGTTGAGGATTGAATTCTTTAATGAGTTTTTTAGAAAGATCATATAATGTGTTTTCTACACAAATGGGTTGAAATACATCCACATCTTTGATCAACTCAACAATTCTTTGTGTGGCTTGTAATGTACGACTTAATCGAATAACATCCACAGGCATCATGGTTTTATATGCAATCTTAGTGATGATTCGCTCCAAATCATATATCTTTTTGAGTTCTTCACTGAGTTGCTCCATCAACACAAAGTCATTGACGAGTAGTTCAACTTGATCTAATCGTTTTTCAATGATGGTTTGATCCATGCTCAAATGTGTCAACATATCTTTAAGATATCGTGAGCCCATCGCTGTCTTGCAACGATCTAAATAAGATAATAAAGTTAACTCATTTGATTTTGATTTTTGTGTCCACAATAATTCTAAGTGATTGAGGGTTGTGTAATCCAATCTCATGGATGTTTTAACTTGAATAATTTCACAAGGTAATATATAAAGTTGCGATGATTTCTGTGTGCTGTTAAGGTAGGTTAATAAAGCATCTAATCCTTGTCGTTTAAAGTGAGATAAGGTCGGCGCTAGTGTCTCACTTTCTTCATAGGTCAATGAATCAATCCAAGACACTAAAAAGTCATGATGTGAAGATAATCTTCTTACTTGGTCTTGTACGTTTTTTTCAAAGACAATGACTTCTTTAACATGATATGTTAAAAAGAAGGATAACAATTCTGCATCTTCTTTTGCAATTTCCATGAATCTCAAAATGCCACTCGCTACTTCAATCCACGTGCATCCATATGTTAATCCACAATCATGAATACTTGCGAGTGTCACGCTGTTCTTCTCATCTAAAAAGTCTTCTAGAACTGTTCCTGGAGTCAATATTTTAACAATATCCCTTTTTACAATCCCTTTAGCTGTGCTGGGATCTTCTAATTGTTCAGCTATGGCTACTTTGTAGCCAGCTTGTAGGCACTTAAGAATATATGGATTCACTGAATGATAAGGAACCCCACACATTGGGATTTTTTCTGCATCATCTTTGGATCTTGAGGTTAAAATAAGATCACATAGTTTAGATACTGTATGTGCATCATCAAAGAAGCATTCATAAAAGTCTCCTAAACGATAAAAAAGAAGCGCATCTTTCGCCTTTTCTTTAACTTCAAGGTATTGTTTCATCATGGGTGTTAAACTTGTTTTCATTGATGTGATTATATCATATGAAACTAAAAATCGTGAGGGGCTCACGATTCATTTGATTTGATCTTTAACTCACTTGATTTTAGTTCAATGAGTTTTTGCATAATGATTTTTCTAACAATACCTGAAGCTCCCCCAAAATTGAGGTTGTATCCATTTCTATTTTCAATGATATGAGAAACTCCAATGATGCTAGTTCGATTGAAATCAACTTTAGATTTATCATAAGGCAAGATATAAAGTCGACCAAAGGTACTGTGTACAATCTTAATGTTTTCGACACCACCCATTACAAGCATGATTTGTTCAACACTTCTTTGCTTGTTTCCAACTGTAATGAAATCAATCGCAAGATACTTATAGTATAGTCGTGTAATAAGATACATTAGAAGAAGACTGACAAATCCTAAAATGAACAATTGCCATACTCTTTGGGTAAACAATGGATTCCTTAAATAAAGCAGCGTGTGAATGCCATTACCTGGAAGAGCATAGCTTGTTCCTATGTTGGTAATAGGACCTAGATTGATATTGAATGCGGATGTTAGTGCATAAATGATGGATGAGAACAGAATATAGAAGATATAGAGTAATGGTGCAGAAAGCACTAAAAATAGTTCAAATGGAAGTCTAAATCCAAATAACATAGACATGAATGTCAGTAAAATGAACATGTTTCTATAACGTCTCATGTCAAACTTATCACTGAATTGCAGGTATAATCCTGATAAAATGGCTGGAACAACAAACATGTTGATGATGTACCAACCACTGATGAATCGACCAACTCCTATAGGTACGATATTATTGGCAAGTTGTTCAAGCCAAATGTTCACATCTCCTAAAATGAGTGTTCCTGCAGGATTTATCCAAGAACCACCTAAAGTTGAGAACCAGAATTGATTGTGTAGTATGGATTGAAGATTGAATAAGATTAATGCATGTTCAAGGAGTCCATACAAAAAGAGATTAACTGGATTGGTAATGTCTTGGGCAATGAACTTCATCATGGACTCTATTCCCATAATCACCCATGGCCACGCTAACACTACCCCATAACCAACGATTAAACTAAAGAAGATTGTATATAAGATAATCCATGTATCACTATCAACAAATCCTGTCATTCCATAAGGGATTCTACGTTTTGAGATTTTGATACTGAACTTAACTATTTGATAGGCTAACAATGTCATAACAAATCCTAATTGAACAGGTTGTGTGACATATTCAGGTGAAGGTAATGAAATATTGAATAAAGTGAATGCATATTGATTAGATAAGTTAGACAATGGGATAAACAATGTTAGTGCATAAAGGGTAATTCCACTAATGATGGAGGCAACCACTGCTCCTGTGTGCTTTAATTTGCGTTGTGCTAATGAAACTAAGACCACAAATGGAAAAAGTTGCAATAGGAAAACTAAGACTAATCGCATAATTTCAAGCAAACGAATGGAATCTTGTGATTCTATTCGAATGATGCTAGAAATGATTGGAATAGCTAATGAGCGAACAAGACCAAAAATAAGTGTAAGTACTAAATAGTATTTGAGTGATGCACTCATACCATCAGATAAACTATGCCATCTTTTCATGCAAATACCTCGCGATTATGATACCATTTATACCAAAGACTGACAATGAAGAAAGGAGGTTCCATGACTTTACAACGATTAAATGAATCATCCAGACGATTTAAGATTGATTGGATGCTTGTAACACTGATACTTTCTCTAGCTTTGATATCGATTATTGCGATTTATGGAGCTATTCCTTTAACACCATCCTGGGTGAATGGTCAAGATTTGCTTATTAAACAAGTAATGTGGTATATCCTTGGTTTCTTAACCCTGGCATTCTTAATCTATATGGGGGTGGATCGATTATTTTCAATGTCTGTCATCTTTTATTGGTTTCTCATCTTTTTACTTGGATTACTTATACTAGATTCCTTCATCAATCTTCCACTCATTGCTCCAATCAATGGTGCAAGAGCTTGGATTCAAATTCCTGGTGTTGGAACAATTCAGCCAAGCGAATTTATGAAAATCATTTTGATTATTCGCTCTTCAGAAATCATTCATCAGCACCAACAATATCGTCTTAAGATGAGTTATTGGGATGATGTGGTTCTTTTTCTTAAGATTGGGAAAATATTAGCTTTACCTTTAGTACTTATAGTTCTACAACCTGATACCGGTATCCCACTTGTCATTGTTGTTTCTCTTATTGTAATGTTATCTATGTCAGCCATCAAGCCACAATGGATTATTGTAGGTGGATTAAGTGCTATTACTTTGTTTGTTGGAGTTATATTCTTATTTGAAACTAATCCGCAATTATTAGGTCAATTAGTTGGTGGTGGTTATCGATTAACTCGTTTTTATGGTTGGTTACACCCAGAAAAGTATATTTTGACCTGGGGTGCTCAACTTTATACAGCATTAATGGCCATTGGATCAGCAGGCGTATCGGGTCATGGTGCTGCTAGTATTGCGATTTCATTTGCTGAACCACAGAATGACTTTATTTTCGCTGTTATCGCAAAGAACTATGGTTTAATCGGAGTTGGAATTACCATCTTAGTGAATTTATTGTTTAATTTGAAACTTATTCTTATCGCTTTGAAATTTGATGGATTAAAAGAGAAATACATGGTTGCAGGATTATTGGGCATGCTTTTCTTTCAGCAAGTTCAAAACATGGGTATGGTAGTTGGTTTATTACCTATTACCGGTATTACCTTACCTCTGATTTCAGCTGGAGGATCTAGTTTATTATCTTACATGATTCCTTTAGCTGTGATTTTTCATATGAGCAGTGAAACAAAAAACAAAACGGCTCATTAGAATAAGCAATGTAGCCGTTTAATGTATGATGTAGGTCGATATCTTGCCATATTGACCTTTTTTGCGCTAGTCTTTATTTCAACTTTGGTGACATTGTCACAATCCAACACATGATGATCATAAAGTATTTTTGCTCCATTAAAGTTATCTGAGATAAATGTAATGAGCGTGTCTTTCGGTAGTACTAAAGGTGTTCCTATGGATTGATAGGCTTTGTGATGAATTCCAGAAATTTCAGTAAGTTGTAAAACATCAAGTCCTGGCGCAATGATCGCTCCTTTGATAGAGCGATTATAGGCCGTTGATCCTGCTTGTCCACTTACACAAAATCCATTTCCTCTAAAAATTTCCATCATTTCTTGATTAATGTAGACTTGAATTTCTTGAGTTCTCACAATATTCTCTATTCTTATTTCGTTAAGAGCTTCAAGAGTTGTAACAGATTGATCTTCAGTGATGATGGCTTCTATTAATGGTGTACTTTCTATGGTTGGAGTTGAGTTTAATAAGTATTCAATGAGTACATCTACTTCTTCTGCTTCAAAATCAGTAAAAAATCCTAATGTGCCGGTATGTAGCCCAACAAATACCACATCATCATAATGTTTGAATTTATGAACTGCATGAAGAAAAGTACCATCTCCACCTACTGAGATGACACATTGAGGATGTTTAGCATCAATTTCCTTGTTGTGAAGTTCTAATGCTGTTTTTATTTTTTGCCCAAGGCGTTTTGATTCTTGATCTTCTTTTTCGACAATATAGAACCGTTGCATGGCAATAACTTCCTTTTTAGATGATGTTATTGTATCATACCAATAGAAGGTTGTGGTTATGGAAAAATTTGCAGAGATAGAATACAAGACATTTGTTAACGGTGATGCTGCTAGTGCTTTGTTAGCTCAAGGAGTCTTTACACAAGGTCAATTACAGACAAATTTTTACTATGACACAAAAGATCACTATTTCACTTCTCATCGTGGTGTTTTACGCATTAGAGAGAAGAATGGTCAGTATAGGTTTACAGCTAAATTAAAGAAAGACACTCATGTGGATGAGTATGAATGTGACGTATTAGATAATATCATCTCAACTGATAAAATCATTGAATTTACAAAACAGTTTACTGCCAACCAAGAGTTTGATTATCTAGGCAAGACAACGACTTATCGTTATTCCTATCAGGATGAGTATGGTGTTTGGTGTTTGGATTTCAATGTATTTAAGTATACTTCGGACATAGAAATCGAATATGAATTACATGAAGGATTTGAAGATGCGAAAAGTCATTTCCTTGATCAGTTAAAGATATGGGGTATTGAATATAAACCAAGTGAATCAAAATTTCAACGCTTAATGAAAGAAAAGGATAGTACAGATTGATTAAAGTGTACTATCCTTTTGATTGAAGTAAAGGTCTAAATCAATGCAAGCTTGTTTCTTTTTTTCATCCCAGTCCCTTGAGTATAGATATAGCTTTACATCTGAATGGTGGGTTTGACAGAATTTTCTAATAAGACTTGCTTTGGCTAGTGTTGCATAAAATGCTTCTTCTTTTATGGATGGTGAAATTGGTATAACACACACTTTCTTATCACGATGATAAAAAACACCTTTGACTTCTTTCACTGATTTGTAGTCTGGGAAATCTTCTATAAATTGCTTGTGATGTTTTAATGTACTTGTTAAGGTTGGGAAATACTCATAAACTTGGTGTGAAACAACTGTTTCAATGTAATCCAGATCAAACGTTGACTCGTTAAGTTCGTCATCTAAAGCTGCTTGCCAAGTGCTAATACCTATTTCTTTTGCCTTGTCTAATACTTTCAAGGTTAAGTAAACCCCTTCTTTATCTAAATACATGAAACTTTCTAAATTCCTTGATACTGTCCCATCAATTTCTGATAAGTAAAGTGGTCCATTAAAAAATACGACTTGATCCAAATATAATCCATTGAGTGTTTTAGGTAGAGTGTTGAGTTTTGATACTTTCTTTATGGCTTCTTTAAAATCATTTTCATTCTCATATCCATTGTATGTTCCATACATTTTCCACATTTTAGAAACACTGCATGAAGTTGTATGAGAAAGCTTTCCATACCCAACTAATCCTTTTTCTCTGGTTTGAGGATGTTCACTCCCTTTGGCTAAGAAAAACAGATAGTCACCTTGTTTGAATTTTGTAAATTGCTTTGCATTTGTGAGTCTCCAAAAATTCATCGTTTGATGACCAAAAAGTCGATGGTAATCAATCATTTTCATGTCGCAAATGTATGCAATTGAAGCCATTAGAATAACCCTACAATATGACCTAACTCGTCAATATCCATGTTTTCTGCTGCAGGTATTTTTGGAAGGCCTGGCATCGTCATAACATCGCCTGTTAATGCAACAACAAATCCAGCTCCAGCAGAAATGCGAAGCTCTTTAATTGTAATATCAAAATCTTTAGGTCTTCCTAATTTTTTAGGATCATCACTAAGAGAGTATTGGTTTTTTGCCATACATACATTCAAGTTGTTGTAGCCCAGCTTGTTAATGATTTCTATAGCTTCTTCAGCTTGTTCACTGTAAATGACAGATTTTGCCCCATAGATGGTCTTAGCAATGGTCTCAATTTTCTCTTTTATTCCATGAACATCTTTCAGAAGTGGAGAAAACTGACTTGGTTTCTCACATTCATGCACCACAGCCTCAGCTAAAGCGACGGCACCTTGTCCCCCTTTAGCCCATGATTCATTGATTACGGCTGTGACACCTTGCTTTTTGCACCAATCTAACAGTGTTTTGAGTTCATCTTGGGTGTCAGTGTTAAAACGATTGATTGCAACAACAACAGGAACTTTATAATGAGCTAAATTTTCTAAGTGTTTTGCTAAATTTTCTGTTCCCTTAAGCAATGCTTCTATGTTTTCTTGACCTAATTCTTCAAATACGACTCCACCATTCAACTTCAATGCACGAACGGTTGCAACTAAAACAATTGCATTTGGTTTGATGTTTGCAACATCACATTTAATATCCATGAATTTTTGTGCGCCTAAATCTGCTCCAAACCCAGCTTCAGTAACCACATAATCTGCAAGTTTTAAAGCAAGTTTTGTCGCAATGATTGAGTTACACCCATGTGCAATATTCGCAAATGGACCACCGTGAATAATCATTGGTGTGTGTTCTAAAGTTTGTACTAGGTTAGGTTTAATGGCATCCTTCATAATCATCGCCACAGCACCTGCAATCTTCAAATCTTTAACTGTGATAACTTTATTATCATGGGTATAAGCTAAGATAACTTTGTTGATTCGTTTTTTAAAGTCTTCTAATGATGTTGAAAGACAAAGAATAGCCATTACTTCAGAAGCAACTGTAATATTGAAGCCATCTTTTCTAATAACACTTCGTTTGTCTGGTCTTCCTACTTCAACAATTCTTAAAGCGCGATCATTCATATCCATTGCTCGTTTGAATACAATACGCTCTGGATTGATATTGAGTTCATTCCCATGATAAAGATGATTATCAATTGCGGCAGCAATAAGATTGTTTGCTGTAGTGATAGCATGCATGTCCCCATTGAAATGAAGATTAATATCTTCCATCGGAACAACTTGTGCATGTCCTCCTCCGGTAGCACCACCTTTCATTCCAAAAATTGGCCCTAAAGAGGGTTCTCTGAGTGCCCCAATGACATGTTTATTGATCTGGGCTAAACCATCACATAAACCTACAGTTGTAGTGGATTTTCCTTCACCTGCTTTTGTTGGATTGATTGCAGTCACAAGAATCAATTTGCCATTATTGGCACTTTCTAGTTTATCAAACAACTTTAAATTAATCTTGGCACGATATTTGCCATACATTTCAATATAGTCCATATCAATTTTTGCTCTACGTGCAATCTTCTCTATGGTAAACATCTCAGTTTCTTGTGCTATTTGAATGTCTGTTTTCATACTATATTTTCTTTCTACCCTCAATAGCCTTAATCAGGGTTAAATCATCAGTGTAATCCAGTAGTCCGCCCATAGGCAGTCCAGATGCTAATCGTGTAACATCGCAAGGATGGTTCTCTAATCTCTTAGCAATGTACATGGCTGTTGTCTCACCTTCAACATTGGTGTTTGTGGCAACAATGACTTCTTTAATAGAATCATCGCATCGTTTGATAAGTGATTCAAGATTGATATCTGAAGGTAGTATTCCCTTCATTGTTGAGATTGCACCATGAAGTACATGATACAACCCTCTGAATTGACCACTTCTTTCTAAAGCAATCACATCCTTAGGGCTTGAAACAACGCAAATGATGGATTTATTTCGATGACGGTCTTTACATATGTCACATAAATCATCTTCTGAATAGTGCGCACATTGTTGACATCTTTTAATGTTTTGGTGAACACCTATTAAAGCATTGACCAAGGGTTCGATGTCTTGTTCTTTGCGATCCAATATGTCTAATGCAAAACGTTCGGCTGTTTTATTACCAACACCAGGTAGTTTTCTTAATTCTTCAATAAGTCTTTGTAGTGATGATGGGTACATACTAATCCTCGATAATCACTTCAACATGATGACCCACAACATCTTTAATTTTAAGTTGAAGTTTTGTATCTTCGTCAATTGAATCGTCATCATCCAATGGCACATGAATTGGAGGTGGTAATAATTGTGGCTTGTCTCTAAGTTCTTTAAAAGCATCTAAAGCCACAGACCACTCAAATTTTGTAACACAGAACAGTTTCTTTCTTACTTTAAAGAGTTCATTCATGAAATCTTTAATTAATGAATCAAACTTTTGGTCACTAATCATATGTTTTTCTTCTTCTACATCGACCTCAACGACAATAAATGTAGGTGAACTCAACTTAATAGTGGAGTTTCTTAACAATCTTGCTATTTTTGCATAATCAAGATGATGAAGATAAGGTTTTAGTTTCCATAGTTTTTCATCATTGAATCTCGCTTCTTTATCTGCAGTTTGCATTAATCCCAAGAGAAGGTCTTTTGTTGATAAAGTGTCGGATGACTTTGAACTAGGAAGATCAAACAAACTATCCATAACTTCAGCTTCTGATTTGGAAGTAGCTTGCTGATTATCTTCTTCTTCAACTTGCTCAACTTCGTTTTTTGCTTCTTCTTCAACAAGCAACTCTTCTTCTAATTCTTCAGGTTCATTAATATCCAAATCATTAGGTTTGGTTACCATCACATCCTCATCCATGTCATCTATAAATGGAATAATTGTTGGTGTTGTTTCTGCCTTAGGTTTTACAATCTCTGTGTTTACAATTTCCTTAATTTGATTCGAGGAACTTTCCTGAATTGAAGGTGTTTGTTTTATTTGAAGGTGATGCACCATTTTTAGTAATGCAACTTCAAAGTATGACATGGAGTTAACAGATAATCGATATTTTTCAAGTGTATCCATTAAGATATCCATCAACTCAATACTTTGATCAGCAGTAAAAAATGAATTGAGTTGTTTTGCTTCTTCTTCATTGAGTACAGATAAATTATCTGTTGATTGGGTAAAATGATAAATCAATCCATCTTTTAGGCAATCAATAAGATCAACTGTTAATTTCTTAATGTCATGGCTCTTAATTGAGATTTCCTTTAAAAATTGGAGTATTTCTTTAACTTGACTGTTTGAAATGGTTTTTAACAACGATATTTTTTCCTGACTCGTTGTTAAACCATAGACCTTAAAAACATCCTCAACTGTAATCTTTTCTCCACTATATGCAATGATTTGCTCAAGTATGGATAGAGCATCTCTCATCCCACCATCTGCCAGTTGAGAAACTAATCGAGTTACTCCTGTTTCCACGTTGATTTCTTCTTCTGCAAGAATTGAATCAAGTCTTGTTTCAATATCTAAATTTGAAACTTTCGTAAAATCAAAACGTTGACATCTAGAAATAATAGTTGGTATTACCTTATGTGGTTCTGTGGTTGCCAAAATAAAGATAACATGTGCAGGTGGCTCTTCAAGAGTCTTTAGCAAAGCGTTAAAAGCTCCTGTTGTTAACATATGAACCTCATCAATGATATATACTTTAGTCATTAACTCTAAAGGTGCATATTTTACTTTATCAATCAAATCTCTAATCTCATCAACACCATTATTACTAGCAGCATCTATTTCAATGATATCAGGATGATTCCCTTTACTAATAGAAAGACAAGAAGCACATTTTTCACATGGTTTATCTTCATTTGATGTACAGTTTATAGCTTTACCTAAAATCTTAGCTACCGATGTTTTTCCAGTTCCTCTTGGACCAGAAAAGAGATAAGCGTGGCTTAACTTATTTGTTCTAATTGCATTTTTCAATGTTACGACGATATGTTGCTGTCCAACGACTTCTTCAAATGTTTGAGGACGATACATTCTGTAAAGAGCTTTGTATGCCATGGTTTACCATCCTTGTGTAAAAACATTATACCAAAATTAACACCACATAAAAACAATAGCCTAGACTATTGTTTTGTTTTTCTTCTTGTTTCAAAGAAGGATTTTAATAAGGTTATTGATTCTTCTTCTAATACACCGGATAACACTTTTGGATAGTGATTAAACCCTTTTATGAGCGTTGAATCAAAGCATCCTCCATATGCACCAAACTTCTTATCTTGTGCTCCATAAACTACATATGGAATTCGTGCTTGTTGAATTGCACCTGCACACATCATGCAAGGTTCAAGTGTTACAACCAATGTGCAGTCTTCAAGTCGCCAAGAATTCAGTTTAATATTAGCTTGAGTAATCGCAAGTATTTCTGCATGTGAGCATGCATGTTGATCACTCTCTTTACTATTATGAGCACGAGCTATAATGTTTCCTTGATGGGCGATAACACACCCTACAGGAACTTCGTTGTTTTGGAAAGCTTTCTTAGCTTCAAGAAGAGCTTCTTGCATGAACTCAGTTGTTTTCATGTTGTTCTCCTAACAAAAAAGCCACCACACATAGCAGAGCCATCTTAAGGCTGCTGTCTTCCGACCCTGACCTGGTTCGATGGATGCTATTGCGGTAGCAAAACTAATTATACATGTTTCTTATTTTTTTTCAATCTTTTCTAGTCCACCAAAATACGGTCTTAATACTTTTGGAATAGTAACTGATCCATCTTCATTTTGATAATTTTCAAGAATTGCAGCTACTGTACGGCCTACGGCTAACCCTGATCCATTTAATGTGTGAACAAACTCAGGTTTTGATTTATCGTCTCTTTTAAAGCGAATGTTGGCACGGCGTGCTTGAAAGTCTTCAAAATTTGAACAACTTGAAATTTCACGATAACCTCCAAATGAAGGTAACCAAACTTCAAGATCATACGTTTGCGCACTAGAGAAACCAAGATCTGCAGTACATAACATCATAGTTCTATATGGAAGTTCTAATAATCTAAGTACTTCTTCTGCATTCATTGTGAGTTTCTCTAACTCTTCAACAGAATTCTCGGGTTTGACGAATTTCACTAATTCCACCTTATTGAATTGGTGTTGACGAATTATTCCACGGGTGTCTTTCCCTGCTGCACCAGCTTCTGCTCTAAAACATGGTGTATATGCAGTGTAAAATTTAGGTAGATCGTCATTGGATAGTATCTCATTCGCATGATAGTTTGTCACAGGAACTTCAGCAGTTGGAATTAAATAATAGCCAAATGGTTCGACTTTAAATAAATCTTCCTCGAATTTAGGCAATTGTCCTGTTCCATACATACTGTTCGCATTAACCATGAATGGTGGAAGCATTTCTTCGTATCCATGCTGGCTTACATGCAAATCAAGCATAAAGTTAATAAGTGAACGCTCTAACTTAGCTCCCAATCCTTTGTATACTGTAAATCTTGATCCAGTGAGTTTAGCTCCACCTTCAAAATCAAGAATTCCAAGATTAACACCAATCTCCCAGTGTGCTTTTGGAGTGAAATCAAATTGTGGAATAATTCCATACTTTCTCACTTCTTTGTTGTCTTCTTCACCTTTGCCAACGATCACTGTTTCACGTGGAACATTTGGAACCACATTTAATGTATTCTGAATAGAATTTTCAATTTCAGATAATTCTTTATCAATAGCGCTGATTCTTTCGTTGGCTTTTGATACTTCACTCATGAGATTAGAAGTATCTTCACCATTTTTCTTCATCATACCTATTTTTTTCGATGATTCATTTCTAAAAGCTTTAAGACTTTCTACTTCTTGAAGTAACTCTCTTCTCTTCTCATCCGCTTTAACAACATCGTTTAAAAAGGAAAAATCTTGACCTCTTGTGTTTAGACGATCAATGATGCTTTGGGTATTCTCTCTTATTTGTTTGATATCTAACATACGATTCTCCTATGTTTCACGTGAAACAATATATGGGTATTCTAACACTTCAGTGAATAAAAATGAAGTTGCATTATGATGCAACCTCATTTTCTTCATCTTCTATCTCTTTTCCAATGATTGCGACAGCAGAAACTTTCGCATCTTCATCAACACGAATGAGTTTCACACCTTGTGCTGCTCTTCCATATGTGCCTACATCATTCAAGCTAATTCTAATGACTTGTCCTATATCGGTCACAATCAAGATATCTTCATCACCACAAACTGCTCTTACAGAGACAAGTTTACCGTTCTTTTCAGTGATTGAGACCGTTTTAACCCCTTTACCACCGCGTTGAGTTAAACGATAATCTTCAAGTGGACTCTTCTTACCATAACCTTTTTCAGTCACCGACAAGATGAATGGGCCTTCTTTATCCGTTGTTAAACCAATTAGTTCTTGACCATCTGGATTAAATCCTTTAACACCCATTGCAGTTCTACCTGTAGGTCTTAAGCCGTTTTCATCAAACTTAACTGCTTTTCCATTGTTTCCTGCAAGTATGATTAAATCTTCACCTGTTGTCGGTTTAACTGCAACTAATTCATCAGAATCATTAAGCGAGATTGCAATCTTACCATTTTGGCGAATTGAGTCAAACTGATCAAGACTTACACGCTTAACAAGTCCATTTTTAGTCGCAAAAACTAGATATTTATAGCTTGTTTCTTTTGAAACTGGAACCATAGCTTTAACTCGCTCTTCTTTTTCTAAGTTGAGTAAGTTCACAACCGGAAGTCCTTTAGAAATACGACTAGCAGAAGGAACATGGAATCCTCTTATACGATAGACCTTCCCAAAATTAGTAAATAACATGAGTGAATCATGTGTTGACATGTGTATGAACTGATCAACGATATCATCACTATGGGTAGTCATACCTTTGATACCTTTTCCTCCTCGGTTTTGAGTTTGGAAAGTATCAGCTGTAGTACGTTTAATATACCCATTAAGAGTCAATGCCATTACAACATCTTCAACTGGAATTAAATCCTCATCAAGTACATCATCATGACTATCCATGATTTCTGTGCGTCTTGCATCAGCAAAACGACGTTTTATTTCTAGTAACTGAGTTTTGATGATATCAAAGACTCTGTTTTCGTTAGCTAATATGTCTCGATAATCGGCTATTGAAACCATTAAATCGTTATACTCGCCTTCAATCTTGTCACGTTCCAAACCAGTAAGACGTTTAAGTCTCATATCAAGAATCGCTTTGGATTGAATTTCTGTCAATCCAAATTCACTCATCATTGAAGTAATAGCTTGCTCATCGTCCATTGATCCACGAATAATCGAAATAATTCGATCAATATTATCTAATGCAATACGTAAACCTTCCAAAATATGAGCTCGATCCAGTGCTTTATTCAACTCAAATTGAGTTCTTCTTCTTACTACTTCAATCTGATGTGTAATATAGTGGTTTAAAACTTCTTTTAACCCTAATTGCTTAGGACTTCCATCAACTAATGCTAATGTGTTAATGCCAAAAGTCGTTTGAAGAGCAGTCATTCGATACAACTGATTCAATAACACTTCTGCTTGAATGTCTTTGCGTGTTTCAATCACAATTCTAATACCGTGACGATTTGATTCATCACGCAAATCTGTGATACCTTCAATTAGTTTATCTCTTACTAGTCCTGCAATTTTTTCAACTAAATTTGCTTTATTTACCTGATATGGGATTTCTGTCACAACAATTTGCTTTTTCCCATTATGTAATTCATTGATATCCACTTTTGAGCGAACAGTGACAGATCCTCTACCTGTCTCAAAGGCAGAATGAATACCTGAACGACCCATGATAATACCACCAGTTGGAAAATCAGGTCCTTGAATCACTTCCATCAATTCAATGGTTGAAAGCATTGGGTTTTCAATTAATGCGATAGTCGCATCAATCGTTTCACCTAGGTTATGAGGCGGAATATTGGTTGCCATACCAACTGCAATCCCTGTTGCTCCATTGACAAGCAAGTTTGGAAAATAAGAAGGTAAAACAACTGGCTCTTGTTCTTCTCCATCATAGTTATCAGTGAAATTAATGGTGTCTTTATTAATGTCTTTAACCAACTCCATTGCGATTTTTGACATTCTTGCTTCTGTATAACGCATTGCTGCAGCACTATCACCATCAATAGAACCAAAGTTTCCATGTCCATCCACAAGCATGTGACGATATGAAAAATCTTGAGCCATACGCACCATGGTTTCATAAACAGCTGAATCACCATGTGGATGGTACTTACCAATCACTTCACCAACAATACGAGCTGATTTTTTGTAAGCTTTATCACTATGCATACCTAAATCATTCATAGCATATAGAATTCTTCTGTGAACTGGTTTTAAACCATCTCTTACATCAGGTAATGCTCGTGCAACAATGACTGACATCGCATAATCAAGAAATGAAGTCTTCATTTCAGATGCGATATTTATATTTTTAATCTTTTGATCGTTCATGATGACTCCTTTCTAGATATCTAAATTTTTAACAAATCGAGCGTTTTCAATAATGAAGTCTCTTCTTGGTTCAACATCATCACCCATTAACATTTCAAACACATTATCTGCTTCCATTGCGTTCTCTACATCAACTTGGATGAGTGTTCTCACTTCAGGGTCCATGGTAGTTTCCCAAAGTTGTTCAGGATTCATCTCACCTAAACCTTTGTATCGCTGAATATTGAACTTATCAGTGCCTATTTCATTCTTAATGTCCTCTAATTCTTGATCAGAATACGCATATCTAATGGTTGAACCTTTTGAAACCTTGTATAAGGGGGGTTGAGCAATATAAACATGCCCTGCTTCAATTAATGGTTTCAAGAAACGATAAAAGAAGGTAAGAATGAGAGTTCTAATATGTGATCCATCCACGTCAGCATCGGTCATGATTACGATTTTATGATATCTTAGTTTTTCTAAGTCCATTTCTTCACCAAAACCACATCCAAATGCTGTAATCATGGATCGAATCTCATTGTTATCAAATACTTTGTGTCTTTGCGCTTTTTCTACGTTGATTACCTTACCTCTTAAAGGTAAAATAGCTTGAAACTCACGATTTCTTCCAAGTTTTGCAGATCCTCCCGCAGAATCACCTTCCACAAGATAAATTTCGCAAATAGATGAATCATTTGAAGAGCAATCAGCTAGTTTACCTGGAAGTGATGAAATTTCCAACGCTCCCTTACGCCGAGTTAATTCACGTGCTTTTTTAGCAGCTAAACGAGCTTTAGAAGCAATAATTGCTTTCTCAATAACTGTTTTAGCCTGACTTGGATTTTCTAATAAGAAACGTTCGAATTGTGCACCCATAACATTGGATACAATACGTCTTACTTCAGCATTCCCAAGTTTTGTCTTTGTTTGTCCTTCGTATTGTGGATCAGGATGTTTTATAGAGATGATTGCTGTTAATCCTTCACGAACATCTTCCCCAATAAGTGCATCTTCATCTTTTTTAATGAAGTTGTTTTCTTTTCCATACTGATTAATGAGTCGAGTTAATGTTGATCTAAATCCTTCTTCGTGTGTTCCACCTTCATGAGTATTAATGTTGTTACAGAACGAATAGACGTTAGAAGCATATCCATCGTTGTATTGCATAGCTACTTCAACAATAATACTCTCTTCTTCTCCTTCAACATAAATCACATCATTATGAATGGGTGTTTTATTTTTGTTGATGTATTCAACGTATTCTTTAATTCCACCTTCATAAAAATACTCAGTACTTACAAGGTTTTCTTCGTTTCTTTCATCAAACAATGAAATGCGTATTCCTTTATTTAAAAACGCAATTTGTCTTAATCGATCGCGAATGGTTTCATAATTGTAAGATGTTGTTTCTGTAAAAATAGTTGGATCTGCTTTAAAAACAACAGTTGATCCTCGTTTATCTGTTTCACCAATGATGGTGACTGGACCTGTAGATTTTCCACCATTCTCAAAACGTTGAAAATGAGTTTTCCCATTTTGGTGCACATATACTTCCAAATATTCAGATAATGCGTTAACTACCGATGCACCAACACCATGAAGACCACCTGAAACTTTATATGCTCCTCCACCAAACTTACCACCTGCATGCAAGATAGTAAAAATAGTTTCAATGGTTGATAATCCTGTCTTTTCATGTCTTCCAACTGGAATACCACGTCCATTATCTTCAACAGAAATGATGTTATCTTTTAAAATTTTGACTGTAATATGATTAGCATAACCAGCTAAGGATTCATCAATAGCATTATCGACAATTTCCCACACTAAATGGTGTAGGCCACGTTCAGAAGTTGTACCAATGTACATCCCTGGCCGTTTTCTTACTGCCTCTAAACCTTCTAATACCTGTATATCATCCGCAGTGTATGAATGTTCAACTTTTTCGATCATGACTACTCCTTTGCTAATTGACCATTTTCAATGATCAATACTGAATATCGATTAGGTTCCCACAACTGAACATGTGATAAATCTGTTGTGGTGACGATGGTTTGACATGTTTTTGGTAAAAATTCAATAAATCGTTTTCGTTTTCCTTCATCAATTTCAGAAAACACATCATCTAATAATAAAATTGGGTATTCCTTTTTAATTTCCTTAATATACTCAATTAAACACAACTTAATCGCAATAATCATTATTCTCTTTTGTCCTTGAGAGGCAATGCTAATGATGTCTTGTCCATTGATATTTACAATCAAATCATCTTTATGTACACCAAGTTGTGTACTTCTAAACATAATATCTTTTGATAAATTCTGTTTGTATATTTGCTTCAATATCTCAGCATCATCATCTTTATCAATGAAAGTTTCGAGTTGAAATTGAATACTCCAATCTACCTCTTCAATAAAATTTTTAAATAACTGAGGACATTTTTTGTTCAAATATTGAACAAAATTAAAACGAAATTTATTAATTGTTATGGAATACTGAATCATTTGATTGTCAAGAACTGAAATGTAGTCTTTATCAATCACGTTAAGTTTTAAATGACTATTTCTTTCTTTTAAAAGTCTATTGTAACTAAAGAGGGATTCAACATATTCAGGAAACAATTTTGATAATTCAGTATCAATGAATTTGCGTCTTCCTTTTGGTGATCCATCAAACAAAAAGAGATCGTTAGGAGAAAATAGAACTGTATTAACTAATCCAATAAATTCTTTATTTGTAGTAAATGACTTATTATTTTCAAACAAATACTTACCTTCTTGGTTTAAGATTACTTTCAATTGTTTCCTATAGTCATTAACCTGAAATTGGCCAATAATTCTGCTTAATAATTCATTCGTTTGAATGCAAAGTTTGTCATCTTTTACTCTGAAGGATCGAGAAGTAGAACAATAATGAATTGCTTCAAGAATATTGGTTTTACCTTGACCATTTTTACCAACAATAACATTGATATCTTTAGTAAATGAGATTGTTTGATTTGTAATGTTTCTATAGTGGACTAATGATAATTGCTCAATTTTCATTAACTAATAACCATGTTTCATTCCCAATTTTAACTTGGTCTTGATTTCTAAGTTTTCTACCCCGCCTATTTTCTTCCTCAGCATTAACATAAACTCTCTGAAAGGATAAAAAATGCTTTGCATCAGAACCAGAATCAATTAAATCAACTTTCTTTAAAAATTGACCTAAAGTAATATATTCACCTGTGAACAATACTTTTTTAATAATTTCTCCTTTCATCACTAAAGAAGCCCTTAGGGGCTCTCGTTAGTTATAAGTTCTTACTGGCAATACGAGTTGTAAGATAGATTCATCTTCATTTGTTCTTAAAACAAATGGTTTCATATCTCCACTGAACTCAATTTTGACAATTGCTCCAGACAAAGCTCTAATTGCATCAAATACATAGCGACCTGAGAATGAAATTTCGAAAGGTCTTCCAGTATATTCAATTGGAATGATTTTCTCCTTAGAATAACCAACTTCTTGAGATCGAGAAGAAATCATAATTTCTGAATCTGAAGCAGATAATTTAATGATTGAAATACCTTCACTCTTAATAAATGAAGCTCTATCAATGGCATTTAATAAATCACGTGAATCAACAATTAAAGTATGTTCGAAAATTTGAGGTATCAAGCGAGAAGTTTCAGGATATTGACCATCAATTAATCGAGATTGAATTACGACACTGTCAATCCAAAATTGAATTTTTTTATCAGAAATACAGATTAAAATATCAGTTTCTTTTTCAATAGATTTTGATATTTCTGAAAGAGCTTTTGTTGGAATAGTGATGTTAAAATTATCACCTTCCTTTAAATCAATTACTTTCTTAGCCAATCTATAGCTATCAGTAGCTACACACTCTAAACGAGAACCTTCTTTCTTAA
>Ga0208242_100482_pt1 | contig 23988 bp, 21 predicted proteins | sample SubbioAug_CSW13A_FD_184825 | JGI IMG/M metagenome (GOLD analysis project Ga0208242, IMG submission 184825) | Serpentinite rock and fluid subsurface biosphere microbial communities from McLaughlin Reserve, California, USA - CR12Aug_CSW13A (SPAdes) | ecosystem: Environmental > Terrestrial > Deep...
GCTGCACCCGCCGCTCGCGCGCCACAATGCCCAGGCTGAGCGCCCCCAGCAGGGGCGAGAGCATCAGCGTCTGCGACACCGTGGCCAGCAGCAACACCGCCAGCGCGAACACCGCGGTGGCGTTGGGCGTGTGCTGCGGACCAGAGCGCAGCAGCCATGGCAGCAGCACCCCGAGCGCCGCTCCCAACCCCACCGACGTCACCAGCGCATAGACGCTGCCCAGTGCCGCGGCCACCAGGTCGCCCGAGGTGCTGAGGTGCCAGTACCCCACCACCAGCTTCACGAGCATGACCGCGACCAGGCAGTTGATGGCGCACAGGTGCATGACGCGCTCGGTCACCTGCCCGGCGCCGCGCAGTTCGTTGGCCACCCGCACGATGCCGGCGGGCGACGCCGACACCGCCAGCGCCGCCACGATGAGCCGCACGTCGGTGCCCAGGGCAAACCAGCCCGCGGCCCAGTACACCAGCCCGAACGTCAGCGCCGACTCGACCAGGCCAACCGCCAGCACCCAGGGGTTGTGACGGAACCAGCGCAGGTTGATGCGGTAGCCCAGCTCGAACAGCACCAGCGCGAGCGCCACGTTGGCAATGAAAAACAGGCCGGGCGCGCCGGCATGCAAGACCGGCTGCATCAAGGCGCCCGCCGCCAGGCCCACCGCAACGTAACTGGACACCCGCGGCGCCTGCCACCAGGCGTGTAGCCGTTCACCAACCACCCAGGCGATCAGCAACAGCACCGGCCAAGCCAGCGACTGCATCAGAAAAGGGGAATGGTCGACCATGGCCCGTACTCCTGCGCCGCACACAGAGGTGCGAAAAATGTCAGACGGCGAAGCGCTGCTGGAGTTCCTGCAGCCCCAGCTCGTCGAGCACCTGCTGCAGGCGCTCGCGGGCGCTGGCCTTGCCCTTGCCCACCTTGCGGGCCAGCACCAGCTCGTTCTTCATCGAATGTTCCCAGCCCACCAGCTCGGTCACCGTGACCTGGTAGCCGTGCGCCTCCAGCTGCAGGCAGCGCAGCACGTTGGTGATCTGGCTGCCAAACTCGCGCGTGTGCAGCGGGTGCCGCCAGATCTCGCTCAGCGGCGTGCGCGACAGGCTCAGTGCCTTGTGCTTGCGCAGCACGCCGGCCACTTCGGCTTGGCAGCAGGGCACCAGCACCATGTGGCGCGCTTGCTTGGCCAGGCCAAAGGCGATCGCGTCGTCGGTGGCGGTGTCGCAGGCGTGCAGCGCGGTGACGATGTCCACCTGCGCCGGCAGCTCGGCCGAGGTGGTGGCGTCCTGCACCGTGGTGGCGACAAAACGCATGCGCTCGAAGCCCAGCCGCTCGGCCAGGGCGCGCGAACGCTCCACCAGCTCGGCGCGGGTTTCCACCCCGTACACCATGCCCACGCCGCGCGGCCGCAGCACCAGGTCGTACAGCATGAAGCCCAGGTAGGACTTGCCCGCGCCGTGGTCGGCCAGCACCACATCGCCTTTGGCCTCGATCACGTCGTCGATCAGCGGCGCGATGAACTGCACCAGGTGCTGCACCTGCTTGAGCTTGCGGCGGGTGTCCTGGTTGAGCTTGCCCTCGCGGGTAAGGATGTGCAGCTCCTTGAGCAGCTCGATGGATTGGCCCGGCAGCAGCTCGGGCAGAGTCGGCGCTGCGTCGCGCCGGGGGCCAGTGGGCTTGGTCATGGGGCGGATGATAAACGGGGCGTTCTTGCACAGGCACAATCCCGACCATGCCCCCCCACCCCTACGACACCCTCACCCCCGACGTGGTCCTCGACGCCCTCGCCGCCGTCGGCCTGGAGGGTGACGGCCGCCTCACCGCCCTCAACTCTTACGAAAACCGCGTCTACCTCGCGCACCTCGAAGACGGCAGCGCCGTGGTCGCCAAGTTCTACCGCCCCCAGCGCTGGACCGACGCGCAGATTGAAGAAGAGCACGCCTTTGCGCACGAACTGGCGGAGGCCGAGGTACCCATGGTGGCCCCGCTGCGCTTGCACGGCCGCACCCTGCACCACCACGGTGGCTTTGCTTTCAGCGTGAGCCCGCGGCGCGGTGGCCGCACCCCCGAGCTCGACGACCTGGAGGTGCTGGAGTGGATTGGCCGTTTTCTGGCGCGGTTGCACCTGGTCGGCGCGGTCAAGCCTTTCAAGCACCGCCCGGCGCTGGACCCGCAGACCTTCGGCCACGAGCCGGTGCAGTGGCTGCTGGCCCACGGCGCCCTCCCACCCGACGCCCGGGCCCGCTGGCAAGAGGCCGCCGAAGCCGCCCTGCAAGCCGCCAACACCCTGTGGGCGGGCACCGCTTTCACACCCTTGCGCCTGCACGGCGACTGCCACCCCGGCAACATCCTCTGGACACCCACCGACCGCCCCGGCGGCGGCCCGCACTTTGTCGACCTGGACGATGCACGCACCGGCCCCGCCGTGCAGGACCTCTGGATGCTGCTCAGCGGCGACCGCGCGCAGCAGCAGCGCCAGCTCGGTGCCCTGCTGGACGGCTACGAGAGCCTGCGCGACTTCGACCGCCGCGAACTTGCGCTCATCGAAGCCCTGCGCACCCTGCGCCTGATCCACTACAGCGCGTGGCTGGCCCGCCGCTGGAGCGACCCCACCTTCCCCATCCACTTCCCCTGGTTCGGCACCAGCAGCTACTGGCTGGAACAGGCGCAAACGCTCTGGGACCAGGTGGCCGCCATGGAGGGCGATCCTTTGGTAGCATGAGATGGCGCGGCTTCGCGCGAGGAGACACCTCCCATGAGCACCATCGCCGGTTACGTGGCCCCGACGCTGCCCGAGAACAAACTGCGGCTCTACCCCACCAAGGTCATCAACATCATCGGTGGCCCGGGTTGCGACAAGTCGTTGTACTCGTCGGCCATCGTGCTCAAGCTGCACCTGCGCCACAAGACGGTGGAAACCATTCCCGAAGTGGCCAAGAACCTCGTGTGGCAGCGCGACCTGGACGCCCTGCGCAACCAGTACGGCCTGGCATTGCACCAGTACCGCATGATCGAGGTGCTGGATGGGCAGGTGCAGTTCCTCGTGACCGAGGGCGCCCTGCCGCAGCTGCTGTACTACAACGAGACCTACCCCGACAACGTCTGCGACGTCGAGAAGACCCGCAAGCAGATCCTGGCCTGGTACAAGCAGTTCAACAACGTCAACGTGCTGGTACAACGCGACCTGGACAAGCCCTATGTGCGCAGCGGCCGCTTCCAGGACGAGGCCCAGGCGCGGCAGATCGACACCGAGATGCGCCGCGTGCTGAACCGCGAGGGCATCAAGTACACGGTCCTGCCGCCCGACCACCGGGCGATCATCGAGTTCGCCGGCACGCTGGAATGAGGCCGGCACCCCGTGCCGGCCTGCGTTTTTGCCTTGGGCGCAGGCCTCAAGCCAGCAGCGCGTTCACCCGTTTGACGTAAGCCGCCGGGTCGTCGGGCAGGCCGCCTTCGGCCAACAGCGCCTGGTCGAACAGGATGTGGGCCAGGTCGTCGAACTGGGCATGACCGTCAAGCTTCTTCACCAGCGCGTGCTCGGCGTTCACCTCCAGGATGGGCTTGACCTCGGGCGCCTTCTGGCCGGCCGACTTGAGCAGGCGCGCCAGCTGGGTGGAGTACTCGCCGTCTTCCACCACCAGGCAGGCAGGGGAATCAACCAGGCGGGTGGTCACGCGCACGTCCTTGGCCTTGTCCTTCAGCGATTCCTTCAGCTTGTCGAGCACGGGCTTGAAGGTCTCGGCCGCGGCCTCGGCGGCCTTCTTCTCTTCCTCGTCCTGCAGCTTGCCCAGGTCCACAGCGCCCTTGGCGACGCTCTGCAGCGGCGTGCCGTCGAACTCGTGCAGGTAGGACAGCGCCCACTCGTCCACGCGGTCGGTCATCAGCAGCACCTCGATGCCCTTCTTGCGGAAGACTTCGAGTTGCGGGCTGTTCTTGGCGGCAGCCAGCGTATCGGCGGTGATGTAGTAGATGGTCTCCTGACCTTCCTTCATGCGGGCCTTGTAGTCGGCCAGGCTCACCGACACGGCATCGCTCTGGGTGGAAGCGAAGCGCAGCAGCTTGGCAATGCGCTCGCGGTTCCCAAAGTCCTCGCCCAGGCCTTCCTTGAGCACGGCGCCGAACTCGGCATAGAACTGGCTGTACTTGCCGGCCTGCTTTTCGGCTTCAGCCTTTTCCTCGGCACTCAGCACATCGGTCACACCGTCGGCGCCCTGGGCCCCTTCGGTGGAAGGCAGCTGGTCCTTCTTGGCCAGGTCTTCCAGCATGGACAGCACGCGGCGTGTGTTGCCGTCGCGGATGGCCTTGACGTCACGGCTCTCCTGCAGCAGTTCGCGGCTGACGTTGAGGGGCAGGTCGGCCGAGTCGATCACGCCCTTGACCCAGCGCAGGTACGAAGGCATCAGCGCCTCGGCGTCGTCCATGATGAAGACGCGCTTGACGTAGAGCTTGACGCCCGCCTTCTTGTCGCGGTTCCACAGGTCGTGCGGGGCCTTGGACGGGATGTAGAGCAGTTGCGTGTACTCGCTGCTGCCTTCCACGCGGTTGTGGCTCCAGGCCAGCGGGGCGTCGGTGTCGTAGCTGATGTTCTTGTAGAACTCGGTGTACTGCTCGTCCGTCACGTCCTTCTTGGCGCGGGTCCACAGGGCGCTGGCGGAGTTGACCGCCTCCCACTCGTCCTTCAGCAGGTACTCGGATTTTTCCGCGTCCCACTCCTCTTTCTGCATGAGGATGGGCAGGCTGATGTGGTCGGAGTATTTGCCGATGATCTGCTTGAGCTTCCAGCGGTTGAGGTACTCGGTGGCATCCTCGCGCAGGTGCAGGATGACGCTGGTGCCGCGCTGCGCGCGGGTGATGGTTTCGGTCTCGAAGTCGCCCGTGCCACCGCTCACCCAGCGCACGCCCTCTTCCGCCTTCATGCCGGCGCGGCGGCTTTCCACGGTGATCTTGTCGGCCACGATGAAGCCCGAGTAGAAGCCCACCCCGAACTGGCCGATCAGCTGGGCATCTTTCTTCTGGTCGCCACTCAGGCGGCTCATGAAGTCCTTGGTGCCGCTCTTGGCGATGGTGCCCAGGTGGTCGATGGCCTCCTGCGCGCTCATGCCGATGCCGTTGTCGGTGATGGTGAGGGTCTTGGCGTCCTTGTCGAAACTGACGCGCACCTCCAGGTTGGGCGCGTCCTCGTACAGCCCGGCGTCGTTGAGCGCCTCGAAGCGCAGCTTGTCGCAGGCATCCGACGCGTTGGACACCAGCTCGCGCAGGAAGATGTCTTTGTTGGAATACAGCGAATGGGTGACGAGGTGCAGCAGCTGCGCCACCTCGGCCTGGAAGGTGTGGGTGTGTTTGCTCATGGACGTTGCGTCGGGAATGAACGGACAAAAACGGCGTGGACCGTGCGCACCCGTGGCACGCGCCGGTCACCGCGGCAGAAGATGGGGGCGGGGCCGCCCGGCTTCAAGGGGGCTCAGAAACGCTCGTGCGGCGCCAGGTAGCGCCACTGGCCCAGCGGCAGGTTGCCCAGCACCACCCGGCCGATGCGGATCCGCTTGAGCCCCACCACGTGCAGCCCCACCTGCTCGCACATGCGGCGGATCTGCCGCTTCTTGCCCTCCTTGAGCACGAAGCGCAGCTGCTCGGGGTTCTGCCAGTCCACCTGGGCGGGCTTGAGCGGCTGGCCGTCCAGGCTCAGCCCATGGCGCAGCAGCGCCAGCCGCTCGGGCGGGAACACCTGTTGCACGTCCTGCGTCACCAGCCCGGCCCCTTTCGGGCCATTGGGCGCCCAGTGCACCCGCACCAGGTACTCCTTCTCCACGTCGGACTGTTCGCCGATCAGCGCCTTGGCCACCCGGCCATCCTGCGTCAGCACCAGCAGGCCGGTGGAGTCGATGTCCAGCCGCCCGGCGGGCGCCAGCCCACGGGTGTGCGCCGCCGCAAACCGCCGCGGTGCCCGGTCGTCCTTCCAGCGGGTGCGCGGCTGCACCAGCACCGCTGCGCTCTCGTGCCCGTCCTCGGGCAGCCCGCTCACGTAGCCCACCGGCTTGTGCAGCAGGATCGTGACCCGCTCGCCCTGCTGGGCCGAGGCCTCGGGCGCCACCTCGATGCGGTCGGTCAAGCGCACCGGCTGGCCCATCTGCGCCACCTCGCCATTGACGCGGACCCAGCCGCGGGCGATCCAGTCGTCGGCCTCGCGGCGCGAGCAATGGCCCAGGTCGGCCAGCCGCTTGTTGAGCCGGATGGACTCGCCAGCGGGCTGCACCACAGGGCGGGCAGGCGGGCGTCGCCCTTCGGGCGCCGGCGCACGCCCGGCTGTGGCCTTGGCAGGAAGTTTGAGTGTTTTGGACATGGCAGTGGGCCGAATGGTAACTGCAGCCTCAGGCGGCAGCCGCGGCACGGCGCTCGCGCCAGGCATTGAACGCATCCACCGGCATGGGCCGGCTGATGTGGTACCCCTGCGCCTCGTCACAACCCAGCTGGTGCAGCAGCTCCAGAATGGCCTCGTTCTCGACCCCCTCGGCCACCACCGCCAGCCCCAGGTTGTGGGCCAGGTCCACCGTCGAACGCACGATCTTGGCGTCGCTGTCGTCGTGTTCCATGCCCATCACGAACGACTTGTCGATCTTCAGCTCGTGCACCGGCAGGCGCTTGAGGTAGGCCAGCGACGAGTACCCGGTGCCGAAATCGTCAATGGACAGGCGGAACCCCTGGGCGGCCAGCCGGTTGAGCGTGGCTTCGGCGCGCTGCGGGTCGTCCATGATTGCGCTCTCGGTGATCTCCAGGCAGAACGCCCCCGGCTCCAGCCCGTAGCGCTCCAGCAGGCCCGCCAGGCGGGCCGGAAATTCAAGGTCCAGCAGGTCGCGGGTGGACAGGTTGATGGCCACTCGCAGGTGGCCAGCGGGCGGCTGCAGCGCGGCCCAGTGGCGCGCCGCTTCTTCAAACATCCACAGCGTGAGCTGGCGCACGAAACCGGTCTGTTCGGCAAAAGGGATGAACTGCAGCGGCGGCACCAGCCCGCGCTGCGGGTGCTCCCAGCGCACCAGTGCTTCGGCCGCCACCACCTGCCGCGTGGCCACGTCCAGCTTGGGCTGCAGGAACAGCCGCAACTGCCCCTCCTGCAGCGCGCGGCGCAGGTCCGACAGCAGCGACAGGTTCTGCGCGCTCGACGAATCCAGCGCAGGGGAATACAGCAACACGCCTTCGGTGCGCGACTTGGCCGCGTACATGGCGATTTCGGAACGGCTCATCAGCAGATCGGCGTCGGCCGCGTCGTCGGGCCAGCACGCCACGCCCATGCTGGCGCTCAGGTCCACCGTCTGGTCGTCAAACGCCAGCGGGCTCTCAAACGACTCCATGATGCGCCGCGCCAGCTGCACGGCCCCCTGCATGTCGGTGCGCGCCAGCAGAATGGCAAACTCATCGCCCCCCATGCGCGCCACCATGTCGCCCTCGCGCCGCACCAGCGCCTTCAGGCGGCTGGCCACCGCGCGCAGCAGCTCGTCGCCAAAGCCGTAGCCCAGCACATCGTTCACGTGCTTGAAGCGGTCGAGGTTGAGCGTGATCACCACCAGCGGCTTGGGCACGGTGCGGCTGCCCTCGATGGCAGCCATCAGGTGCTGGCGGAACTGCTCCCGGTTGGGCAGACCGGTCAGGCGATCCCAGTAGGCCAGCCGCAGGATTTCCTCGCGCTGGGCGGCAATGCTGCTGCGCATGCGGTCGAAGCCCCGCGCGAGTGCACCCACCTCGTCGCCGCGCTCCAGGCCCCGCACCTCCACGTCGAAGGCACCCTGCTCCAGGCCCTGGGTGGCCCGCGTGAGCTGCGACAGCGGCTCGGCCACGCGGCGCGCCGCCACCCGGCTGACGGCGGCAAACAGCAACACGGCGCCCACCGTGACCAGCGCCAGCAGCCATTGCAGCCGCTCATAGGGCGCCAGCACATCGGCCAGGGGGCGCACCAGCACCACCCGCATGTCGCCCGCCACCGTGTCCATGTCCAGCGAACGCACGGCCACGCGCACACCGTTCAGCGTGAGCGGCCACAGGGCGTCACCGCCAGGGTCCAGCACCTGCTCTGCCGCATCGGGCCAGCTCGACACGATCAGCCCCAGCGGGCTGCCCGTGCCGCCCGCCAGCACCACGGCGTGGGTGGCCGACAGCCGCTGGAAGTCGTCCACCCAGGCCTGGTCCAGCGGAAACCCCATCAGCACCCAGCCCACCGTCAGGGGCGAGCGCACCGGGACAATCACAAACAGGTAGGGCGCACCATCCACCAGCGCCAGGCGCCCCTCGCTGCGCACCCGGGCCAGGTCGGCCGCGAGCGCCTCGAAGGTGGCCCCGGCCCTGCCGTCATGCCCCTGCGCCGAGCTGACGAGCCGAAACGACGGGTCCATGAAGGCCACCACACCGGCGCCGATGCGAGCGCCCGCGTTCTCCAGCGCCGAGGCGATCGTGTCCACGTCGGCCGTGGCAATGGCGGCGCGGAAACCGAAATCGGCCGCCAGCACCCCGGCGGCGTCGGCCAGCCGCGATGCGTTCTGGCGGATCTGCCGCATCCAGATGCGCTCGGCCACCTGCAGGCTGGCCGCCACTTCCACCTGCACCTGGCGCTCCACCACCTGGCGCACCACACCGAAACCCACCGTCTGCACCAGCAACAGCAGCAGCGACATGACCAGCACCATCTTGCCGGCCAGCGATTGGCGACCGAACCATTGGGACCAGGCGTTCACAGCCGCACAAGCTCCGGCAGCACCACGCGCACACGGGCCCGGCCCGCGCTGTCCAGCCGCACCGGCTGGGCCGCAGGCACCCCGCCGGCAGGCAGCCCCGCGTGCCACACCTGCAGCCGGTAGTCTCCGGCCGGTGCGTCCACACTGGCCACCCCTTGCGCCGACGACTCCGCAAAGTACGGCGTGTCCAGCACCACCACCCACGCCACCATGTCGTCGTGGATGTTGCAGCCCAGCACCACCACACCGGCTCGGTCAAACACCACCGGCTCGGCCGGCGTGCCAATGTAGAGCTTCAACTCAAACCGTTTGGCGGGCGAGAAGGAATACACATGGTGGCGCACCGTGTCTTCGTTGGGAAACGTCACGGGCGTGCCCCGTGTGACGGGGAGCACCGCGGGCACGAACTGCCGCCGCCGCTGCACGATGGCCTGCCCAGCCATGGGTTGCACCGCCCGCTGCGCGGCCGGCGACTCCAACGACACCACAGCGCCCGGCACGGGCCGCCCCTGGCCGTCCACCACCTCGACCGCCACGCCCTGCGCCATGGCCCAGCCACAAGACCACGCCAGCCACCACCCTGCCCACACCCGTCGCATGGCAGACGCCTCAGGGCTCAATGGCCAGGCCGCGGACGTGACCACGCACCGCCAGAGTACCCAACGGTGTGGCAGCCCCGGTCTCCAGGTTGATCTGGTACAGGCCGGTACGTCCGCTGCCCTGACGGGCGATCGCTGCCAGGGCCACGTTTTTCACATCCGAAATGTCAAACGACACACGGTCCAGTGGCCCCGTGCCCAGGGGGCCGACGGTGAACAGCTGGCCGGTGTTGGGTGATACCGCAGGCTGCACGCCCTCCCGGGTGCCCTGCATGACCAGCGTGCCCAGCGCCCGGTCAATGGCAAAGTTGGTGGTCAATTTCTCATCGCGGGTGTTGTAGGTGTAGGCCGCGGCCACCACCTGGGGCTTCTTGCCCGCGTGAGGGTCGGTCGGCGCGTACGCCAGATCGGGGTCGCGGGACGCCAGCGCGCCGGTGTCCGGGTGCAGGCGCAGGTTCTGCCCCGACTCGTTGACCACCCGGATGCGGTCCACCGTGGGGTTGAAATCGAAACCGAATGCCTGGCCCCGGAAGGCCTCGCCCACGGGGGTGCTGGCGACCGCTGTGAGGGCCCCGCTGGCGGTGTTGACGGTATACAGGCGGCCCGCATCGGTCAGCGCAAACAGCACACCGCGCGCCACGCGGTAGTCCACCCCCACCACGGCCTCACCAGCCGCCAGACCCTGCAGCGGCCTCGCCTCCAGCGGGCGCTGAGGCTGCCCGCTGTTGAACTTCACCAACTGGTGGTCGGCCGTCACCACCCAGACGGTTTCAGCGCTCAGCGGCCCCGGCACGTCCAAGGCAGCGCACCCCGCCAACCCCAGCGAGGCGATCGCCATCCACATGCCCGTCGTTGATTTCATGCCATCGCCCCCCGTTGTGTCGCGTTCAAAGAGGGCAGTGTGCCACAGCGCACGCCCGGTCCGGGCTTTCACCTGGCCGACAACCCCACGGCGAAGCTGCGCAATGCCCCCAGGTCCAGCACCCGCAGCCCCCCGTACTCCACCGCGATCAGCCCCGCATGCTGCAGCGTGGACAAGGCCTCGTTGACCCGCTGGCGCGACAGGCCAACCAGGAAGGCCAGTTCCTGCTGCGTGATGCGCAGCACTTGCCCCACTCCCGGGAACAGCCCCGGGTGGAACAGGTTGGCCACACTGCGCGCCACACGCACGTCGGGGTCGGTGATGCGGTCGATCTCGCGAGCGGCAATGAACTGCCCCAACCGCTCATTGAGCTGCTGCATGATGAAACGGTTGAAGCCGATGGAGTGATCGAGCAGCCAGTGAAAGGTCTCGGTGGACAGCCCGGCCACCCGGCTCTTGCGCAGCGCCAGCACGTTGTAGCGGTAGCTCTCGCGCTTGAGCACCGTGCCCTCACCGAACCAGCCGCCCGGGGCAATGCCGGTGAAGGTGATCAGCGGCCCCAGGCGGTCGTCGTTGCTCATCTTGAGCAGGCCATCGACCAGACCGAACCAGTAAGTGGCGGGCCGACCGATGCGGCAGATGTAATCGCCGGGCTGGGCCTCGGCCACCATCAGCGACGCCTCGGCCCGCGCCCGCTCGGGCGGCGTCAGGCGCGACATCCAGGGAATGTCTGCCAACTCCTCAGGCGTCAGTGCCCGCGCCCGTTGTCGCAACTGTGTCTGCCCCGTCATGCGGCAATGTTGCGTCAAAAGCCCGACGCCACCGGCCCGACTAGGGAAAATCCTAGGGAGGGCGAACCCGAGATTGTCGTCAGACCGACAACATAACGTCAAAGCTCCGGCGTACATTCCAGTCCATCCGGTGAGGTGTGCGGGCCGCCCGCACGTGTTCGAGCCGGCCAGAGGAGATACCATGCGGACAACGTTCCCCCGGCTGCTGCTGGAGCATGCAGCCAAGCGCCCCCAAGCCCCCGCCATGCGGGAAAAGGAATACGGCATCTGGCAGACGACCAGCTGGCACGACATGGCCCAGCGGGTTCGTCACATTGCCGGTGGCTTGCACCAGCTGGGCCTGCGCCGTGGCGAGCACCTGATCGTCATCGGCGCCAACCGCCCCAGCCTGTACGCCACCATGCTGGCCACGCAGGCATTGGGCGCCATCCCGGTGCCGCTGTACCAGGACGCCGTGGCGGCCGAATGCGTCTTCCCCATCAACAACGCCGAGGTGCGCTTCGCGGTGGTGGAAGACCAGGAGCAAGTCGACAAGATGCTTGAGATCCGCGAGCAATGCCCGCAGCTGGCCCACATCCTGTTCGACGACCCGCGCGGCCTGCGCAACTACGACGAGCCCGGGCTGGCCGGACTGGCGGAAGTGGAGGCCTCGGGCCGGGTGTTCACCGACGAACACCCCGACTTTTTCCAGGAAGAGGTGGACCAGGCCCAGCCCGACGACGTGGCCGCCATGTTCTTCACCTCTGGCACGACCGGCAACCCCAAGGGCGTGGTGCACACCCACTACACCCTGCTCAACCGCGCCCACGTGGGGGCCCAGTTCGACAAGCTCACCGACCGCGAAGAGGTGCTGGCCTACCTGCCACCCGCCTGGATCGGTCAGAACATCTTCAGCTATGCGCAGTGGCTGGCTTGCGGCTACGTGGTCAACTGCCCCGAGTCGGGCAGCACCGTCACGATCGACCTCAAGGAAATTGGCCCCACGTACTACTTTGCGCCGCCGCGCGTGTTCGAAGGGCTGCTGACCAGCGTGATGATCCGCATGGAAGACGCCGGTACCCTCAAGCGCAAGATGTTCCACACCTTCATGAACGTGGCGCGCAAGGTGGGCCCCGATCTGATGGATGGCAAGTCTGTGGGCCTGGGCGACCGCCTGCTCTACGCCCTGGGCAACCTGTGCGTGTACGGCCCGCTGCGCAACACCCTGGGCTTTTCCCGCGTCCGGGTGGCCTACACCGCCGGCGAAGCCATCGGCCCCGACCTGTTCAGCTTCTACCGCTCCATCGGCATCAACCTCAAGCAACTCTACGGCTCCACCGAAACCGCGGTGTTCGTCTGCCTGCAGCCCGACCACGAGGCCAAGGCCGACACCGTGGGTGTGCCCTGCGACGGCGTGGAGATCAAGCTGGCCGACAACGGTGAAATCCTCGTCAAATCGCCCGGCCTGCTCAAGGAGTACTACAAGAACGACAAGGCGACCCGTGAGGTGCTGACCGACGACGGCTGGTACCACACCAGCGACGCCGGTTTCATCGACGCCCATGGCCACCTCAAGATCATCGACCGCGTCAAGGACGTGGGCCGCATCAAGGGCGGTGCCAACGACGGCGCCATGTTCGCGCCCAAGTACGTCGAGAACAAGCTCAAGTTCTTCTCCCACATCAAGGAGGCCGTGGCCTTCGGCGATGGCCGCGACCGCGTCTGCGTGATGATCAACATCGACTTCGACGCCGTGGGCAACTGGGCCGAACGCCGCGGGCTGCCCTATGCGGGCTACACCGACCTGGCGCAGAAACCCGAGGTGTACCAGCTGATCAAGGAGTGCGTTGAAAAGGTCAACGCCGACCTCAGCCGCGACACCCTCCTCGCGGGCAGCCAGATCAGCCGCTTCCTGGTGCTGCACAAGGAACTGGACGCCGACGACGGCGAGCTGACCCGCACCAACAAGGTCCGCCGCGGTTTCATCGGCGAGAAATACGGCGTGCTGGTCGATGCGCTCTACGGCGGCAAGCCCGAACAGTACATCGAGACCCAGGTGAAGTTCGAGGATGGCCGCACCGGCAAGGTCAGCGCCACGCTCAAGCTGATGGACGCCAAGACCTTCGACGCCGTGAAACAGGCGGCCTGAACAGACCACACGCACCACGGAACCACCGACCATGGCACACAAGAAAGTGGGTGACGTCATCCTCGACGTCCAGAACATCAGCCTGCGCTTCGGCGGGGTGAAAGCGCTGACCGACATCTCCTTCAACGTCAAGGAGCACGAGATCCGCGCCATCATCGGCCCCAACGGCGCCGGCAAGAGCTCCATGCTCAACTGCATCAACGGCGTCTATGCGCCGCAGGAGGGCTCGATCACCTTCCGCGGGCAGCGGTTCAGCCACATGAACAGCCGCCAGGTGGCGGAAATGGGCATCGCCCGCACCTTCCAGAACCTGGCGCTGTTCAAGGGCATGAGCGTGATCGACAACATCATGACCGGCCGCAACCTGCGCATCAAGAGCAACCTGTTCCTGCAGGCGCTGCGCATCGGGCCCGCCGAAAAGGAGGAGGTGGCGCACCGCGAAAAGGTCGAACACATCATCGACTTCCTGGAAATCCAGGCCTTCCGCAAGACGCCCGTGGGCCAATTGCCCTACGGCCTGCAAAAGCGCGTGGACCTGGGCCGCGCCCTGGCCATGGAGCCGCAGGTGCTGCTGCTCGACGAGCCCATGGCCGGCATGAACGTGGAAGAGAAGCAGGACATGTGCCGCTTCATCCTCGACGTGAACGACGAGTTCGGCACCACCATCGTGCTGATCGAGCACGACATGGGCGTGGTGATGGACATTTCCGACCGCGTGGTGGTGCTGGACTACGGCAAGAAGATCGGTGACGGGCCGCCGGACGAAGTCCGCAACAACGAAGAAGTGATCCGCGCCTACCTGGGCACCAGCCACTGAGGAGCAAGACATCATGGGATTTTTCATTGAAGCACTCATGGGCGGCCTCATGGCCGGCATGCTGTATTCGCTGGTGGCCCTGGGCTTCGTGCTCATCTTCAAGGCCTCGGGGGTGTTCAACTTCGCCCAGGGCGCGATGGTGCTGTTCGCGGCGTTGGCCATGGCCCGCTTTTCCGAGTGGGTGCCGCAGTGGTTCGGGTTCGACAGCAAGCTGCTCGCCAACGTGATCGCCTTTGCGCTCGCCACCACCTGCATGCTGGCCTTTGCCTGGCTGGTCGAACGGCTGGTGCTGCGCCACCTCGTGAACCAGGAAGGCGTCACGCTGCTGATGGCGACACTGGGCATCACCTACTTCCTCGACGGCTTCGGCCAGACCATTTTCGGCAGCGCGGTGTACGCCATCGACGTGGGCATGCCCAAAGAGCCGGTCTTCATCCTTGAGCAGACGTTCGAAGGCGGCCTGCTCATCAACAAGGAGGACCTGATCGCCGCGCTGGTGGCGGCCATCCTGGTGGCGGCGCTGAGCCTGTTCTTCCAGAAAACCGGCACCGGTCGCGCGCTGCGTGCGGTGGCCGACGACCACCAGGCCGCGCAATCCATTGGCATCCCGCTGGGCCGCATGTGGGTGATCGTGTGGTTTGTCGCCGGCATCACCGCCCTCGTGGCCGGGATCATCTGGGGCTCCAAGATCGGCGTGCAGTTCACCCTCACCACCGTGGCGCTCAAGGCGCTGCCGGTGATCATCCTGGGCGGGCTGACGTCGGTGCCGGGCGCCATCATCGGCGGCCTCATCATCGGCGTGGGCGAAAAACTCTCCGAGGTCTACCTCGGCCCCATGGTGGGTGGCGGCATCGAAATCTGGTTCGCCTACGTGCTGGCCCTGGTGTTCCTGCTGTTCCGCCCGCAAGGCCTGTTTGGCGAAAAAATCATCGATCGGGTGTGAGGAGATAAACCATGTTCTATCGCGAAAACGGTCAGTTCAAAACGTCTTACCACTCCGACCAGCAGATCTTCCCGATCGCGCAGGACCGGATCGCCATCCTGGCCCTGATCGCCTTTGCCTTCGTGGCGGTCCCGTTCCTGGCCGACGAGTACCTGTTCCGCGCCGTGCTGATCCCCTTCGTGATCCTGTCGCTGGCGGCCATCGGGGTCAACATCCTGGTGGGTTACTGCGGCCAGATTTCGCTGGGCTCGGGTGCCTTCATGGCAGTAGGCGCCTACATGGCGTACAACACCTTCGTGCGCATCGAAGGCATGCCGCTGATCGCGGCCCTGCTGTCGGGCGGCTTCTTCGCCATGCTGGCCGGCATCGCGTTTGGCATTCCCAGCCTGCGGGTCAAGGGACTCTACCTGGCCGTGGCCACCCTGGCGGCACAGTTCTTCTTTGACTGGGCCTTCGCCCGCATCGGCTGGTTCACCAACAACAGCACCTCGGGCTCGGTGGCGGTGTCCAACCTGTCGGTGCTGGGCTGGCGCATCGACACCCCGGTGGAGAAGTACCTGTTCTGCCTGGGTTTTGTCGTGGTGTTCGCCTTGCTGGCCAAAAACCTGGTGCGCAGCGCCATCGGCCGGGAATGGATGGCGATCCGCGACATGGACGTGGCCGCGGCCGTGATCGGCATCCGCCCGATGTACGCCAAACTCAGCGCCTTCGCGGTCAGTTCCTTCATCGTTGGCGTGGCTGGCGCGCTGTGGGCGTTCGTGCACCTGGGCTCCTGGGAGCCGCTGGCCTTTGGCATCGATCGCTCGTTCCAGTTGCTGTTCATCGTCATCATCGGCGGCATGGGCTCCATCATGGGCAGCTTTTTCGGTGCGGCCTTCATCGTGGTGCTGCCGATCTTCCTCAACCAGTTCCTGCCCTGGGCCGGCAGCCTGCTGGGCATGACGGTATCCACCGCCATGGTCTCGCACGCCGAGTTCATGATCTTCGGCGCGCTGATCGTCTGGTTCCTGATTGCCGAACCCCACGGGCTGGCCAAGCTGTGGAGCATCGCCAAGCAGAAACTGCGCCTGTGGCCCTTCCCCCATTGAGTTTCCCCGCCAGGGCGCTCTGACGACACCCAGAGACGCCCCGGCTTTCATGTGCTTTCGACCGGTGTTCACTGCAATAGGAGACAAACCATGAAATTCCGACAGATCGCTTTGAGCGCGGCTCTCGCCGCCGCTGCACTGACGGGCACGTTGGTCACCACGGTGGCCCACGCGCAACAGAAGGTGCAGTTCTTTCCCAGCCTGACCGGCCGCACCGGCCCGGTGGCACCGAACGCGGCACCGTTTGCCAACGGCTACGCCGACTACATGAAGCTCGTCAACGCGCGCGGGGGCATCAACGGCGTGATGACCCTGGTCGAGGAATGCGAAACCGCCTACGCCACCGACCGTGGCGTGGAATGCTACGAGCGCCTCAAGGGCAAGCACGGCGGTGCCACGGTGTTCCAGCCGCTGTCCACCGGCATCACCTTTGCCCTGACCGAAAAAATCCCGACCGACAAGATCCCAATCATCACCTCCGGGTATGGTCGCAGCGACTCCGCCGACGGGGGCGTCTTCAAATGGAACTTCCCGCTGATCGGTCACTACTGGGTGGCCGGCGACGTGGTCCTGCAGCACATCGCCAAGCAGGAAGGCGGCTGGGACAAGCTCAAGGGCAAGAAGATCGCCGTGGGCTACCACGACAGCCCGTTCGGCAAGGAACTGCTGCCCATCCTGCAGGAACGTGCCGCCACGCACGGCTTCCAGCTGCAGTTGCTGCCCATCCCGGCCCCCGGCGTGGAGCAAAAGGCCATCTGGCTGCAGGTGCGCCAGCAGCGGCCCGACTTCGTGATCCTGCAGACCTGGGGCGTGATGACGGCCACCGCCATCCGCGAGGCGATCGCCGTGGGCTACCCGCGTGAGAAGATGTTCGGCACCTGGTGGTCGGGGGCCGAACCCGATCTGAAGGACATCGGCGCGAGCGCCAAGGGCTACAGCGCGGTGATGATGCAGCACGGCGCCGAACCGCAGTCCGACGTGGTCAAGGAGATCCTGACCAAGGTGCACGACAAGGGCCAGGGGACCGGTCCGCGCGACGAGGTGGGTCAGGTGCTGTACATGCGCGGTGTCGTGGGCGCCATGCTGGCCGTGGAGGGTGCCCGCGCCGCACAGGAGAAGTTTGGCAAGGGCAAGCCCGTGACGCCCGAGCAGGCCCGCTGGGGTTACGAGAACCTGAACCTCACCCAGGCCAAGCTCGATGCGCTGGGCTTCAAAGGCGTCCTGCGCCCCATCTCCACCTCGTGTGCCGACCACATGGGTTCCGCCTGGGCCCGCGTCCACACCTGGGATGGCGCGAAGTTCACCTGGGCTTCCGACTGGCTGCAAGCCGATGAACAGATCATCCGGCCGCTGGTCAAGGCCTCGGCCGACAAGTATGCCGCCGAAAAGAAGCTGACCCGCCGCACCCCGCAGGACTGCCAGTCCTGATGTGAGCGAGGCCGCGGTCTGCTTCGGCAGACCGCGTGACTGGCGCCCTCCGGCCGCCAGTCACCAGCCCCCGGTGGTCCTGCCCCACAGGGCACCGAGGACTGGTTCGTCGTCCGGTGCAATCACTCCAAGGTCCTATCCATGAGCACACCCAACATCGTTCTCAACGTCAACGGCATCGAGGTCATCTACAACCACGTGATCCTCGTGCTCAAGGGCGTTTCCCTGCAGGTCGCCGAAGGCCAGATCGCCGCCATCCTCGGCGGCAACGGTGCCGGCAAGACCACCACCCTGCGCGCCATCTCCAACCTGCTCAAGGGCGAGCGCGGCGAGGTCACCAAGGGGAGCATCGAACTGCGCGGCGAGCGCATCGAAAACCTCACCCCGGCCGACCTGGTGCAACGCGGCGTGGTGCAGGTGATGGAAGGCCGCCACTGTTTTGCCCACCTCACCATCGAGGAAAACCTGCTCACCGGCGCCTACACCCGCTCCAGCCAGGCCGAGATCGACGCCAACCTGGAGAAGGTCTACACCTACTTCCCGCGCCTCAAGACCCGGCGCACCTCGCAGGCCGCCTACACCTCGGGTGGCGAGCAGCAGATGTGTGCCATCGGCCGCGCGCTCATGACCAACCCACGCGTCGTGCTGCTCGACGAGCCGTCCATGGGACTGGCCCCGCAGATCGTGGAAGAGGTGTTCGAGATCGTCAAAGACCTGAACCAGAAGGAGAAGGTCACCTTCCTGATCGCCGAGCAGAACACCAACATGGCGCTGAAGTACGCCGATTACGGCTACATCATGGAAAGCGGCCGCATCGTGATGGACGGCGCCGCCAACGATCTGCGCAACAACGAAGACGTCAAGGAGTTCTACCTCGGCGTGGGCGGTGGCGAACGCAAGAGCTTCCGCGACGTCAAGAGCTACAAGCGGCGCAAGCGCTGGCTGGCCTGACCGCCGCCCTGTCCCACGGGCCCGCAGGGCCCGCTACCTCAGACCCCTCGCTGCCACGGAGAGCCCCATGCCCGCTCACCTCGACCTCCTGGAAACCCGCTCCCCCTCCGCGCGCGAAGCCGCACTGATGGCGGCCCTGCCCGCCCACATCGCCCACGCCCAAGCGCAGAGTTCGGCCTACGCCAGCTTGCTGGCCGACATCGACCCCACCACCATCCACAGCCGCGCCGCACTCGCCCGCCTGCCTGTGGTCCGCAAGCATGAACTGCTGGAGCGCCAACAGGCGTCACGGGCTGCCGCGGGTGATCCCTTCGGCGGGTTTTCCACCATAGGCTGGCGGCGGCTGCAACGGCCCGCCGGTGCACGTCGGGTGTTCCAGTCGCCCGGTCCTATTTATGAGCCGGAAGGGCAGGCTGCCGATTACTGGCGCTCCGCCCGGGCGATGGCCGCCGCCGGGTTCGAGGCCGGCGACCTGGTCCACAACTGCTTCAGCTACCACCTCACGCCTGGGGCCTGGATCATGGAAGCCGGGGCGCACGCCCTGGGCTGTACCGTCGTGCCCGGTGGCGTGGGCAACACCGAGCAACAACTGGCCGCCATCCAAGACCTGCAACCCGAGGCCTACGCCGGCACCCCCAGCTTCCTGCGCATCCTGGTGGAGAAAGCCACCCAGGCCGGTCAGCCGCTGTCGATCCGCAAGGCGCTGGTGTCTGGCGAGGCCTTCCCGCCCTCGCTGCGCGATTGGCTGGCCGAGCGCGGCATCACCGCCTACCAGTGCTACGCTACCGCCGACGCTGGCCTCATCGCTTACGAAACCGCCGCCCGAGAAGGATTGGTACTGGACGAACAGATCATCCTCGAAATCGTGCGCCCTGGCACCGGCGATCCGGTGCCGGAGGGCGAGGTCGGCGAGGTCGTCGTGACGGTGCTCAACCCCGATTACCCGCTCATCCGCTTTGGCACCGGCGACCTCTCGGCCATCCTGCCAGGCACCTGCCCGAGTGGCCGCACCAACACCCGCATCCGCGGCTGGCTCGGCCGCGCCGACCAGACCACCAAGGTCAAGGGTATGTTCGTCCACCCCTCCCAAGTGGCCGCAGTGGTGCAGCGCCACCCCGAGGTGCAGCGCGCCCGGCTGGTGGTCAGTGGCCGCATGGCCGACGACCGGCTCGAAATCCAGGCCGAGACCTCGGTCGCGGCAGAGGCCCGCGAGTCCCTCGCGACTGCGCTGGAGGCATCGGTGCGAGACGTCACCAAGTTGCGCGCCCAGGTGACACTGGTTGCTCCGGGCAGCCTGCCCAACGACGGCAAAGTGATAGAAGATGCGCGCCAGTACGATTGAAAATAGTTCCTAAGTAATTTCCGCGATAGACATCTTCACCGGTCGACCTACTATGGGCTTTTCTATCGTTGGAGACCTTCCGTGAAAAAGATCCTGACCCTCGCTGTGGCCCTCGCGGCCACCTTCACCGCCGCCGCCCAGGACTTCCCCACCAAGCCCATCACCATGGTGGTGCCTTTCGCCGCCGGCGGCCCGACCGACACCGTCGCCCGCCAGCTGGCCGAATCGATGCGCAAGCATCTGGGCAACGCGACCATCGTGATCGACAACGCGGCAGGCGCCGGCGGCACCATCGGCGCCACCAAGGTCGCACGTGCGGCGCCGGATGGTCACACCGTCCTGGTGTGGCACATCGGCATGGCCGCCACGGCCGGCCTGTACCGCAAGCTGCAGTACAACCCGCTCGAAGATTTCGAGTACCTGGGCATGATCAACGACGTGCCCATGACGCTGCTGGGCAGCCCCAAGCTGCCCGCCAACACCTACCGGGACTTTGAAAACTACATTCGCGCCAACGGTGGCAAGCTCAATCTTGCCCACGCTGGCCTGGGTTCGGCCTCGCACATCTGCGGCCTGATGTGGCAGTACGCCGTCAAGCTCGACAAGTCCATGGCCACCATCGCCTACCGCGGTACCGCTCCGGCAATGAACGACCTCATTGCCGGCACCGTCGACGTGATGTGCGACCAGACGACCAACACCACCAGCCAGATCGAGGCCGGTCGGGTCAAGGCCTTCGCGGTCACCACCGCCAAGCCGCTGTCCAACCACAAGCTGCTAAAGGACTACCCCAGCCTGCAGGAAATGGGCTTGAAGAACTTCAACCTGACCATCTGGCACGGCATGTATGCACCGAAAGGCACGCCGGCCGCGGTCACCAAGAAGCTCAACGACGCCCTCCAGGCCGCACTGAAGGACCCTGAGTTCATCAGCAAGCAAGAAGCCCTCGGTGCTCTGGTCGTGAAAGACAACCGTGCCACCCCAGCGGGTCACAAGGCCTTCGTGGCCGACCAGATCAAGCAACTCAAAACCGTCATTGATGCGGCCGGGCAGTACGCCGACTGACCACAAACAGCGCTACCCTCTAACACCCCTGCCGGATGGCAGGGGTGTTTTTTTATCGGCACATCACACGCCCCACACCACTTCGCAACCTTCGCGCATGCTGTGCTGCAGCATGTCGATGAACGGTGTCACGCGCGTGCGCAGGCTCACGCGGTCCGGGTCCGGCGGCTCCTCGCCTTTGGCGAGCGCCTCCTGCTTCAGTCGCTCGAACTCGCACTCGTCTTCGAACACCGCGTCCCGTAACGCCTGGATCGCACCAGGCATCTGTTCCGCGAGCAAAATGCCAGGCCCCGCCGGGTCCTTACCCAAGATCTCCAACAATTGCTTGCCGTTGGGCTCCAGCATCACCACGTCGCCCGTGGCCTTGCTTTTGAATCGGTACAGCATCTGTCACCTCCTTGGCATGCCGAATCGCTTGTCTTCATTGTGGCACCGTGCGTGCCACCAGCCAAGCTGCCGCGCCTAGGGAAAGCCCGCCGTATTGCGACCGCAATTTCGTTGATACTTGAAGGGTTTGCCGACCAGCCCCGACACCGATGAACGCCCCACTGGACCTCGAAGCACGCGCGCACCAAGACCACCATGAAGCCTTGCGCTTGTGGTTGCGGCTGCTGACGTGCACGCAACTCATCGAAAAACGCATACGCTCCGGTCTGCGTGCGCAGTTCGACACCACCCTGCCGCGTTTCGACCTCATGGCACAGCTCGAGCGTCATCCGGAAGGCCTCAAAATGAAGGAGCTGTCGCACCGGCTCATGGTCACTGGCGGCAACGTCACCGGTATCACTGACCAGTTGGTACAGGAAGGCCTTGTCGAACGCCTACCGGTGGTGGACGACCGACGGGCTTTCAGGGTGCGGCTGACCCCGGTAGGTCGCGCCGCCTTTGCCGCCATGGCGCAGGCGCATGAAGCGTGGATCGTCCAGGCTTTCGCAGGCCTGAGCTCTCGCGACGTGCAACAACTCTACCAGCTACTCGGCAAGGTCAAGCAGTTCCAGTTGGAGGGCAACTGAGCCCCAAAGAGCGCACCGTCAACCGCGCTCGTCCGGCCGGATCACCGTATCCACCAAACGCCCAGCGATCTGTCCGATCGCGAGGCTGGCCGCCGCCCCTGGCGTGTACACCGCCAGCAATTGACGCCGCATCACTGCGTCTTTTACCGCCTGGTCCACCGGAATGTCGCCGACATGGATCAGCCGTATGGACGGCGGCGGGCGCGAACTGCCGTCCACCGGCACCTGCGGCTGCCCGACGAAACGGTTGAGCACTGTCTGCAATTGCGTCGTGATCGCCCGGCCATCGCCCGGCCTTTGGGCCTGGTTCACGATCACACGCACCTGCTGTCGCCGCTGCTGAGTGGCCAACACCTTGATGGTGGCGTAGGCATCGGTCAACGACGTCGGCTCGGGCGTCGCCACCAGCAGGATCTCGGAGGCCAGCGAAAGGGCGAACAGGACCACATCCGATATGCCGGCACCAGTGTCCAGCAACACCACGTCGTAACGCGGCACGACCTCCGCCATCAGCTTCAGAAAATCGGTCTGCATTTCCGGCGTGAGCCGGGAATACTCGACCATACCGGAACCCGCCAACAGCACGGAGAACCCCCCCGGTGCCTTGACGATCGCATCCTCCAGCGTCGCTTTGCCGGTGAACACGTCGTGTAGCGTGAGCTTTGGGTACAGGTTCAGCACCACGTCCAGGTTGGCCAGCCCCAGATCGGCATCCAGGACCAACACTTTCAAGCCGCGGCGCGTCAGTGCGGCGGCCAAATTGGCCGAGAGGAACGTCTTGCCCACCCCACCCTTGCCACTGGTGATGGCGATGACCTTGCCCTTGGTGGGTCGCAACAACACCGCGCCCCTTTCGGGCGTGGCAGGTGCGATGGCGGGCAGTGAACTCATGGGCAATCACGCAACAAACAATTGTGTCCCAACCATCATAAGCGGCCCGGGTACAGACGGTGGGGACAATAACGTGTTTTCTTCGGCCTTGTTATGAAGTTGCGTCGGCATAGCCACCGAACACACGCCTTGGGCCCTGTCCCTGCACGGCCTCCGCAATCGCTCCGATGTGGTCGGGGGTGGTCCCGCAACACCCGCCCACGATATTCACCAACCCATCCTGGGCAAAACCATGGAGCAGACGCGACGTGTCGGCCGGGGTCTCGTCAAATCCCGTGTCGCTCATGGGATTCGGCAGGCCGGCGTTCGGGTAGCAGCTGATATAGGTGCCCTGGGCCAGCTTCGCCAGTTCCTGCAGGTATGGCTTCATCAGGGCCGCACCCAAGGCACAGTTCAGCCCCACCGCCAATGGGCGCGCATGCCGCACACTGGCCCAGAAGGCCGACACGGTCTGTCCACTGAGAATACGCCCGGAGGCATCGGTCACCGTGCCACTGATCAGCACGGGCAAACACTCCTGCGTCGTTTCGAAGCAGCGATCGATGGCAAACAGTGCCGCCTTGGCATTCAAGGTATCGAAGATCGTTTCCACCAACAGGACGTCGGCCCCCCCCTCCACCAAGGCACAGGCCTGTTCAAAATACGCCTCCGCGAGCTCGTCAAACGTCACATTGCGCGCACCTGGATCGTTCACATCAGGGCTGATGCTGGCCGTCTTGGGGGTAGGGCCGAGTGCGCCAGCCACGTAGCGGGGATGATCCGCTGTGGAGTGCCGCTGACAGGCCGCCTTGGCCAAACGTGCAGACACAAGGTTCATTTCCCGCGCGTACGCTTCCAGACCGTAATCCGCCTGAGCCACGGTCGTGGCGCCGAAGGTATTGGTCTCGATCAGGTCCGCGCCGGCCGCCAGGTAGCCGTCGTGGATGGCATCGATGATGTCAGGACGGGTCAAGCTGAGCAACTCGTTGTTGCCTTTGACGTCCACCGCAATGTCCGAGAACCGCTCGTCCTTTGCCCATCCTGCCGGCAGCCCCGCACCCCGGTACTGGCTTTCACCGAGCCGGAAACGCTGAATCATGGTGCCCATTGCACCGTCGAGTATCGCAATGCGGCGCGCCAACAGGTCTGGCAGCGCCTGCGCGCGGGTGTAGGGAGGCAAGCTGGGCATACTGAATCCTCAAGACCAACGCGAAAACCCCGAACCCGTTGTTACGGGATTCGGGGTTCATGCTCACATAACAGCCTGACGATGACCTACTTTCACACAGGGATCTGCACTATCATCGGCGCGAAGTCGTTTCACTGTCCTGTTCGGGATGGGAAGGAGTGGGACCAACTTGCTATGGTCGTCAGGCA
>Ga0208242_100483_pt1 | contig 23969 bp, 20 predicted proteins | sample SubbioAug_CSW13A_FD_184825 | JGI IMG/M metagenome (GOLD analysis project Ga0208242, IMG submission 184825) | Serpentinite rock and fluid subsurface biosphere microbial communities from McLaughlin Reserve, California, USA - CR12Aug_CSW13A (SPAdes) | ecosystem: Environmental > Terrestrial > Deep...
TGCAGCACCGCGGCCAAGACGCCGCCGGCATCGTCACCGAACAAGAGCGCAAGTTCTTCATGCACAAGGCCAAAGGCATGGTGCGCGACGTCTTTCGCACGCGCAACATGCGCGCGCTGCCCGGCAACCACGGCTTGGGGCAGGTGCGCTACCCCACCGCCGGCAACGCCTACAGCGAGGAAGAGGCGCAGCCCTTCTACGTCAACGCGCCCTTTGGCATCGTCATGGCGCACAACGGCAACCTCACCAACGCCCAGGCGCTGCGCCGCGACATGGTGCAGCTCGATCACCGCCACATCAACACCGACAGCGACTCCGAGGTGCTGCTCAACGTGCTCGCGCACGAAATCGGCCGCGCCGGCGCCCACGGCGCTTGGAGCACCGAGGCGCTGTTTGCCGCCGTGGCCGCCACGCAGCTGCGCTTAAAAGGCTCGTATGCGGTGGTGGCGCTCATCGCCGGCCACGGCCTGCTGGCGTTCCGCGACCCCTTCGGCATCCGGCCGCTGTGCATCGGGCGTGGCAAAGACGGCACCGTCATGGTGGCCAGCGAATCGGTGGCGCTCGAAGGCACCGGACACGATTTTTTGCGCGACATAGCGCCCGGCGAGGCGGTTTTTGTCGGCGCCGACGGCCAAATCCAGTCGCGCCAGTGCGCTGCCCAGCCGCGCCGCTACCCCTGCGTGTTCGAGTACGTCTATCTGGCTCGGCCCGACTCCACGCTCGACGGCATCTCGGTCTATCAGGCCCGGCTCAACATGGGGCACACGCTGGCCGAGCGCTTGCGCCTGCAGGTGCCGTTGGACGAAATCGACGTCGTCATCCCCATCCCCGAATCCAGCCGCCCGGCCGCCACCCAGCTGGCGCAGTTGCTGGGCAAGCCCTACCGCGAAGGCTTCGTGAAAAACCGCTACGTCGGGCGCACCTTCATCATGCCGGGGCAGGCGGTGCGCAAAAAATCGGTGCGCCAAAAGCTCAACGTCATCGGCAGCGAGTTCAAGGGCCGGCGCGTGCTGCTGGTCGATGATTCCATCGTGCGCGGCACCACCAGCCGCGAGATCGTGCAGATGGCGCGCGAAGCCGGCGCGGTCAAGGTTTATATGGCCAGCGCCGCGCCGCCGGTGATGTACCCCAACGTCTATGGCATCGACATGCCCACGCGCGACGAACTGGTGGCGCACGGGCGCACGCTCGAAGAAGTGCGCCAGATCATCGGCTGCGACGCCCTGATCTACCAAAGCGTAGAAGACATGAAGCGCGCCGTGGGCTCGATCAACCCGGCGCTCGACGGCTTCGAGGCCTCGTGCTTCGACGGTGTGTACGTCACCGGCGACATCAGCACCGACGACGTGAACCGCCTGCACGCTCAGCGCAGCGGCAGCGAAGAAGACGAGGCCGACAGCTCGCGCCTGTCGCTGCCCAATTCCCGCGAGCAGTAAGCCGCCATGTCCAGCCCTTTGCACCGCGACACGCTGGCGCTGCGTGTGGCCGTCGAGCGCAGCCTGCACGGCGAACACTCCGAGGCGCTGTATTTGAGCAGCGGCTTCGTGCAGCCCAACGCCGCCGCCGCCGCGCGCCGTTTTGCCGGCGACGAAGACGGCTACACCTACGGCCGCAGCGGCAACCCGACCGTGAGCAGCTTCGAGCAGCGCTTGGCCGCGCTCGAGGGCAGCGAGGCCGCGCTGGCCACGGCCTCGGGCATGGCCGCCATCACGCTGGTCTGCTTTGGCTTGCTCAAGGCCGGCGACCACGTGCTCTATTCGCAGTCCATGTTTGGCTCCACGCTCAAGCTGGTGGGCACCGAGTTTGCGCGCTTCGGCGTCGAATCCACCTCTGTGCCACAGACCGACCTGGGCGCTTGGGCGCGCGCCGTGCGCCCCAACACCCGGCTGCTGCTGGCCGAAACCCCCACCAACCCACTCACCGAAGTCTGCGACATCGCCGCGCTGGCCGATCTGGCGCACGCCGCCGGTGCCTGGCTGGCTGTGGACAACTGCTTTGCCACCCCGGCGCTGCAGCGCCCGCTCGAGTTCGGTGCCGACATCGTGCTGCACTCGGGCACCAAATTCCTCGACGGCCAAGGCCGCGTCATGGCCGGCGCGGTCTGCGCCAGCGCCGACCTCATCCACCAGCGCCTGCTGCCGGTGCAAAAAAACACCGGCATGGTGCTCTCGCCCTTCAACGCCTGGGTGGTGCTCAAGGGCCTCGAAACCCTGAGCCTGCGCCTGCAGGCGCAAAGCGCACAGGCGCTGGCGCTGGCGCAGTGGCTGCAAGCGCACCCGGCCGTGGCGCGGGTGCACTACCCGGGCCTGGCCAGCCACCCGCAGCACGCGCTGGCCATGCGCCAGATGGGCGGCTGCGGCGGCGCCGTGCTGGCCTTTGAAGTGGCGGCCAGCAGCCCCGAGCAAGCGCGCGCGCGCGCCTTCGGCGTGCTCGATGCGCTCCAGGTGCTGTCGCTGTGCACCAACTTGGGCGACACCAAAACCCTGTGCGCGCACCCGGCCAGCACCTCGCACGGCAAACTCAGCGAAGCGCAGCGCCAGGCCGCCGGCATCGTCCAGGGGCTGGTGCGCGTGGCCGTCGGGCTCGAGCATTTGCCCGACATCCAAGCCGACCTTTTGCGCGGCCTCGACCGCATCGACACCTTCCACCCATGAGCACCCCGCGCATCCGCACCCGTTTTGCCCCTTCGCCCACCGGCTTCATCCACCTAGGCAACATCCGCTCGGCGCTCTACCCTTGGGCCTTTGCCCGCGCCCAAGGCGGCGACTTCATCCTGCGCATCGAAGACACCGACCAAGAGCGCTCGAGCCAAGCCGCCGTCGATGTGATTTTGCAGGGCATGGCCTGGCTCGGGCTCGACTTTGACGAAGGCCCCTACTACCAGATGCAGCGAATGGCGCGCTACCAAGAGGTGCTGGCCGACATGCTCGCGCGCGGTTTGGCCTACCCGTGCTACATGAGCGTGGCCGAGCTCGACGCGCTGCGCGAACGCCAACTGGCGCACAAAGAAAAGCCGCGCTACGACGGTACCTGGCGGCCCGAGCCCGGCAAGGTCTTGCCCCCCATCCCGGCGGGCGTGCAGCCGGTGCTGCGCTTCAAAAACCCGATCGGCGGCGTGGTGGCGTGGGACGACAAGGTCAAGGGCCGCATCGAGATCGCCAACGCCGAGCTCGACGATCTGGTGATTGCCCGCCCGGCCCCGGCTGCTGAACCGGGCAGCGCAGCGGGTGCGGCAGCCGACAGCGCAGAGTCCGCGCGCATCGGCGTGCCGACCTACAACTTCTGCGTCGTCGTCGATGACATCGACATGCGCATCACGCACGTTATCCGCGGCGACGACCACATCAACAACACCCCGCGCCAGATCAACATCCTGCGCGCCCTCGGGCACGAGCCGCCGGTCTATGCCCACCTGCCCACCGTGCTCAACGAGCAGGGCGAGAAGATGAGTAAGCGCAACGGCGCCAAGCCCGTCACCCAGTACCGCGACGAAGGCTACCTGCCCGACGCCATGCTCAACTACCTCGCGCGGCTGGGCTGGAGCCACGGTGACGACGAAATTTTTAGCCGCCAGCAGTTTTTGCAGTGGTTCGACCTCGAACATCTAGGGCGCAGCGCGGCCCAGTTCGACGAAGCCAAGCTGCGCTGGGTCAACGCCCAGCACCTCAAGGCCCTGCCCGATTCCGAGCTGGCGCCCTTGGTGGCCGAGCAACTGGCGCGCCGCGGCTTGATCGCCGATGAGCGCCTGCCAGCCATCTGCGCGCTATTCAAAGACCGCTGCGACACCACCGTGGCGCTGGCCGACTGGGCCGCCTGCTTTTACCGCGAGCCCCAAGTGGCGCCCGACGCGCTGGCCGAACACGGCGGCGCGGCGCTGCGCCCGGCGCTGGCGGCGCTGGCCGCCGAGCTGCAAAGCTGCGAGTGGAGCCGCCCCGGCATCGCCGCCGCGCTCAAAGCCGTGCTGGCCGCACACGGCCTCAAAATGCCGCAGCTCGCCATCCCGGTGCGTGTGCTCGTCATGGGCACCCCCAACACGCCCGCGCTCGACGCCGTGCTGGCGCTGCAGCCGCGCGAAAAAGTTTTGCGCGCCTTGCAAAAGGCCTAAAAACCTGTCTATAATTCGAGTCTTGCTGATGCACAAAGCGCAGAGCCAAGGCTCTAAACCGAGTGCAAAGGTTGCAGCTCTCCAAAAGGGGGTATAGCTCAGCTGGGAGAGCGCTTGCATGGCATGCAAGAGGTCAGCGGTTCGATCCCGCTTACCTCCACCAAAGCGGGCTGCAACAGGTTTTACGGTAACAGTTTTCTAGGTTTGACCCTATCGTCTAGAGGCCTAGGACATCACCCTTTCACGGTGAGTACCGGGGTTCGAATCCCCGTAGGGTCGCCAACCGCACGGAGCGGTAGTTCAGTTGGTTAGAATACCGGCCTGTCACGCCGGGGGTCGCGGGTTCGAGCCCCGTCCGCTCCGCCAAAAATTAAGATAAAGCAATCAAAAGGTTATGTGCTGCGGCCCATAACCTTTTTTGTTTCTGCGGGTCAGGCCACGTGCACGTGCACGTGTTTGCCGAGCGCATTCGCGGCGGCTTCAATTTGCTCAAGCCTTGAGGCATGGCGCAGGTCAAGCAGCCGATCCACTTGCGGCATATGCCACCCCAAGCGGCGGGCGAGTTCTGCCTTTTTCACACCCTGCTCAGTCATGGCCTGATACACCCCGAGCTTCGCGCATTCGAGTGCGCAAGGGCAGACAGTTTTTTGCCCTTGTTCTGGTTTGCTGGCAGCAGGCAGGGGCTTGCGTGCGTCAACGTAGAAGGAGAGGCCGGTTTCCAGCGCGTCAATCGCGTTCAGCAGTGCCTCATCCTCATCCGCACCAAAGGTGATCGCCTCGGGCACGTCCACAAACGTTGCAAGCACAGAGCCGTTGTCGTCCGGTGTGAGGGTGACAGGGTAGTTAAACATTTCACTTCTTCATCTGTTTTGAGTTCACAGGCCGAATCTTAACAGTTCTGTTGTGTTTGTCAAGCCTGAAGGCGGCAACTTCCCCCATGGCTTGTGTGTATACTCAAGCTCGAATGCTGTTACCCCGTGCAGCAGTCCGCTAGGCCGCACTGGGGCCGGCTCTATACACCCCCTAAACGCGCCCGCCGAACGTGACACGGCACGGCGGTAGCGTGGCCAAACGCTACGCACTGCCCAAAGACGCACATGGCAACGCCCACGTGGGCGATGTGCTCACCCACAACAGCCACAACACCTTCGTGCACGCTTCAAGCCGCTTGGTCAGCCTACTGGTCGGGCCCCGGCAGGTGGGCAAGACCACGGGTGTGCGCCAGTTGCTGGCGCAAGGGGCTTGGCCGCACCACTACGCCAACGCCGACGATGTGCTGGTCAGCGACCGCTCGTGGCCCAAGAACTTTGCCTGGTTTTCAGCCGACCCGCGTGCATTTTTGCAGCAGGTGGCGGTGTGATGTGGGTGCTGCTGTTTGCTCAGTCAGGCTGATTAGTGGATAATCTCTAGCGTCATCCCGTTGCGGGGTGGCGTTCGATCTTGGGGCAAAATGATGAAACCTGCAGCGTTCAAAGCGACGCCGAAACTGGGTGTCGAAGCCAGCCGAGCCTTGTTGAAGGCCGTCGGCGGCGTCAGCTTGACTGAAAAACGCCGCTGCGAGTTGGCGTCGCTGGCCGAGTCTGCGCGCCTTGCTTTTGCCCGGCCGTTGCCCAGCAAGGCGAATGGCCATTGATCGAAATGGCCTCACGCTTCGACACATCCGCGATGTCGAAAACGAGGTTCTGCGGCAGTTCTCTTGCGGTCGCTCCCAACTCGATGAATTCCTGCACAAAGATGCGCGCGACTATGACGCGCATGGCCTGACCAGCACAGTGCTAGTGTTTGCTGACGGCTACGAGAGCCCGGTAGCCTATTTCAGCTTGACGGCCGACTCGGTGCATCTGAGCAGCGGCGAGCGCACCGACCTGGGTCTGCCCTTCGATGTGCCAATCAGCTACTACCCTGCCGTCAAAATTACCAAGATCGCCGTGGTGAGTGAACTTCAGCGGGGCGGCATAGGTGGTGCACTCATTGACCTGATCTGCGGCATCGTGTCCACAGCCCCGTTCGCCGTGCGCTTACTCACGGTCGATGCAGTGAATCAGGTGGAGGCGCTGATCTTTTATCAGCGTACCGGCTTTATCGAGAGCCTCTCGGAAAAGAAGGAGCGCCAGAGCCAGAGGGTGCGCGACACCATCCTGATGTTCAAGGATCTGTACCAGTAGCACACTGAGCTTTTGCCCACGAAAACCCGCTCTTTAGCGGGTTACAATCAAAGCCCATACCAGCCCAGCGCGCATGCCGATCGTGACACGGCACGGCGGTAGCGTGGCTAAAAGCCACCCATCGCCCCTCACACCCCCCCCTCCGCGTGACCCACGCAAGCCCAGCCCCCACCCCAGTGCCGCAGGCCGCTGCCCCCGGCAGCGCTGGTGCGCATCGTGCTGTTTTGGCTCGGGTTCAAGTACGCCGTCATGGTGGGGGTGGACTTTGCGGGGCAAATCTTTCGCCGCAACCTGCATCAGCCCTACACCGTACACGTGGCCGGCAACAGCAGCCGATGTGCACAAACTTCCAATGACCAGTAAAAAGCCAGCCCCCCGTGTTGTAGTGCAGCGCTCACGGAACAACGCGAATCGCCGGCTGATTGACGTGGTGCCAAGCACTGAGTCGCGGCGAGAGTTGTCAGTGCGCGTGAACTACGATGGGTACTCTAAGCACAAAATTAACCCAAGGGCCTACAAGCTCAGACCTTATGCTGGCCAGGATGAGGAGCGGACCTACTGTGACGCACATGCCAACTTCGGCAAGGAAAACCTCGACCGAATCCCGGCCCTCCTTGTTCGTGGGGTCATGCTGGGGCTGTGGTCCGCGCAGACGAGCGGAGATGTTCCAAGTTTGCTCTGGACTGTAGCTGAGAGCGGCTGGATCTTCGAGCTTCGGATTACCAACGCTGACCAAGCTCAATATCACGGTTACCCTGTTCTGCCGGGCGATGCGTTTGCGAGGCATGTCCTAAAACCGTGCAAGAGCAGTTGCACACGACGAGCGCGAGTTTCCTGTCGATAAGGATTCAACTGCGAGATCTGCTATCGCGGCAGCGGAGATTTTTTACAGATGACTGCTTCAAACTATTTCAAGTTTGCTGCCTCATGGCCCCAGGGTAGTGATGATGTGGCAGAGATCACCCTTCGGGTGGGAGACCGAGTCATCTCCAGGCTTGCCGATACGTCAAAAGCTACGGTTAGGGATTTTTTTAGGGCTTCGGCAACGGGTTTGGCGCTTTGGTTGGCCGATAACTGGTGGCGCCTACGCTGGGAGACGATCAATGCTGCCGGGATGCCCAAGGTGGACTGGCGCCTGCGTCATGAGTTGAATTCGGCAAGCGGCGGCACCCTTTGGCCACCTGTGACGATCTTCAGTGTGGGCGACCGCATTGCGTTTGCACCGAGCATCGGCAAGCGGGTTGTCGATGGCCCGCAAGCGTATCTCCCGTTTGAAATTGGCATGGTTGCTGCAGTTGAGTATGAGCGGGAACTGGACAGTTTTTTTGCAACGGTTATTGAACATTGCGCACGAACGGAGGACGGCAACGCGCTGACCATCTTGCTGCAGCAAATCACTACCGAGCGCAACGACCCGGAGCTGGCGGGCTGGCGACGCCTGGAAGCTTGTCTGGGGTTCGACCCTGACGCGGCACCAGACCACGTCGTAGGTGCATTGGTCGCGTTGGAAGGCGTTGCAGGCGCGGACGGCGTGGAAGAAGCCGCACACGCTCAGCCTGGGTCAAACGCAGCGCAATTCTTGAGTCGTGTAATTGAAGCCACGCGCGAATCTTCAGTCGAGGTCGATCTCAGTTTGGCAGATAAGCTCACGCGTAACTGGAACTTGCCGAACTATCCAAGCCCATGGCAAATGGCGGAAGCTGCCGCAGTTGAGCTGAGATCCATCATCGGTGCCGAGACAGGACGGATCAGCGACGCGATTTTCGGGGATATTTTCAAAGCGCGCTGGGCTGACTTGAAGTCTTCCACTGCGACCGCCAGGAAGCTTCCTTACGGTGCTCGAATGGGGAACGAAGCGAAGTCTCGGGTTGCGTTGCAAACAGTGGCGCTCCATGATCGCCGCTTCGAATTGGCGCGACAGTTCGGTGATGCGATCTGGCACAAAAACACCAGCTTTGGCATCGTCAGCCGCGCGAAAAGCGACCGGCAGAAATTCCAGCGTGCTTTCGCTCACAGCCTGCTCAGCCCACTCGACGAAATCCAACAAGTCATTGACGTGAACAACCCCACGCCGGAGGCCATGCAGGTCGCCGCCCGCAGATTGGGCGTACATTGTTCCGTTGTCCGTAATCAGTTGGTTTATAAAGGCTACCTTCCGTTTGAGAATAGCAACGAGGAAGCAGAGGCGGCTTAGCGCCAGAAGGCAGCAAATGCAGGGCACCTCAACGAAGCCTGAGCTTTTGCCCATGAAAACCCGCTCTCTAGCGGGTTACAATCAAAGCCCATACCAGCCCAGCGCGCCCGCCGAACGTGACACGGCACGGCGGTAGCGTGGCCAAACGCTTTTCTGGCCCACCCCTCAATGCCCCCCGCCAATCCCAGCGCTGCCCTCAGCGCCAACTCCAGCGCCGCCACAGCCAGCCCCAGCCCCACCCCCGAGCCCGGGCTGCTGGCTGCGCTGCCGCAGTTGCGCCGCCTATGGCGCAGCATGTCGGCGCGGCGCAAAGGGCAGAGCGTGGCGCTGCTGGGCCTCACGGTGGTGGCATCGGCTGCCGAACTGGTGTCCATCGGCGCGCTCATTCCGTTTTTGGCCGCGCTCACTGCGCCCGAAGCCCTGTTTGTGCTGCCCTTCATGCAGCCCTTCATCGCCGCGCTGGGCTTGCAGCAGCCGCAAGACCTGCTGCTGCCGCTCACCGTGCTCTTTGGCTGCGCAGCCGTGCTGGCTGGCCTGGTTCGCATCGGCGTGCAGTGGGCCAGCACCAAGCTGGCTCTGTCTATAGGGCACGACTTGGTGGCCGGCATCTTTCGCCGTACCCTGCACCAGCCCTACACCATCCACATCCAGCGCAACAGCAGCGAGGTGGTCGATGGCATCGTGCTCAAGGTCGAGCGCGTCATCAATTTTGTGCTTATCCCCACAGCCAACGGCTTTGCAGCGGCCTTCATCGTGCTCGTGGTGTGCGCGGCCGTGCTGGTGTTTCAGCCTTGGGTGGCCATCAGCATGATCTTGGGCCTAGGCAGCATCTACGGTTTGATTTATGCCCTGACCCAAGCCCGCCTGCAACGCGACGGCGAGCGCGCCGCCGCAGCCGCCACCCAGCGCGTGCAAGCGCTGCAAGAGGGCTTGGGCGGCATACGCGACATCACGCTCGATTCTACCCACGCCACCTTTTGCGCCCGCTTCGAGCAAGCTGATCTGATTATGCGCCGCGCCCAAGTGCGCAGCGTGGTCTTTGCCATCACCCCGCGCTTTATGATCGAGGCGCTGGGCATGGTGCTCATCGCCAGCGTGGCCTTGCTCATGGCCCAGGGCCCCGGCGGCTTGGGGCAAGTGGTGCCGGTGCTGGGCGCACTGGCCCTGGCAGCGCAGCGCATGCTGCCGCTGGCACAAAGCATTTACTACTCGTGGAGCAACCTCAGCAGCAACCACGGCTACTTAACCGAAGTGCTCACCCTGGTCGAGCAGCCCATGCCCGCCGAGCCCGCTGTAGGAAGCACAGAACCTGCACTGCCGTTTGATCAGGCTATCGAGCTGCGAAACCTCGGCTTTGCCTACCACACCAATGGCCCGCAAGTGCTGCGCGGCGTAAACATGGGCATTGCCAAAGGAGCGCGCATCGGCATCGTGGGCACCACCGGCAGCGGCAAAAGCACGCTCATGGACATCCTCATGGGCCTGCTGTCCCCCACCGAAGGGCAACTGTGCGTTGACGGCTGCCCGATCACCGAAGCCAACCGCCGCGCTTGGCAAGCCCGGGTGGCGCACGTGCCCCAAGCCATGTTTTTGGCCGATGCCAGCGTAGCCGCCAACATCGCGTTTGGGGTGCCCGCAGCCCAAATAGACCCTGAGCGCGTGCGCCTTGCCGCCCAGCGCGCACAGATCGCACACACCATCGAAGGCTGGCCCCAAGGCTACAGCACCCTAGTGGGCGAGCGCGGCGTGCGCCTATCGGGCGGGCAGCGCCAGCGCCTAGCCATTGCCCGCGCCCTATACAAACAAGCCGACGTGCTGGTCTTCGACGAGGCCACCAGTGCGCTCGACAACGCCACCGAAGAAGCCGTGCTCGAAGCCGTCGAAGGCCTAAGCCGCACCCTCACCGTGATCATGATCGCCCACCGCACCTCCACGCTGCGCAGTTGCGAAGCGATTTATCGGGTCGAGAGTGGGGTAGTAGTTGAAGATAAAAAAATTGGAGTTAATAAATGAAAGCAGTAATTCTCGCTGGTGGCTTGGGAACTCGAATTTCCGAGGAAACCCATCTAAAGCCTAAGCCCATGATTGAAATCGGTGGGCGTCCGATTCTGTGGCACATTATGAAGATCTATTCCGCCCACGGCGTGAATGATTTCATCATCTGTTGTGGTTACAAGGGCTACGTGATCAAAGAGTATTTTGCTAATTATTTTCTGCACATGTCAGATGTGACCTTTGACATGGCAAGCAATCAGATGGAAGTCCACCACAAAAAGGCCGAGCCTTGGCGGGTGACTTTGGTGGATACTGGCGAAGAAACTCTGACAGGCGGGCGTCTCAAGCGGGTGTCAAGCTACGTTCAGGATGAAAACGCGTTCTGCTTTACCTATGGAGATGGTGTTGCCGATGTTGATGTGACGGCCCAAATCAAGTTCCACCATAGGCATGGCAAGCTGGCTACGGTGACCGCAGTTCAGCCTCCAGGCAGATACGGCGCTCTGCTGCGTGAGGGCGACGCAGTGTGCGGATTTCAAGAAAAGCCACCTGGTGATGGTGCGTGGATCAACGGTGGTTTTTTTGTACTCCACCCGAAAGTGATCGATTTTATTGATGGCGACAGCAGCTCGTGGGAGGGAAAGCCACTGGAGACTTTAGCCGCTACAGGTGAACTCCAGGCCTTTGAACACGAAGGTTTTTGGCAACCCATGGACACCCTTCGTGACAAAACTCACTTAGAACAACTTTGGTCTTCTGGAAAAGCCCCTTGGAAATCTTGGGAATGAAGCTATTTGCCGATATCTATCGCGGCAAGCGTGTCCTCATCACTGGTCACACTGGCTTCAAGGGCAGCTGGTTGGCCCAGTGGCTAAATGAATTGGGCGCGCACGTTACTGGAATCGCTTTGCCACCAGAAACCCAGCCGAACCATTGGGATCTTTTGGGGTTGGCCACGAATGAGTATTACCTCGACATACGCGATCCAGAAGCACTTAAGCGAACCTTCATGGCGACAGAGCCAGAAATAGTGTTTCATCTGGCCGCCCAACCATTGGTCCGCCGTTCTTACCGCGACCCGCTTGAAACCTGGTCCACCAATGTCATGGGTACAGCGAACGTATTGGAGGCCTGCCGGCAGACACCAAGCGTGCGTGCCATCGTCGCCATCACCACAGACAAATGTTACGAAAATCACGAGTGGCCTTGGGGCTACCGAGAGAATGACCGGCTTGGCGGGCACGACCCCTACAGCGCATCCAAGGCCGGTTCAGAACTTGTCGCTGCCAGTTACCGCAGCGCATTTTTCAATGCTGAAAACTCACCCCTATTGGCAACAGCCCGTGCTGGTAATGTGATTGGAGGTGGGGACTGGTCCGAAGACCGCCTGATTCCTGATCTGGTGCGTGCCGTGGCACAGGGCCAATCGCTTGAGATTCGCTCGCCCTATGCCACGCGCCCCTGGCAGCATGTACTCGAATCTCTCAGTGGCTACCTTCTCCTAGGTCAGCATCTTCTCCAAGGCGACAAGGCCTATGCAGAGGCTTGGAATTTCGGTCCAGAACCCGAAGGCAACCGGACCGTATCAGAAGTGCTCGGCAAACTGAACGCGCATTGGTCAAGCCTGCGTTGGCATGTCACCGAAAAGCCTCAGCCTCATGAAGCCACGCTCCTTTACCTCGATAGCGCCAAGGCCCGCAGCAAACTCCACTGGCAACCCGTCTGGAACTTTGATACTGCGTTGGAAAAAACGGCCGGTTGGTATCGTGCTTGGCTCGAATCGGGCAAGGTGACCAGTCGTGAACAGTTGGTTGATTACGTCACTGCCGCCGCGCAAACCGATGTTGAATGGGCAAGGCTGTGAACACAAGGCCTACACGCATCCCGGGCCTAGTGGTTGTTGAAACAACACCACACATCGATAATCGGGGCGCCTTCGCCCGCCTATATTGCGAACGCGAACTGGCAAGCATCATTGGCCCGCGCCGGATTGTGCAAATCAACCATTCCCGTACCGCGGCGATCGGCGCCGTGCGTGGCTTGCACTATCAGCGCCCGCCGCATGCGGAGATGAAACTGGTGCGCTGCATCAAGGGCAGGGTGTGGGATGTTGCCGTTGACCTGAGGCATGGCTCCCCCACCTTACTGCACTGGCATGCGGAAGAACTGACGCCGGCTAACAGCCGCATGATGGTCATCCCCGAGGGCTTCGCTCATGGCTTTCAAGTCCTGGAGCCAGAGAGCGAATTGCTCTACCTGCACACAGCGTTTTATGCGCCTGAAGCAGAAGGCGGCTTGCGCCATGATGACCCCAGCCTTGCAATCAATTGGCCGCTCACCGTCACCGACCTCTCCGCGCGCGATGGCTCTCACCCACTTATCGATTTCAATTTTTCTGGAATCAGGTTATGAAATGCCGCCACTGTGGAACACCGCTTACCCATACTTTTCTCGATCTCGGTTTTGCACCCCCGTCTAACGCGTACCTCACCCAAGCGGATCTTTCAAAACCCGAGAAGTATTACCCCTTGAAGATCAAAGTCTGTGATCACTGTTGGCTGGTGCAAACAGAAGACTATGCCCAGGCTGACGAGCTCTTCAGCCCGGACTACGCTTACTTCTCCAGCACCTCCAGCAGTTGGCTGGCGCACGCCAAAGCGTACGCCGAACAGATGACGCAGCGCCTTGGACTCAACGGAAACAGCCTGGTCATTGAGGTGGCTTCCAACGATGGTTACCTACTCAAAAACTTTGTTGCAGCCGGCATACCATGCCTGGGTATCGAGCCCACTGCCAGCACCGCAACCGCCGCAGAGAAATTGGGCATACCCGTCCTGCAAGCGTTCTTCGGCGAAGCCCTCGGCAAGACCCTGGCGGCCGAAGGCAAGCAGGCCGATCTGATCGCTGGCAACAACGTCTACGCTCATGTGCCCGATATCAACGACTTTACCCGTGGACTGAAAGCGGCGCTCAAGCCCGGCGGCACCATTACCCTTGAGTTCCCACACGTGATGCGTCTGATCGAACACACCCAGTTTGACACCGTCTATCACGAGCACTTCTCCTATCTTTCGCTGTACACGGTCCGTCGCATCTTCCAAACAGCCGGGCTGCGGATCTGGGACGTCGAGGAGTTGCCTACACATGGTGGCAGCCTACGAATTTACGGTTGCCATCAGGCGGAATCTCGCCCGACAACAGATGCTGTTGAAGTACTTCTGCAGCGCGAGGCTGAGGCCGGTTTACAAACCCTGTCGCCTTATACGTCCTTCCAGGCGCGGGCCAACAAGGTGAAGGACGACTTACTTGACTTCCTCATCCGGCAAAAGCGCGCGGGAAAGAAAGTAGTCGCCTACGGCGCTGCCGCCAAGGGCAATACGCTACTGAACTATGCGGGCGTCAAGCCGGATCTCTTGCCTATTGTTTGCGACGCAGCAGGTGCAAAGCAAGACAAGTACATGCCCGGCAGTCATATTCCCATATTCGCTCCCCAAGCTATTCAGCAAGCGCAGCCGGACTTTGTCTTGATACTACCCTGGAATATCGCAGACGAGGTTCGTTCTCAACAGGCTGCCGTCCATACATGGGGTGGACGGTTTGTGGTAGCCATTCCAGAACTCGCCGTTGATGAGTAATAGCAATTTCTCAGTACTCAATTTTCCGCCATGAAAGTGCTTCTGACTGGTGCAAGTGGGTTTATTGGCCGGAGCGTACTCACTCAACTCCTGCGTACGGGTATTGAGACTGTCGTTGTGGGGCGAACCCGTCCTGAAGGTTTTGTCGGCGAATTCATAGAGGCCGACCTGCTGCAAGCGGAGACGGGTGCGGCAGCAATTGCGAAAGCCCGGGCAACTCATCTCCTGCATCTCGCTTGGTATGCCGAGCATGGTAAGTACTGGACTTCGCCGGTTAACCTGCGGTGGGTGGAGTCGACTGTTCGTCTTGTCGAGTCCTTTTGCTCCACGGGCGGTCGTCATCTTGCAATAGCAGGTACCTGTGCTGAATACGATTGGTCTGTCGGCTATTGCCATGAGGATGCTTCCCCACTGGCGCCAGCGACCCTCTACGGTACAGCCAAAGATGCTACTCGCCGACTCGTTGAGGCACTCTGCAGACAATACGATGTGCCCTGTGCGTGGGGAAGGATATTCTTACCCTATGGGCAAGGTGAAGACGGTCGCCGACTGATACCTTCGCTGTTCGAATTCTTCAAGGGCCGGCGGACACCTTTCGGTGTTAATGCCAGTGCCTATCGCGATTTCTTGAATGTCGAAGATGTTGCGAGCGGTTTCGTGAAAATCCTCAAGGCAGAAGCCGCTGGCTGCTACAACATTGCCTCAGGCGAGCCAACTCGCATCGCCGATGTGGTTCGCCTGATTGCTGCAGCGTGTAATGTCAGCCCGAATCCAGTTTTTGAACTGGCCAGCGAACGCCCCGGCGAACCTACCATGTTGGTTGGAGATAACAGTAAGCTCAAATCACTGGGCTGGCGACCAGAGCATCGCTTAGTCGAAATCAGCACATGGTGAGTTTTTCAACGGCCTGCTGAAGTTTAAAATGACAAACAACACTTATCGTCACAAAGGAGTCAAATATGACTGAATTCCAAAAAGAAGTTGCCGAGCGGATTTCTGCTAATGGAGTAGATGAATCGTTGAACCATGCCGCCGCTGAATTCATTCGTTCGTCATTTAATCCTAAGTACTCATACAATTTCGCATGGCTTGGCCGACCCATCATCCAATACCCACAGGATATGTCCGCGATGCAGGAACTCATCTGGCAAATTAAGCCTGACTTGATAATAGAAACCGGCATTGCCCACGGGGGATCGCTGATATTCAGTGCATCCATGCTTGCTTTGCTCGATATGTGCGAGGCCATAGAATCTGGCCAGGCTTTTGACCCGAAGACCTCCCGCCGCAAAGTGCTGGGGATAGACATCGACATCCGAGCGCACAACCGTGCAGCGATCGAGGCACACCCGATGGCGTCGCGCATCCAGATGATCCAGGGGTCGAGCATCGCGCCCGAGGTGATCGAGCAAGTCCATCAGGTGGCTAAGGGTTATCAACGCATTCTGGTCTGTCTGGACAGCAACCATACTCATGACCATGTTCTTTCCGAGTTGCAGGCTTATGCTCCCCTCACCAGCAAGGGCAGTTACTGCATCGTTTTCGACACCATTGTCGAAGACATGCCCGCCAACATGTTCCCCGACCGCCCCTGGGGCCCCGGCGACAACCCGAAAACAGCGGTTTGGGAATACCTGAAAACCCATCCGGAGTTCGAGATCGACAAGAGCATACAAAACAAGTTGCTGATCACCGTTGCGCCAGATGGCTACCTAAAACGAATTGACTGATGTTGTCAATGAAATGCACTTTTTAATCTGTTGCTAAATATTCGCAGCATTTTCTTGGCGCTTTTCAAGCATCACATTTTCAATCGCAAGCAATCTGCTGTCGGACTGTTGTCAATGTAGGTAAGAGTTTCTTGCTTTGGATTGCGCATATCGCATAACTCATTGATTGATCATGATGCACGAAAACACATTTCAGTTGGTTAGTATTGGAATGCCTGTTTACAATGGGGCGTGTTTTATTGGCAAAGCGCTAGACTCTATTCTTGAGCAGTCGTATCCGCACTTTGAATTAATAATTTCAGATAACGCCTCAACTGATCGCACCGCTGACATTTGTCTCGAGTATGCTGCTCGTGACTCTAGGATAAGATATGTTCGCCAGGTCACTAATCTTGGCGCATTTGCCAACTTTCATTATGTGCTTTTAGCATCCTCTCATGAGCGTTTTATCTGGGCTGCTGCTGATGATTGGTGGGATTCTGACCGGTTGGAGCGTCTGGTTGATGCTTTGCTTCCACATGATGCCGTTGTTTTGGGCGCTATAAAGAAATATTTGAATAATACTTCGGTGGCGGAGTTTGTGCCTAAAGCTTTTAAGGAAAGGCAATGGTGGCGCTTTCTGTTGCGCGAAGAGGCGAGGTGCGAGAAGACTTACTATGTTTACGGTCTTATGTGGAAATGCAATGCAGTCAAGGCATTTTTAGCGGATTTTGGTTGCTACTTGGGTGATGTGACTTTCTGCTATCGTCTTGTATGGATGGGCGACTTGAAAAGTATTTCTGGTGCGACTTTACATGTCTTGCAGCATGAAGAAAGCACGGGTACTGCTGCTGCCAAAAACTTTAGATATTCAATTATCCGTCTGTTATTCTTGGCGCATCCATTTGATTATTATAGAAGATTTATAGCTGCAACGCCTTTGCATCGGAAGGTATGGGTTGCTCTGGCTTTGCCGTTTAAAGCATTGCTGGCTCAAACGCATTTGTGGTGGAGGGCTTTTCGCCGTATTGTCCTTCGCCGCCCGTTTGTGCATGGTGCGCTCCCTGAAGGAGAACGTTTGGTTCGGGATGCAAAATTTTGAAAGTTTTTTTAAATGATGCTGCAATCTGCGGCACCGGCACTGCATCTAATGTTTTCATAATCGCATGAAACTTTCTCTGATAAATCATCCCATCGCCGTCATCGGCCTAGGCTATGTTGGATTGCCGCTGGCGGTCGAGTTGGGCAAGCAGTTTGCCGTCACGGGTTTTGACATCAACCCAGAGCGCGTGGCGGCGCTGCAGCAGGACTGCGACAACACGCTCGAGGTACCACCTAGCGATCTGGCCGCTGCCATCCACTTGCGCTACAGCACCGACCCAGCCGCCCTGCGCGCCTGCCGCGTATTTATCGTCACCGTGCCCACGCCGGTCGATCATGTCAACCGGCCCGACATGGGGCCGCTGATCGCCGCCAGCCAGACCGTGGGCCAAGCGCTCAAACCCGGTGACGTGGTGATTTATGAGTCCACCGTGTATCCCGGGGCCACCGAAGAGGTCTGCGTGCCGGTGCTGGAACGCGCCAGCGGCCTAGTTTTTAACCGCGATTTTTACTGCGGCTACAGCCCCGAGCGCATCAACCCCGGCGACAAAACGCACCGCTTGCCCAACATCAAAAAAGTCACCAGCGGCAGCACGCCCGAGGTGGCGGACGCGGTGGATGCGCTCTACGCCCGCATCATCACGGCGGGCACGCACAAGGCCAGCAGCATCCGCGTGGCCGAGGCCGCCAAGGTGATCGAAAACACCCAGCGCGACGTCAACATTGCCCTCATCAACGAGCTGGCAATCTTGTTCAACCGGCTCGGGATCGACACCGAAGAGGTGCTGCAAGCGGCCGCCAGCAAGTGGAACTTTCTGCCTTTCCGGCCTGGGCTGGTGGGTGGGCACTGCATCGGGGTCGATCCGTATTACCTCACGCACAAGGCGCAAGAAGTGGGCTACCACCCTGAGGTGATTTTGGCTGGGCGGCGCATCAACGACGGCATGGGTCCCTATGTGGCTGATGAGCTCATCAAACTTCTGCTGCGCCGGGGCCTCAACCCCGTGGGCGCACGCGTGCTGGTGCTGGGACTGGCGTTCAAAGAAGACTGCCCCGACTTACGCAACACCAAGGTGGTCGATATTGTTCGCACCTTGTGTGGCTACAACGCTCAAGTCGAGGTGCATGACCCGTGGGTGAGCGCCGACGAAGCGCAGCACGAATACGGCCTGACCCTGCAGCCCGCACCGCAACCGCAGCACTACGACGCCATCGTGGTTGCCGTGGCGCACCGGCAGTTTAAGGCGCTGGGCGCGGCCGCCATGCGCGCCTGGCTCAAGCCACACGGCGTGATCTACGACGTCAAACACGTGTTGCCACGCCAAGATTCTGATGCAAGGCTCTAATTGACATGAAAATTTTTATTACCGGCACAGCCGGCTTCATCGGCTTTCACCTCTCGCGCCTGTTGCTCGAGCAGGGCCACAGCGTGCATGGCTACGACGGCATGACCGACTACTACTCGGTGGCGCTCAAGCGCCAGCGCCATGCCTTGCTGCATCAATATCCGGGCTTCAAAGCCACCGAGGCTAGGCTTGAAGACACCAGCGCACTCGAGCAGGCGGCGCGTATGGCCCAGCCCGATGCCATCGTGCACTTGGCGGCTCAAGCCGGGGTGCGCTACAGCCTCGAAAACCCGCGCGCCTACATCGATTCCAACCTGATCGGCAGCTTTAACGTGCTCCAAGTGGCGCAGACGCTGCGGCCACAGCATTTGCTCATGGCCTCTACCAGCAGCGTCTATGGTGCCAACACCCTCATGCCATTTGCCGAGGCCCAGCAGACCGACACCCCGCTGACGCTGTACGCCGCCACCAAAAAGGCCAACGAAGCCATGGCGCATTCCTACGCGCACATCTATGGCCTGCCCACCACCCTGTTTCGCTTCTTTACCGTCTATGGGCCGTGGGGGCGGCCCGACATGGCGCTGTTCAAATTCACCGAAGGCATCTTGCAGGCGCGCCCGATTGATATTTACAACCATGGCCAAATGTTGCGCGACTTCACCTACGTCGATGACTTGGTGCACGCCATTGGGTTGCTCATTGGCACTCCGCCCGCACCACCCGGGCAGCGTGGCGCAGCCATCGAAGCCGACACCCTCAGCCCCGCAGCGCCCTGGCGCGTGGTCAACATAGGCAACTCCGACCCGGTGCGCTTGCTCGATTTTGTCGAGGCCATCGAGGCCGAATTGGGTAAAACCGCGATCCGCAATTACTTGCCCATGCAAACCGGCGACGTGCCCGCCACTTGGGCCGACTGTGGCCTGCTGCAGCGCCTCACAGGCTACCGGCCGAAAACGCCCATAAGGCAAGGGGTGGCGCAGTTCGTGCGCTGGTACCTTGAGCACTATAGGAGTTGAAGCTGTGCGAGCAAAAGCGCTGGGCTTGATGCTGTTGGGTATGAAAAACAAGGTTTTTAGCGCTTCGCGTTGCGCTCAATAGTGGTGCGTCTGATGCGGGTGCTGCATATCATTACCGGGTTGAGCGACGGCGGTGCCGAGGGGGTATTGTTTAGGCTCATTAAGCACGATGCATCTGGCAGCGTGCATCACGTTGTTGCACTAGCAAGTGATGGCAAGTACGGGCCACAACTGCGTCAACTTGGCGTTGCCGTCACCATACTTGGTATGCCGCGTGGCCGGTTGAGCATTAGCGGCCTTATGGGTTTGTGGCGCATTTTGCGTACTTGGCGCGCAGATGTGGTGCAAACGTGGATGTACCATGCTGACCTCATAGGCGGTGCCGCTGCGAGGCTTGCGGCTGTGCCAGTGGTCTGGGGTATACGCAACACAACGCTTGAGGCTGGGCACTCAAAGCGCAGCACCATCTGGGTAGCTCGTTTGTGCGCGTGGCTATCGCGCTGGGTGCCTGCGCTGATTGTGTGTTGCGCGCAAGCAGCGCAATCGGTGCATGCTGCATTGGGCTACGATGTTCGGCGCATGGTGGTAATACCAAACGGTTACGACTTGTCGTCTTTTGCGCCAGACCCTTTGGCTCGCGCACGCTTGCGTGAGGACTGGGCGGTATCAAATGATGTGCCGTTTTTTGGTATGGTGGCGCGGTTTGATCCATATAAAGATCACGGCAATTTAATTGCCGCACTCGCACACCTGAAGGCGCGTGGATTAGATTTCAAGGTTGTTCTCATAGGCACTGGAATAGACGAAAACAACACGTTACTGGTGCAGCAGATTGCTGCCGCTTGTTTGACTGAACGTGTGCGCCTACTGGGGCCGCGCAACGATGTACCAGCCATTATGAATGCGCTGGATATACACGTTCTATCGTCGGCTGCAGAGGCTTTTCCGAACGTGTTAGCCGAAGCCATGGCCTGTGGTACGCCGTGCGTGGCCACCGATGTGGGCGACTCAGCCCGTATTGTCGGTGACACAGGCTGGCTGGTGCCGCCGCGCAACTCGTTGGCGTTGGCTGATGCCTTGGCCGAAGCTATAACCGCTTTGCAAGACGCACCCAATTGGCATCAGCGCATGCAGTGTGCTCGTCAGCGGATTGTGCAAGAATTTGATATACGCCGCATGGTGGAGCGTTATCAACAAACTTGGCAAGTAGCTTGCCGGCAATAATTTTCCTCTATGTGTGGTTTAACCGGTTTCCTCCAGCCCGGCGGCTTTGACGCCAGCGCCGCGCAGGCCAGCGTGCGCGGCATTGCCGACGCTCTGCGCCACCGCGGCCCCGACGACGCCGGGGTGTGGGTGGATGCTGCGGTTGGTGTGGCCCTAGGGCACAGGCGGCTGTCGATCCTCGATCTCACGCCTGCTGGGCATCAACCCATGGTCTCGGCTTGTGGGCGCTACGTCATTGCCTACAACGGCGAGATTTACAACCACCTCGATCTGCGCACCGAACTGCAAGCCCAGGGTGCAGCGCCGCCGTGGCGCGGGCATTCGGATACCGAGACGCTGCTGGCTGCCGTGGCTGCCTGGGGCGTAGAGGCCACGCTCAAGCGCTGCGTGGGTATGTTTGCTTGGGCGCTGTGGGATCGGCAACTGCGCCAACTCACGCTGGCACGCGATCGCATGGGCGAAAAACCGCTCTATTACGGCTGGCAGGGTGGGGTGCTGCTGTTTGGTTCCGAGCTCAAGGCGCTGCGCGCGCACCCGGCCTTCTGCGCCGAAGTCGATCGCAATGTGTTGGCGCTGTATTTGCGCCACGCCTATGTACCCGGGCCGTATTCCATCTACCAAGGCATTTACAAGTTGCCTGCGGGTGCCTACCTGACCCTAGATGCACAGGCCCAACCCGCCTCTGCACTGCCTAGCCCGCGCTGCTACTGGCGCGCTTGGGATGCGGCCAGCGCCGCGGCGGAGCCCGGCCCCGAACTCGACGATGCCAGCGCGCTGGCCCAGCTCGAGGCACTGCTCAACCAATCCATCGCCGGGCAGCGCGTGGCCGATGTGCCGCTGGGCGCGTTTTTGTCGGGCGGTATCGATTCGTCCTTGGTTGTGGCGCTGATGCAGGCGCAGAGCAGCCAGCCGGTGCAGACCTTTACCATCGGTTTTCACGAGCCGGGCTACAACGAAGCCGAGCATGCCCAGGCTGTGGCGCGCCACTTGGGTACGCGGCACACCGAGCTCTACCTCACCCCCGAGCCGGCGCTGGCGGCCATTGCGCGCTTGCCCGAGCTCTACGACGAGCCGTTTGCCGATTCCTCGCAAATCCCGACCTTTTTGGTGGCGCAACTGGCCCGGCAGCACGTGACCGTGAGCCTGTCGGGCGACGGCGGCGACGAGCTGTTTGGCGGCTACAACCGCTACCTCTGGGCCGCGCGCATCTGGCGCCAGCTCGGGCGCGTGCCACACCCGGCGCGCTCACTGGCGGCGCGTGGCCTCACGGGCATATCCCCCGCAGCTTGGAGCCGCGCCTTTGCCTTGGCCGTGCCCCTGCTGCCGCAGCGGTTGCGGCTCGCCAACCCTGGCGACAAGCTGCACAAACTGGCGCAAATGCTGGGTGCGCGCACCCCCGAACAGGTCTATCTGTACTTGGTGTCGCAGGTGCAAAACCCCGCTGCTTGGATTGCCGGCGCCACCGAGCCGCCGACGGTGCTCACCGACCCGGCGCAGTGCCCAGCGCTGAGCGATTTCGAGTCGCGCATGATGTACTTGGATCAGATGAGCTACCTGCCCGACGACATCCTAGTCAAGGTGGACCGCGCCGCGATGGGCGTGAGCCTAGAGACGCGCGTGCCGCTGCTGGACCATAGGCTGGTGGAGTTTGCTTGGCGCCTGCCGCTGCACCAAAAAATCCGCCACGGTCAGGGCAAGTGGCTGTTGCGCCAACTGCTGTATCGCCATGTGCCGCGCGTCTTGATCGAGCGCCCCAAAATGGGTTTTGGTATCCCGCTCGACGTTTGGCTGCGCGGGCCTTTGCGCGATTGGGCCGAAGATTTGCTCAACGAGCAGCGGCTGTTGCAGGAGGGTTATTTCAACCCGCGCCCCATTCGCACCCAGTGGCAAGAGCACCTGAGCGGGCAGCGCAATTGGGCATACAGTCTGTGGCCGGTGTTGATGTTTCAGGGGTGGTTGGGTTCGCTCAAGTGAACGTCGCCAAAGTTGCTATGCTGGCTGGCGTTGCAAGTGCTTACGCAAAAAATCCAAAAAACCCCATGCCCAAGCTGCTGCTCGTCGTCTCTGAGGACTGGTATTTGGTCTCGCACCGGCTGGCGCTGGGCGTGGCGGCGCAAGCGGCGGGCTACCAGGTGACGGTGGTGACGCGCTTGGGCGCGCAGCGCGCGCAGATTGAAGCGGCGGGCCTGCGCGTGCTCAGTTTTGAGATGGCGCGGCGTGGCCTCAACCCGATTGGTCTGCTGCGTGAGGCGCTGGCACTTGCGCGCATCTACCGGCGCGAGCGTCCCGACGTGGTGCACCACGTGGCGCTGCGCCCCGTGGTGGTGGGGGCGTTGGCGGCGCGGCTGGCGGGGGTGCGCGCGGTGGTGTCGGCAGTGACCGGCATGGGCTTTTTGTTTGCCGACCACGCACGCCTGCCTTGGGTGCGGCGCGCTGTGCAACGCGCGCTGCCGTGGTTGCTCGGGCGCGGCTTGACCCTTGTGCAAAACGACGACGATGCCCGCTCTCTGCAAGGCTTTGGTCTGGCGGCAAGCCGCTTGCGGCTGATCGCCGGGGCTGGGGTGGATACCGATCGGTTCGCCCCTAGCCCCGTGCCCGAAGGCCCGCCGGTGGTGTTGCTGGCTGCACGCATGCTGCGCGACAAAGGGGTGTGCGAGTTTGTGGCGGCGGCGCACGCCCTGCGCGCCAGCGGTGCACGCTTTGTGCTCGTGGGCGCTCCAGACCCCGACAACCCGGCGACGATCCAGCGCACCGAACTGGAACAATGGGTGGCCGCCGGTGTGGTGGAGTGGTGGGGCCAGCGCACCGACATGGCGGCGGTGTTGCAACAGGCGCACATCGTCTGCCTGCCTTCGTACCGCGAAGGTCTGCCCAAGGTGTTGCTCGAGGCGATGGCCTGCTCCCGCCCTTGCATCAGCACCGTCGCCCCAGGCTGCCGCGACGCAGTGCGTCACGGCGACAACGGCCTGCTGGTGCCGGTCAAGGACGCGGTAGCGTTGGCGGCAGCCATTCAACAGTTGCTGGATGACCCGCAATTGCGCCAGCGCATGGGCGCACGAGGCCGCGCACGCGCGCTGGCCGAGTTCAGTCAAGAGCGCGTGATCGATGCCACCTTGGCACTGTACGCACAGGTGCGCTCATGAGGCTGTTCATCACCGGCGTATCCGGTTTTGTGGGCCAAGCGCTCGAGCGCCGTTTGCAACTGGCCGGGGTTGACTGGTAGGGTGCGGAACAAGAGCCGTAATCGCTACCTATAGACTTTATCTTATCCTGAATCCGTGACTCCACACCAAAAATACTCTTGATTTCCCATTGAAATCATCATCTTGACCCCCAAGTGTGCTTCACCCTTAAGGTGAAGCCCCCATGCCCGATTTTGTCATCAAACAACTGCCCTACGACTTGAGCCAGCACGCTGGCTTGGCCCTGATTGGCAAGTACCTCAAGCGCATCAATCTCAACGCCTTGGTCGACCCCGC
>Ga0208242_100484_pt1 | contig 23848 bp, 24 predicted proteins | sample SubbioAug_CSW13A_FD_184825 | JGI IMG/M metagenome (GOLD analysis project Ga0208242, IMG submission 184825) | Serpentinite rock and fluid subsurface biosphere microbial communities from McLaughlin Reserve, California, USA - CR12Aug_CSW13A (SPAdes) | ecosystem: Environmental > Terrestrial > Deep...
GACCCGATGGCCGCCCGCGAGGCCGCCCGCTACGAAAATCCCATCGCCAGCCGCGAGGCCATCACCGAGCTGCTGCTCGACGCCCCCGGCCCGCTGTCGCTGCGCGAGATCGCCGAGGCGCTCGACCTGCTGGCCGACGACCGCCTCGAGCCGCTCTCGCGCCGCCTGGGAGCGATGGTCCGCGACGGCCAGCTGCTGCTCAACCGCCGCGGCGGCTACGCGGTGGCGCGCAAGCTCGACCTCGTCGCCGGCACCGTCATCGCCAACCCGGATGGCTTTGGTTTCCTCAAGTGCGACGACGGCGGTGAAGACCTGTTCCTGCCGCCGGGCGAACTGCGCAAGGCCCTGCACGGCGACCGCGTGCTCGCCTCGATCACCGGCGTCGACCGCCGCGGCCGCCGCGAGGGCGCCATCGTCGAGGTGCTCGAGCATCGCCTCACGCGCCTGACCGGCCGCTACAGCGAGCGCGCCCGCATCGGCATGGTGGTGCCCGACGACCGCCGCGTGCTCACCGAGGTGCTGATCCCGGCCGGCGACCACAACGGCGCCCGCGAAGGCCAGCTGGTGGTGGTGGAAGTGACCGAACCGCCGCAGGGCGGCCGCCCGCCGGTGGGCCGCGTGCTGCTGGTGCTGGGCGACCGCCTGACGCCTTCGCTGGTGGTGCAGGCCGCCATCCACGGCCACGACCTGCCGCACGAGTTCCCGCGCGAGGCCCTGGCCGAGGCCGCCGAGGTGCCGTTGGAGGTGCCGGCGGCCGAGCTGCGCCGCCGCGTCGACCTGCGCAAGCTGCCGCTGGTGACCATCGACGGCGAGGACGCCAAGGACTTCGACGACGCCGTCTGGTGCGAGCCCAATGCCGGGGGCTTCCGCCTGGTGGTGGCCATCGCCGACGTCTCTCATTACGTGCGCCCGGGCACTTCGCTCGACGACGAAGCGACCAAGCGCGCCACCTCGGTGTATTTCCCGGGCTTCGTGGTGCCGATGCTGCCCGAGACCCTGTCCAACGGCATCTGCTCGCTGATGCCCAAGGTCGAGCGCCTGTGCTTCGTCTGCGACATGCAGGTGGACTTCGAGGGCAACGTCACCGGTTCGAAGTTCTACGAGGCGGTGATGCGCTCGCATGCGCGCCTGACCTACACCCAGGTCTGGAAGGCGGTGGGCGAGGCCGACACCGAGGCGGGGCAGGAAGCCGTGGCCCAGGTCGGCTCGCTGATGCCGCAGGTGCAGCGCCTGCACCAGCTCTACAAAGTGCTGGCCAAGGCCCGCACCCGCCGCGGCGCGATCGAGTTCGAATCGTCCGAGGTGCGCTTCGTGCTCGACAACACCGGCGAGGTGGTCCAGGCCGGCATGCTCGAGCGCAACGACGCGCACAAGCTGATCGAGGAATGCATGATCGCCGCCAACGTCGAGGCGGCGAAATTCGTGTCCGGCTGTCGCGTGCCGGCACCCTACCGCGTGCATCCGCGCCCGCCGGAAGCCAAGTACGCCGACCTGCTCGAATACCTCTCCGAGTTCGGCCTGAGCCTGCCGGCCTGGGGCCGCGTCGAGCCGCGTGACTTCACCCGGCTGCTCAAGAAGGTGCGCGAGCGCCCCGACGCCGCCCTGCTCGAGACCGTGCTGCTGCGCTCGCAGAGCCTGGCCGTGTACCAGACCGACAACCAGGGCCACTTCGGCCTGGCGCTGGAGGCCTACGCGCACTTCACCTCGCCGATCCGCCGCTACCCGGACCTGCTGCTGCACCGGGCCATCAAGCATGCGCTCGACGTCCAGGACTCCGGCTTCGTGTATTCGGCCAAGGAAATGGCCGCGCTGTCGCTGCATTGCTCGGAGAAGGAGCGCAAGGCCGACGAGGTCGAGCGCGAGGTGGACGAGCGCTACCGCAGCGCCTGGATGGAAAAGCACGTCGGCGACGAATTCGACGGCGTGGTCAGCGGCGTCACCAACTTCGGCCTGTTCGTCGAGCTGGCCGGCTCCAAGGTCAACGGCCTGGTGCACGTGACCCAGCTGCCGCACGACTACTATCATTTCGACCCGCTGCGACGCAGCCTGGCCGGCGAACGGACCGGGCTGCGCTGGCGGCTGGGCGACCCGGTGCGGGTGCTGGTGCTCAAGGCCAGCGTCGAGGACCGCCGCATCGACTTCCGGCTCGTCGAGCCCGGGGACGGCCGCGGCGGCGTGAAGAAAAAGAAGAAGGCCTGGGCCGACTGAGCCCGGGCGACAGGGAACGACGATGGCAAACCGCAAGGACAACTGGGTCGCCGGCATCAACGCCGTGGCCTCCGCGCTGGAGCACGACCTCGAGCACGTGCGCGAGGTGCTGCTCGAGGCCGGCAGCAAGAACCCGCGCATCACCGAGATCGAGGAAACCGCGCGCCGGCGCGACGTGCCGGTGCGGCGCGTGCCGCTGCAGTCGCTCGAGGGCATCGCCGGTGGCCTGCGCCACCAGGGCGCCGTGGCGCGCTACGAGGCGGCCAAGGCCACCGACGAAAAGGAGCTGCCGGCCCTGGTCGAGGCCGCCAACGGCCAGGCCCTGCTGCTGGTGCTCGACGGCGTGCAGGACCCGCACAACCTCGGCGCCTGCCTGCGCACCGCGGCCGCCGCGGGCGTGACCGCGGTGCTGATTCCCAAGGACAAGGCCGCGCCGGTGAACGCCACCGTGCGCAAGACCTCGGCCGGCGCCGCCGACCGCATCCCGGTGGTGAGCGTGACCAACCTGGCGCGCGCGCTGCGCGGGCTGCAGGAGCTGGGCGTGTGGATCTACGGCCTGGACGGCGAGGCGCCCGCGACCATCCACGCCACCGACCTCAAGGGCAACGTGGCCCTGGTGATGGGAGGCGAAGGCGAGGGCATGCGCCGGCTGACGCGCGAGACCTGCGACGGGCTGGTGCGCATCCCGATGCCGGGCGAGATGGAAAGCCTGAACGTGTCGGTGGCCACCGGCATCGCCCTGTTCGAGGCGGTGCGCCAGCGCGGGGGTGGGGCATGAGCCTGCAGTGGTACGACTTCGTCGGGCTGGCCGGCGTGGCCTTCGTGCTCGGCTCGTTCTTCCTGCTGCAGGCGGGCCGGCTGGGCGGCGATTCGCTGGGCTACCAGCTGGCCAACCTGTTCGGCGCGGTCTTCATCCTGGTCTCGATCTTCGGCCCGGGCCCGGACTTCCGCGACGTCATTTCCACCACCATCATGCAGCTGGCCTGGATCGCCATCAGCCTCTACGGCCTCTGGCGCGGGCTGCGGGGCCGCCTGGCAAGGCTCCGAGAGGGCGGAAGGGCGCCCGCGGATTGAGACGGGTATCCCAATCCGGCGCCGGAAAAGCATGCTAGCGTCGGCGGCGACATCCGGGGGGATCCACACATGAAGCAGCAATCGAAGGTTGCCGCGCTGGCGTTCCTGGCCTTGGCCGTCGTACCGGTCGCGTGGGGCCAGGACTGGGATGACGAAGGCACCGGGTCCAGCGCACCGAGCACCATCCAGCTGCGGGTCTGCAATCGCAGCGGCAGCAACGCCATGGTGGCGGTTTCCTACATCCCGGTGGGTGAGGAGCGGTTCTACAACCGCGGCTGGTTCCGCGTTAATGCCGGCGAATGCCACGACATCGTCGAAACCGGGAACAGCAACTTCTATTTCTACGCCGATGTCGAGGGCGACGACAGCCACTGGGGCGGCAGCCACAAGCTTTGCGTGGAGTATCCCGGGCCCTACAATTTCTACTCGACCAGCTCACAGTACTGCGGGTCGAATCAGGAAGTGCGTGGATTCCAGCCGGCGAGCATGGAAGAGCCGGGCACTTTCACCTGGTATCTCGATCACTGAGCCCGGGGCAAGCTCGGGTGCTCAGCCCGCCCCCAGCCCGGCCAGCCACTCGTCGTCGCTGCCTTCGTTGATGCCTTCGAAGAGGAAGGTGCTCAGGTAGCGTTCGCCGGTGTCGGGGATCATGGCCAGCACCACGCTGCCGGGCTCGAGGCCGCGGGCCACTTCCAGCGCCGCCGCGAAGGTGGCGCCACCGGAAATCCCGCAGAAGATGCCTTCGCGTTGGGCCAGCGCACGGGCCGTGTCGCGGGCCAGTACGTCGTCCACCGGCACGATCAGGTCGAAGATCCCGCGGTTGAGCACCTCGGGGATGAAGTCCGGCGTCCAGCCCTGGATCTTGTGCGGCTGCCACTCCTTGCCCGACAGCAGCGCCGCGCCGGCTGGCTCGGTGGCGGCGATCCTCAGGTCCGGGCGCGCCAGCTTGAGCATTTCGCCCGCACCGGTCAGCGTGCCGCCGGTGCCGTAGCCGGTGACGAACCAGTCCAGGCGCCTGCCGGCGAAGTCGCGCAGGATCTCCGGGCCGGTGGTGGCGCGGTGCCAGGCCGGATTGGCCGGGTTCTCGAACTGCCGCGCCAGGAAGGCGCCATGCTTTTCCGCGAACTCGCGCGCGCGCTTGACCATGCCGCTGCCGCGCTCGGCCGCCGGCGTCAGGATGACCTTCGCGCCCAGCGCCCGCATCAGTTTGCGGCGCTCGACCGAGAAGGTCTCGGTCATGAAGGCCACGAAGGGGTAGCCGCGCGCCGCGCAGACCATCGCCAGCGCCACGCCGGTGTTGCCCGAGGTGGCCTCGACCACCATCTGCCCGGGCTTGAGTGCGCCCGAAGCCTCGGCGTCGAGGATGATGGCGGTGGCCAGGCGGTCCTTCACCGAGGACATCGGATTGAAGAACTCGAGCTTGGCGTACATCGTGACGCCCTGCGGCGCCAGCTGGTTGATGCGGACGATCGGCGTATCGCCGACGGTGCCGAGGATCGAATCGTGGATCATCGCGGTCTCCCGTGGAGTAGGGCGCGCTCAGTCCTGGTGGCTGGTGGCGAGATCCTGCGCGCAGAACTGGCGCCATCGGTTGAGTACCGCGCAAAACAGCTGCGCCGTGCGTTCGGTGTCGTACACCGCCGAATGGGCCTGGTCGCCGTCCCATGGTAGTCCCGCCGCCTGCACCGCGCGACTGAGCACGGTCTGGCCATAGGCCATGCCCGCCAGCGTAACCGTATCGAACGTGCTGAAGGGGTGGAAAGGATTGCGTTTGTGTCCCGTCCGCGTCACCGCAGCGTTCAGGAAACCGAGGTCGAAGTGGGCGTTGTGGCCCACCAGGATGGCCCGCTGGCAGCCATTGCGCTTCACCGCCGCCCGCACCTTGGCGAACACGTGGTCGAGGGCCTCGCGCTCGTGCAGGGCGCCACGCAGGGCGGTGTCGAGCCGGATGCCGGTGACCTCGAGCGAGCGCGGGTCGATTTCGCTGCCGGGGAAGGGCTCGACGTGGCTGCTCACCGTCTCGCCGGGCACGTAGAAGCCGTCGCCGTCGAGCTCGATCGGCACCGCGGCGATCTCGAGCAGGGCGTGTCGGCTGCAATCGAAGCCGCCGGTCTCGACATCCACGACCACGGGCAGGAAGCCGCGGAAGCGCTCGGCCATGCGCGGCAGGGGCGTGTTCTCCATGCCGGGCAGGATAACAGGCCTCAGGCGGCCAGCCGTCTCCCGGCGACGAGCAGCAGTACCGACAGCACCAGCAGCACGACGCCGGCAGCCGGCACCAGCAGCAACGCCGGCAGGCCGACCACGGCCAGGCCCAGGGCCCAGGCGACGGGGTCGGCCAGCGGCCGCTCGGGCAGCGCGTCGTTGCCGGCCGCGACCAGTGCGTCCAGGCTCAGTCGTCCCGCGCCGTGGAAGACCAGCGGCAGCAGCATCGCCGCGAACAGCAGCGGCAGCTTGAAGTTGCCAAAGCCCTTGTCGGTGATCGCATAGCCGCGCCACAGCTCCTGCAGGCTCGCCCAGTCGGCCGGCCAGTGCACCGAGACCGTGGCCACCGCGGTGAGCACCAGCAGCACGAAGGCGAACAGCCGCGTGCCCAGGCCCAGCAGCAGCGCCACCGCGCCGAGCAGCTCGGCCCAGGTGGCCAGCTGCCAGCTCAGGCCCACCGGCAGCAGGTCCAGCGGCGGCGGGAACTTGTCCTGGATGGCGGCGAACCAGTTTTCGCCGCGCAGCTTTTGCATCCCGGCTTCCCAGAACTCCCAGGCCAGCAGCAGGCGCAGGCCCAGCGGCGCCAGCCAGCGGCCGCTGCCTTCGAGGCGTTCGGTGAAGCCGAGCCAGAGCCCGGTGGGCGACTTGTCCATCGTGGAATCCTCAGTCCGTCAGGGTGCCCAGCAGCACGCCGTCGTGGCGAAGCTGGGCGAGCATGCGCGCGCCGTCGGCGACGAAGGCGTCGGCGTCGGGGGCGCCGGCCTCGGCGGCCAGGGCGAGCAGGTGCTCGCGTCCGGTCAGCGCCGGTTGCTCGGAGAGGCGCTGCAGCAGGCGGAAGGTCAGCGGGCTGAGCGCGTGGAAGCGCACGTTGAACTCCGCGTCGCGTCGAACCAGCAGCAGCGTCGGCGCAGCCGGCGGCGCCTCGGGTACGCGCCCTGGCGCGAGCTGGTGCACGGGCCAGGCGTAGGCGAGCGGCCAGGCCAGGGGCGAGGCGACGGGCACGCCCGCGAGCAGGTCGCCGGCGGGGTCGTGCGGCACGTCCTCGTCGCGCTCTTCGCTCAGGTCCAGCGCCAGCTCCACCCATTCGTAATGCGCCAGCTCCAGCCACCACGGCGGGTCGCCGGCGCCGGCTTCGGCGCGTGCCTGCAGGTACTGCAGGAACTCGCGCGGCAGTTCCGGGAACAACGGCGTCGCGCTGCGGTGGTCGCGGTAGAACTCGCGCAGCAGGTCCGGCCAGGCGGGCTCGCCGAGGATCTGGCGCAGTACGGGGAAATTGCTGGAAAGGATGCCGCGCACGCTGTTGAAGAACAGGTCGCGGTAAACCTGCAGCCGGCGCTCCTCGATGCCCGGCGGCGGCGCTTCGCCGGCCGGGTCGCGCACGTGCGCGGCCAGGCGGGCCTGCTGCGCGGCGAGCTGCTCAGGCGCGGGCATGCTGGCTCGTGGCCGGCGCGTGCCGCGCCAGCACCTCGCGCACCTGCCCCAGTTCGGCCACCAGCTCGGCGTAGGGCGGGATGTTGAAGTCGCGCTCGAGCAGGGTGGGGCGCGGACCGAAGCGTGCGCAGGCGGCGTCGAGCAGGGCGAACACGCCGGGTTTCACCGGCGCGCCGTGGGTGTCCACCTTCAGGTCTTCGGCCTCGTCGTAATGACCGGCGATGTGGAAATAGGCGATGCGCGCACCGGGCAGGCGGCTCAGGAAGTCGTGGGGGTCGTAGCGGTGGTTGACCGCGTTGACGAAGACGTTGTTCACGTCGAGCAGCAGGTCGCAGTCGGCCTCTTCGAGCACCGCCGTGACGAAGTCGATCTCGGCCATCGCCTGGTAGGGCGCGGCGTAGTAGCTGATGTTCTCGACCGCGATGCGTCGGCCCAGCGCGTCCTGCACCCGCCGGATGCGGGCCGAGACGTGCCGCACCGCCTCTTCGGTGAAGGGGATGGGCAGCAGGTCGTAGAGCTGGCCGCCGTCGCTGCAGTAGCTCAGGTGCTCGCTGAACAGCGGCACGCGGTGCTCGTCCAGGAAACGGCGCAGGCGCGCCAGGTAGGTGTCGTCGAGCGGATCGGTGGAACCGAGCGACAGCGACAGGCCGTGGCAGACCAGCGGATGCCTCGCGCTGAGCTCGCGCAGGGCGGCGCCGAAGCGTCCGCCCACGCCGATCCAGTTGTCCGGCGCGCACTCGAGGAAATCGAAGTCGCCCGGCACCGCGTCCCGCAGCGGGCCCAGGAGGGCCCGCCGCAGGCCGAGGCCGGCCGCCGTCGAGGGGAGCGGGCGGGCAGCCGGGGTCATTGCGTCAGCCCTGGCCGCCGCACTTGCCTTCGCCGCACTTGCCCTCGCCGCACTTGCCTTCCTCGGCCTTGTGCCCTTCGTGCCCGGCGTCGTCGTGCTTGTGACCGCCCTCACCGTGGCCGCCGCACTTGCCTTCGCCGCACTTGCCCTCTTCGGCCTTGTGTTCGCCGCACTTGCCTTCACCACACTTGCCCTCGCCGCACTTGCCTTCTTCGGCCTTGTGCTCGCCGCACTTGCCTTCGCCGCACTTGCCTTCCTCGGCCTTGGCGTCGCCGGCCGCCAGCAGGTAGCCCTGCGACAGGCTGTCCATGGCGAAGCTCGTGCCGGCCAGGGCCATCGAGCCGAGCATGACGGCGCCGGCGGCCAGGACGACGGGTTTCAGGGTTTTCTTGGACATGGTTTGCTCCCTCCAGGGATGTTGCGTGGGTGCGGGTCGCCCCGCGGTGGTTAATCGTGCAGGTATTCGCGGGCCAGCGCACGTGCGCGGTGCAGGCGGGCCTTGGCGGCCTCGCGCGACAGGCCGAGGTGCGCGGCCAGCTCGCCGATGGTCAGGCCCTCGATGTCGCGCAGCAGCACGACGTCACGGTAGTGCGCCGGCAGCGACCCGAGCGCGGCCACGACGTCGCGCGAGAGGTCGGCGCCAAGCAGCGCGCAGGGCGCGGCGATGTCCTCGGTGACCGGCTCGTGGTGAAGCCGCCGCCAGCCGCGCTTCATGCGGTTGCACTCGCGCTTGACGATGCGGAACAGCCAGGACGTGAACGATTCGAGCTGGCGCAGGTCCGCCAGCCGGCGCGAGGCGGTGAACAGCGACTCCTGCACCGCGTCCTCGACGTCGTTGACCACGCAGTGGTGCTCGGCGTAGCGGCGCAGGTCCTGGCGCGAGCGCGCCAGCACGCGCTCGAGCGCCGCGCAGTCGCCGGCGCGGGCCGCTTGCAGGTCTGCGCCCCAGGCAGGGGCGGGCGGGAAAGTCGGGGCCATGGTTGCCAGGCTGGGGGCCAACGGAGTGGTCATACCCCCTGAAGTGGCCTGCAGGGTGGCAAACGGTGCGCGGGGCCCGCGAAACGTTCAGCAGGCGTTTAGCTTCGCGCCGGCCCGGCGCCGTCGGGATGCCGGGGCAGGGCCAGCGACACCGCCGCGGCCAGGGCCAGCATCAGCGACGAGGCCGCGAGGCAGGCGGCCAGGCCCCAGGCCTGGTAGATGGCGCCCGAGAGCAGGGTGCCCAGCAGGCGCCCGCCGGCGTTTGCCATGTAGTAGAAGCCCACGTCCAGCGACACGCCGTCCTCGCGCGCGTAGCTGACGATCAGGTAGCTGTGCAGGGCCGAATTGAGCGCGAACAGCACGCCGAAGGCCAGCAGTCCCGACACCAGCACGGCCTGCGCCGGCCAGCCGGCCCAGAGCGCCGCCGCCATGCCGGCGGCCAGGGCGACCAGCGGCAGCGCCCAGCCGAAGGCGTCGCGGCCGTCGGGCAGGGCCCGGCGGCGCAGGCCGGTGATGGCGGGCGCCGCCGCCTGCACCGCGCCGTAGCCAATGATCCACAGCGCCAGGAAGGCGCCGATGTGCTCGTGTCGCCAGCCCAGCGCTTCGGCCAGGAACACCGGCAGGGCCACCACGAACCACACGTCGCGGGCGCCGAACAGGAACAGCCGCGCGGCCGAGAGCCGGTTGATGGCCGGGCTCTTGGACAGCAGTTCGCGGAACTTCGGCTTGGCCTTGGCCTTGCCCAGGTCGGCCTGCAGGAACAGCAGGCTGCCGACCCACACCAGGGCCAGCGCGCCGGCCATGGCCAGCACCGCGCCGTCGAAGCCCAGCGTGGCCAGCAGCAGCGCGCCGAGGAAGAAGCCCACGCCCTTGAGCGCGTTCTTCGAGCCGGTGAGCAGGGCGACCCAGCGGTAGAGCCGGCCCTGCGCGTCGTCGGGCACCAGGGCCTTGAGGCTGCCCTTGGCGCTCATCTTGTTGAGGTCCTTGGCGATGCCGCTGAGCGCCTGCGCGGCCATCACCCAGGGCACGGTGAGCATCGCCGCCGGCACCGCCAGCATGGCCAGCGCGCCCACCTGCAGCACCAGGCCGATGTTCATCGTGCGGTTCAGGCCCAGGCGCGCGCCCAGCCAGCCGCCGACGAGGTTGGTGACCACGCCGAAGAACTCGTAGAACACGAACAGCATCGCCACCTGCAGCGGCGTGTAGCCCAGCTGGTGGAAGTGCAGCACCACCAGCATGCGCAGGGCGCCGTCGGTGAGGGTGAAGGCCCAGTAGTTGCCCGTCACCAGCAGGTACTGGCGGACGGCGGAGCTCACGCGAGGCCCACCTTGCGCGCCAGTTCGACGGTGCGGTTGGCGTAGCCCCACTCGTTGTCGTACCAGGCGAACACCTTCACCTGGGTGCCGGCGACGACCATCGTGAACGCGGCATCGACGATGCTGCTGCGCGGGTCGGTGCGGTAGTCGATCGACACCAGCGGCCGCGTCTCGAAGCCCAGGATGCCCTTGAGCGGACCGTCGGCGGCGGCCTTGAGCAGTGCGTTGACCTCCTCGACGGTGGTCTCGCGCTGCACTTCGAACACCGCGTCGGTGAGCGAGGCATTGGCCAGCGGCACCCGCACCGCGTGGCCGTTGAGGCGGCCCTTGAGCTCGGGGAAGATCTCGGTGATGGCGGTGGCCGAGCCGGTGGTGGTGGGGATCAGGCTCATGCCGCAGGCGCGGGCGCGGCGCAGGTCCTTGTGCGGCTGGTCGAGGATCGACTGGGTGTTGGTGAGGTCGTGCACGGTGGTGATCGAGCCGTGGCGGATGCCCAGGCCTTCGTGGATCACCTTGACGATGGGCGCCAGGCAGTTGGTGGTGCAGCTGGCGGCCGTGACGATGCGGTGCTTGGCCGCATCGAACAGGTGGTCGTTGACGCCCATCACCACGTTGAGCACGCCGGCCTCCTTCACCGGCGCGGTCACGACCACGCGCTTGACGCCCTGGTCGAGGTAGGCCTGCAGCGCGGCGGTGGTCTTCATCTTGCCGCTGGCCTCGATGACCACGTCGCAGCCCGACCAGTCGGTGTCGGCGATGGCCTTGTTGCGCGTCACCGGGATGCGCTGGCCGGCGATGAGCATCGCCTCGCCCTCGTGCCTGGCTTCGTGCGCCCAGCGCCCGTGCACCGAGTCGAAGTTGAGCAGGTGGGCGAGGGTTGCGGCGTCGCCGGCCGGGTCGTTGACGTGCACGAAGCGCACGTCCTTCCAACCGAAGGCGGCGCGCAGCGCCAGTCGTCCGATGCGGCCGAAGCCGTTGATGCCGATCTTGAGGCTCATGTCTGTCGGGGGTCCGTGGATGAAGGGGTCAGCAGCAGGCCTGCCGGGGTCGGCCCGGGGCCGGAAGGCACTGGTCCGGTTCGCCGCCGCAGCAGGTTTCGGTGAGGTAGGCCACCAGCCCGCGCATCGCCTCGACCTCGGCCCGGTAGCGGATGTGCCGGCCCTGCGGCTCGGCCCGGATCAGGCCAGCCTGCTGCAGGGCCTTGAGGTGGAAGGACTGGGTGGTGCCCGGCAGGCCGAGTTCGTCGGCGATCTCCCCGGCGAAGGCGCCCTCCGGGCCGCGCTCGAGCAGCCAGCGGTAGATGGCCAGGCGGTGCGGCTGGGCCAGGGCGGACAGGGCGGCGAGGGCGGTGGTCGTATCCATTGTTCCAGAATTATCGAACAATGTGACGGTTTCAAGACAGCCCCGGCCCGCGCTCAGTCCTTGCGGCGCAGGCTGCCGGCCAGGTAGGTGCCCGGGGCAATGGTGTTGAAGACCGTGCCGTACTTGCGCACGTTCTCGTGCAGCAGCGCGAGGCGGTGGTCGGACTCGTCGGTGTCCACCACGATCTCGTAGCGGATCGACTCGAGCTTCGGCGGCACGTCCTGGCGCACGCCTTCCACCCGCACCTGCACGCCGCGCAGCTCGAAGCGCAGGATCGGCACCACCCGCTCGATGCCCTTGATCATGCAGGCCGACAGCGCGGCCAGCAGCAGTTCGGCCGGGTTGAAGGCGTCGCGGCGCCCGGCGAGGTCGGTGTCGAGCACCAGTTGCGCGTCCTTGCACTCGGCCGTTGAGCCATGCGCATCGACGCGCTTCGCCTGGACCAGGAAACTCAGCTTGGGCTTTGGCTCGCTCATGATCGTGCTCCGGGGCCGGTGCGCCCGTGGTGGACGGGGCATCGGCTAGAGTGTCGCACTCCCGGTCCGCACGGCAACCGAACCCCATGAGCCAACCGCAGCCCGCCCGTGGTTACTCCGGGCGCCACCCGGCGGCCCGGATCTTCCTGGTCTTCCTGCGCCTGGGCCTGTCCAGCTTCGGCGGCCCGATCGCCCACCTGGGCTACTTCCGCGAGGAATTCGTCGTACGCCGGCGCTGGCTGTCGGAGGACGAGTACGCGCAGCTGCTGGCGATCTGCCAGGCGCTGCCCGGTCCGGCCAGCAGCCAGCTGGGCTTCGCGGTGGGCCTGCTGCGCGGCGGCTGGCGCGGCGGCATGGCGGCCTTCCTGGGCTTCACCCTGCCGTCGGCGCTGCTGATGCTGGGCCTGGCGCTGCTGGCACCCCGGCTCGATGGCCCGCTGGCGCAGTCGGTGGTGCACGGCCTGAAGCTGGTGGCGGTGGTGGTGGTCGCGCACGGCCTCTGGGGGATGGCGCGCAGCCTGCTGCCCGACGGCCCGCGGGCGCTGCTGGGCGTACTGGCCTTCGCCGCGATGACGTTCTGGGGCGCTGCCTGGCTGCAGCTGGCGTTGATCGGCGCGGGCGGCCTGCTGGGCCGGGTGCTGTGCCGGCACGTGCCGGCGCTGCCCGTCGCTGGGCTGGCGGTCCGGCACGGGCGTGGCGCGGGCCTCGTTTTGCTGTCGCTGTTCGCCGCCTTGCTGGTGGCGGCGCTGATGCTGGCGGGCGGCGAGGCCACGCCGCTGTCGCTGGCGGCGGCCTTCTACGAGGCAGGCGCGCTGGTGTTCGGCGGCGGCCACGTGGTGCTGCCCCTGCTCGAGCAGTCCACCGTGGCCAGCGGCTGGCTGGCGCGCGACGATTTCCTGGCCGGCTACGGCGCGGCGCAGGTGCTGCCGGGGCCGATGTTCTCGCTGGCCGCCTACCTCGGCGCGCTGGCGCCCGCGGGCGAGGCGCCGGTGCTGGGCGCGGCGATCGCGCTGCTGGCGCTGTTCCTGCCGGGCCTGCTGCTGGTGGCGGCCCTGCTGCCGCTGTGGGGCGGACTGGCGCGGCTGCGCGGGGCCTCGCCGGCGATCGCCGGCATCAATGCGGTGGTGGTGGGATTGCTGGCCGCGGCCCTGGCCGGCACCGTGGCGCCGGCCGGGCTGCAGGGCCCGGCCGACGTGGCCGTCGCGCTGGGCGCGCTGGCGGTGTTGCTGTGGAAGCGGGTGAACCTGCCGTGGGTGGTGGCCGCCATCGTGGCCACCACCGTCGCGGTTCAGGCCTCCGCCGGCTCCTTGTAGGCATCGACCGGGATGCAGGCGCACATCACGTTCTTGTCGCCGTAGACGTTGTCCACGCGCGCCACCGGCGGCCAGTACTTCTGCCGGCGCAGGCTGGCCAGCGGGAAGGCGGCCAGCTCGCGAGGGTAGGCGCGGGTCCACTCGCTGGCCGACACCACGTTGGCGGTGTGCGGGGCGTGCTTGAGCGGGTTGTCCTCGCGGTCGAGCTTGCCTTCCTCGATGGCGCGGATCTCGTCGCGGATCTGGATCATCGCGTCGATGAAGCGGTCGAGTTCGTGCAGCGACTCGCTCTCGGTCGGCTCCACCATCAGCGTGCCGGCGACCGGGAAGCTCAGGGTCGGCGCGTGGAAGCCGAAGTCGATCAGCCGCTTGGCCACGTCCTCGGCGCTGATGCCGGTGGCGTCCTTGAGCGGGCGCAGGTCGAGGATGCACTCGTGCGCCACCAGGCCGTTGCGGCCGGTGTAGAGCGTCTCGTAGTGCGGCGCCAGGCGCGTGGCGATGTAGTTGGCGTTGAGCAGGGCCACCTGGGTGGCCTTGCGCAGGCCCTCGGCGCCCATCATCACGATGTACATCCAGCTGATCGGCAGGATCGAGGCGCTGCCGAAGCTGGCGGCGCTGACCATGCCCACGTCGCCCTCGCCGCCGAAGGTGCGCGGCAGGAAGGGCGCCAGGTGCGACTTCACCGCGCAGGGGCCCACGCCCGGGCCGCCGCCGCCATGCGGGATGCAGAAGGTCTTGTGCAGGTTGAGGTGCGAGACGTCCGAGCCCCACTTGCCGGGCTTGGCCACGCCGACCAGGGCGTTCATGTTGGCGCCGTCGGTGTACACCTGGCCACCGTGCCGGTGCACGATCTCGCAGATCTCGACGATGTCCTCCTCGAACACGCCGTGCGTGGACGGGTAGGTGACCATCAGCGCCGCCAGGCGGTCGGAATACTTCTCGGCGGCGCGGCGCAGGTCCTCCACGTCCACGTTGCCGTTGGCGTCGGTCTTGGTGACCACCACGGTCATGCCGCACATCTGCGCGCTGGCCGGGTTGGTGCCGTGGGCCGAGTCGGGGATCAGGCAGATGTCGCGATGGCCCTCGCCGCGGCTGCGGTGGTAGGCGCGGATGGCCAGCAGGCCGGCGTATTCGCCCTGGGCGCCGGAGTTGGGCTGCAGGCTGACGGCGTCGTAGCCGGTGCACTCGACCAGCATGGCCTCGAGCGTCTCGATCAGCTCCCGGTAGCCGGCGGCCTGGTCGGCCGGGGCCAGCGGGTGGAGGTTGCCGAACTCCGGCCAGGTCACCGGGATCATCTCGGCGGTGGCGTTGAGCTTCATGGTGCAGCTGCCCAGCGGGATCATGGTGCGATCCATGGCCAGGTCCTTGTCCGACAGCGAACGCATGTAGCGCAGCAGCTCATGCTCGCTGTGGTGGGTGTTGAACACCGGGTGCTGCAGGTACGTCGACCGGCGCACCAGGCCGGCCGGCAGGGCGTCGGCGGTGGCGGCGTCGAGCGCGTCGATGTCGTCGATGCGGGCGCCGAACAGGCCGGCCAGCGCGACCACGTCCTCGCGGGTGGTGGTTTCGTCGAGGCTGATGCCCAGGCGACGACCGTCGATGCGGCGCAGGTTCATGCCGGCCGCGGCGGCCCGGGCGTGCACGGCGTCGGCGTCCACGCCGGAGACGAGCAGCGTGTCGAAGAAGTCCTTGCCCACCTCGACGCCGGCCTGGCGCAGCGCCGTGGCCAGGATCGCGGCCAGGCGGTGGGTGCGGGCGGCGATGCGGCGCAGGCCGTCCGGGCCGTGGTAGACGGCGTACATCGAGGCCATCACGGCCAGCAGCACCTGCGCGGTGCAGATGTTGGACGTGGCCTTCTCGCGGCGGATGTGCTGCTCGCGGGTCTGCAGGGTCAGCCGGTAGGCCGGGTTGCCCTCGGCGTCGATGGACACGCCGATCAGGCGGCCGGGCATCGAGCGCTTGAAGGCGTCGCGGCAAGCCATGAAGGCGGCATGCGGGCCGCCGAAGCCGAAGGGCACGCCGAAGCGCTGGGTGTTGCCCACCACGATGTCGGCGCCCCACTCGCCGGGCGGGGTGAGCAGGGTGAGCGCGAGCAGGTCGGTGGCCACGCAGACCAGGCCGCCACGGGCGTGCACGGCATCGGCCACGGCACGGTAGTCGCCGGCCTGGCCGAAGGTGTCGGGGTATTGCAGCAGCACGCCGAAGGCGTCGGCGGCGGCGAGTTCGGCGTCGGCCAGCACGGCCAGCTCGATGCCCATGGGCTCGGCGCGGGTGCGCAGCACTTCCAGCGTCTGCGGGTGCACGCCGGCGGAGACGGCGAACAGGTTGGACTTGCTCTTGCCCGAGCGCTTGGCCAGCGTCATGGCCTCGGCCGCAGCGGTGCCCTCGTCGAGCAGCGAGGCGTTGGCGATCTCCATGCCGGTCAGGTCGGCGCACATCGTCTGGAAGTTGATCAGCGCTTCCATGCGGCCCTGCGAGATCTCCGCCTGGTAGGGCGTGTAGGCGGTGTACCAGGCCGGGTTCTCGAGGATGTTGCGCAGGATGACGTTCGGCGTGTGGGTGCCGTAGTAGCCCTGGCCGATGAAGCTTCGGAAGACCTTGTTCTTCGAGGCGACGGCGCGGATCTTGGCCAGGGCCTCGACTTCGGTCACCGGCGCGGGCAGGGCCAGCGGGGCGGTGGACTTGATGCCGGCCGGCACGATGGCGTCGGTGAGCGCATCGAGCGAGTCGTGGCCGACCACGCGCAGCATGTGCGCGATCTCGGCGTCGTTGGGGCCGATGTGGCGTTCGAGGAAGGCGTCGTGGTTCTCGAGCTGGCGCAGGCTGTCGCGATTCATGGCGGATCCGGACATGGGGAGGGGCCGTGCGAAGCCGCACGGGGGTGCCCCTCTGTCCTTTTGCCTGAGAGTTTTGGCCCGCAATCCTTGCGGCCATGCCCCTTCGGCGCCGGCTGGTTCCGGTCTCTCCAGAGTCGCTCGCGCGGAGGCGGTTCGGGGTCCTGAGCGATTACGGGCGTTACGCCTTCGGCGCTGGCCGTGGCCAGCCTCTCCCGCTCCGCGCATCGAGCCCGGCCATTCTACCTGTTGGGGGCGTGAAAGGCAGGGGACGGGGGTGGTTTTCGGGGCGGGTCCGGGCCCGACGGGCCGGACCGGGCCCAAAAACCACCCCCGGCCCCCCTCAGGAGGAGGAGGTCAGGTCGGCCTTGGCCCGGTCGCCCTCGGGCAGCTCGCCGTGCACCAGGAACCAGGTGTTCTCGGCGATGTTCGTGGCGTGGTCGCCGATGCGCTCGATGTTCTTGGCGATGAACAGCAGGTGTGTGCAGGCGGTGATCTGGCGCGGGTCCTCGGCCATGTAGGTCAGCAGCTCGCGGAACAGGCCGGTGTACTCGGCGTCGAGCTCGGCGTCGCGGCCGCGCACGTGCATGGCCTTCTCGGCGTCGCGCAGGCGGTAGGCGGCCAGGGCCTCGGTGACGAGGTTGTTGGCCAGCCGGGCCAGGGCCGGCAGGCCGCGGGCGACGGTGACCGGCGCGCTCTGGTTGAGCACCATGCTGCGCTTGGCGACGTTGGCGGCGTAATCGCCGATGCGCTCGATGTCCGAGGAGATGCGCAGGGCGGCATACACCTCGCGCAGGTCGCGGGCCATGGGCTGGCGCAGGGCCAGCAGGCGCAGCACGTCGTGGCTGACCTCCTGCTCGAGCTTGTCGATGGCGTCGTCGTTGGCCACCACGCGCATCGCCGCCTGGGTGTCGCGGCGCTGGAGCACGTCGATGGCGGCGTCGAGCTGGGCCACGGCGATCTCGCCCATGCGCTGGATCTCGCCGTCCAGGCGCTGCAGCTCGGTGTCGTAGCTCTTGACGATGTGGTCGTTGGAAGAAGGCATGGCGGGGTCCTCAGCCGAAACGGCCGGTGATGTAGTCTTCGGTCTGCTGCTTGGTCGGCTTGGTGAAGATGGTGCTGGTGGCGCCGTGCTCGATCAGCTCGCCCAGGTACATGAAGGCGGTGAAGTCGGAGCAACGGGCCGCCTGCTGCATGTTGTGGGTGACGATCAGGATCGTGAACTGCTGCTTGAGCTCGGCGAAAAGCTGCTCGATCTTGCCGGTGGCGATCGGGTCGAGCGCCGAGGTCGGCTCGTCGAACAGGATCACCTGCGGCTTGAGCGCCACAGCGCGGGCGATGCACAGGCGCTGCTGCTGGCCACCCGACAGGCCCAGCGCGCTCTGGCGCAGCTTGTCCTTGACCTCGTCCCACAGCGCCGCCTGGCGCAGCGCCGCCTCGACGCGGTCGGCCATGTCGGCCTTCGACAGCTTCTCGTAGTGGCCGATGCCGTAGGCGATGTTGTCGAAGATCGACATCGGGAACGGCACCGGCTTCTGGAACACCATGCCGATCTTGCTGCGCAGGCGGTTGAGCGGGTACTTCGGGTCGAGCACGTCCTCGCCGTCGAGCAGCACCTGGCCCGAGGCGCGCTGGCCCGGGTAGATCGAGTAGATGCGGTTGAAGATGCGCAGCAGGGTGGACTTGCCGCAGCCCGAGGGGCCGATCAGCGCGGTCACCTTGTTCTGCGGCACGTCGAGGTTGATGTCCCTGAGCGCGGTGAAGTCGCCGTAGTGGAAGGCGAGGTTGCGCGCGGCGAGCTTGACCGGCGACGGTGCCGCCTCGGCCCCGGTGGGCGCGCTGCGGACGGCGGTGGCGAAGGTGATCGGGGCGTCAGTCATGGTGGGTCTTCTTGCGCAGCAGGAGGGTGCGGGCGAGCAGCGAGACGGCCAGCACGAACAGGGTGATGAGGAAGGCGCCGGCCCAGGCCAGCTGGTTCCAGTAGGCGAAGGGGCTCATGGCGAACTGGAAGATGGTCACCGGCAGGTTCGGCATGGCGCCGCCCATGTCGGTGCTCCAGTACTGGTTGTTGAAGGCGGTGAACAGCAGCGGGGCGGTCTCGCCGGCGATGCGCGCCAGCGCCAGCAACACGCCGGTGACGATGCCGGGCAGGGCGGCGCGGTAGAGGATCTGCGTGGTCACCTTCCACTGCGGGATGCCCAGCGACAGCGCCGCCTCGCGCATCTGGCTGGGCACCAGGCGCAGCATCTCGTCGGTGGTGCGCACCACCACCGGCAGCACGATGAAGGCCATGGCGATCGAGCCGGCGTAGCCCGAGAAGGTGCCCGTGGTGCGCACGACCAGGGTGTAGACGAACAGGCCCAGCACGATCGACGGCGCCGAGAGCAGGATGTCGTTGACGAAGCGGATCACCTCGCCGATCTTGCGCGCCCGGGCGTACTCGCTCAGGAAGGTGCCCGCGGCGATGCCCACCGGGGCGCCCATCGCGACCGCCAGCGAGCTGAGCATCAGCGAGCCGACGATGGCGTTCTTCAGGCCGCCGGTGTCCTGGCCCGGCGGCGGGGTCATCTCGGTGAACAGCTGCAGGCTCATCGCGTCGATGCCCTTGCTGATCGTCACCCAGAGGATCCACACCAGCCAGAACAGGCCGAACAGGGTGGCGGCGCCCGAAAGCACCAGCGACACCGCGTTGAGCAGGCGGCGGCGGAAATACAGGCGGTCGGCCATGGCGTTCATCAGTTGCCCTCCCGCTTGGCCAGCTGCATGAGCATGAACTTGGAGATGGCCAGCACCACGAAGGTGACGATGAACAGCACGAAGCCCAGCGCCAGCAGGGCCGACTGGTACATCGGCGTGGTCGCCTCGGCGAACTCGTTGGCGATGGACGCGGCGATCGAGTTGCCGGGCATCAGCAGCGAGGCGTTGATGTGGTGCGAGTTGCCCAGCACGAAGGTGACGGCCATGGTCTCGCCCAGGGCGCGGCCCATGCCCAGGAAGATTCCGCCGATCACGGCCGAGCGGGTGTAGGGCAGCACGATGTCCCAGACGACCTCGAAGGTGGTCGAGCCCAGCGCGTAGGCCGACTCCTTCAGGCGGTTGGGCACGGTCATGAAGACGTCGCGCATCACCGAGGAGATGAAGGGGATGACCATGATCGCCAGCACGATGCCGGCGGTGAGCATGCCGATGCCCAGCGGCGGGCCGGCGAAGAGCAGGCCCACCAGGGGAACCTGGCCCAGGTTCGCGTCCACCCAGGGATAGACGTTGTCGGCGAGGAAGGGTGCCAGCACGAACAGGCCCCACATGCCGTAGATGATCGAGGGGATGCCGGCGAGCAGCTCGATCGCCGTGCCCAGCGGTTGGCGGATCCAGGCCGGGGCGACCTCGGTGAGGAACAGGGCGATGCCGAAGCTCACCGGCACCGCGATGATCATGGCGATGATGGTGCTGACGACGGTGCCGTAGATCGCCACGGCGGCACCGTATTCCTCGGTGACCGGGTTCCAGGCCGTCGAGGTCAGGAAGCCCGGGCCGAAGGCCATGAAGGCCTCGCGGCCGCCCCAGGCCATGGAGAGCGCGGCCAGGCCCAGTGCGATGAGCACGAACCAGCCGGCGATGGTGACGAGGTTGCGGAAGAACCAGTCGGCGAAGGCATCAAGGCGATGCGATCGTTCGGCGGGACTCGGGGCGGAAGTGGCTTGCATTCGCGGCGCTCTCTGCGGGGGTGCCTGCGTCTGGAAAAAACCCGCGCGCCGGTCGGCGCGCGGGCTTGTCCTGCGGGAGTTACATCACTTGAAGTTCGCGGCCCAGTAGGCCTTGATCTGCTCGACCAGCGCGTCCGGCAGCGGCACGTAGCCCAGCTGCGTGGCCGACTCGTCGCCGTTGGCATACACCCAGGCGAAGAACTCACGGGCCTGGCGGTTGCCCTCGGCGTTCTTGGGCTTCTTGGACATCAGGATGAAGTTGGTGGCGGCGATTGGCCAGGCATCGGCGCCCGGGGCGTCGGTCACGACCAGGAAGAAGTCCCTGGACTTGCCCCACTCGGCGCTGGCGGCCGCGGCCTGGATCGAGGCGTTGGAGGCCTGCACGTAGTTGCCGGCGGCGTTCTTCATCTGGGCGTAGGCGACCTTGTTGGTCAGCGCATACGACAGCTCGATGTAGCCGATGCCGCCGCGGATCTGCTTGACATAGGCGGTCACGCCCTCGTTGCCCTTGCCACCCACGCCGATCGGCCAGCGCACGGCGGTGCCTTCACCCACTTTCTGCTTCCACTCCGGCGACACCTTGGAGAGGTAGTTGACGAAGTTGAAGGTGGTGCCCGAACCGTCCGAGCGATGCACGACGGTGATGCGCAGGTCCGGCAGGGCCAGGCCCGGGTTGAGCGCGACGATGGCCGCGTCGTTCCACTTGGTGATCTTGCCCAGGTAGATGTCGGCCAGGGTCGGGCCGTCGAGCTTGAGCTGGTTGGCGGTGATGCCCGGCACGTTGAAAGCCGGCACGATGCCGCCCATCACCGACGGGAACTGCACCAGGTTGGACAGGGCCAGTTCCTCGGGCTTGAGCGGGGCGTCGGTCGAGCCGAAGTCCACGGTGTTGGCCTTCATCTGGGCGATGCCGCCGCCCGAACCGATCGACTGGTAGTTGATGCGGTGGCCGGTTTCCTTGTTGTAGTCCGCCGACCACTTGGACATGGTCGGGAAGACGAAAGTGGCGCCCGCGCCAGTGATGTCGGCGGCCTGGACGGCGGTGGTGAGGCTGGCGGCCAGGGCGATCGTGGCCAGGCTGCGCTTGAGGGACTTGAGCACGGGGTGACTCCTCGGGTGGTTGGGTGCGACTTCGGGGGGAGGCCCCCGATGCCGGGCCATTACAGGCCGACCCGGTGACAAGCCTGTTGCTTGTTCGTTACACCCGTATGACAGTTCGCCCGGGCGCCCGGGACCGGGGTGTCACCACGCTGTCATCAAAAGCACAACTGGCTGTCACGGGACGGGAGCAGCCTGTGCTCGCTTAACGGCCGGCTAACGGCCCCATCACGGCTTTCCATCCTCCAAGGAGTCCATGTCATGCGTTTGACCATCCTGGCCGCCTCGCTCGCGGTCGCCCTCACCGGCTTCGCCCCGGATACCGCCCACGCCCAGCAGGCCAGCGAGCAGGAGCTGGCCGAACTCAAGGCCCAGGTGGCTGCCCTGATGGGCCGCATCGAGGAACTCGAGGCGCGTGACGACGCCCAGTCGGCCGTCAACCTCGACACCGCCGAAGCGCTCAAGAACATCCAGACCGTCCAGCCCAAGGTCGAAACCAAGGGCGGCCTGAAGGTCACCTCGGGCGACGGCCAGTTCTCGATGGCCGTTGGTGGCCGCATCCACTTCGACGGCTACATGTTCAACGACGACGTCGCCAACCCGACCGACACCACCGAGTTCCGCCGCGGCCGCCTGACCCTTTCCGGCACGGCCCTGGGCTGGGAATACAAGATGGAGCAGGACTTCGCCGCCGGCACCAACCTCGACGGCCTGCGCGACCTGTACATCGCCAAGGCCTTCGGCGCCGGCAAGCTCACCATCGGCCAGTTCAAGCCCTATCGCTCGATGGAGGAGCTCACGAGCTCCAACGAGATCCTGATGATGGAGCGCCCCTACGCCTCGGCCACCGGCCTGTTCAACGGCCGCCAGTTCCAGCAGGGCGTGGGCTACCTCTACGCCGGCCCCAACTGGACCGCGGGCGCCAGCCTGTTCAACCTGCGCAGCGCCGCCAGCGCGCGCAACGAGGGCACGGGCTTCTCCGGCCGCGCCACCTGGGCGCCGGTGATGGGCACCGAGCAGGTGCTGCACCTGGGCGGCTGGTACAGCTACGAGGACACCGCCACCGGCACCCCGAACCTCACCGCCGTGGCCAACTACGCCGGCCGTCGCGGCCCGTCGCTGACCATCGCCAACACCCCGGGCGCCAGCGGCGACCAGGTCACGAGCTACGGCCTGGAGTTCGCCGGCCTCTACGGCCCGGCCTTCTTCCAGTCCGAGTACGCCCGCGCCCGGTTCGGCCAGTTCATCGGCCCGGACCAGGACGTCGAGACCTTCTACGTGCAGGGCAGCGTGATGCTCAACGGCGGCCGCAAGTCCTACAAGCCGGCCAATGGCGTGTTCGCCTCGCCGAAGGTGGCCGCCGACGGCCTGTGGGAGCTGACCGCGCGCTACGACCAGATCGAGAACAAGGACGTCGTCGGCCTCGAGGCCTCGTCCTGGCTGCTGGGCGTGAACTACTACATCAACCCGAACCTGCGCCTGATGTTCAACTACACCCAGGGCGACAACGAGCTGACCGGCGACGAGACCGGCCAGTACGCGCTGCGCACGCAGTTCAGCTTCTGATCAAGCGGTAAATCGGGGACGGGTGCAATTTGGCTCCACCAAATTGCACCCGTCCCCAGCTTTTTGGCTGGCCAAACTGCACCCGTCCCCACACACCTAGCCGGCGGTCTTGTCCTTGAACCGGCACAGGTCGCGGATCACGCACTGCGGGCAGTCGGGCTTGCGCGCCTTGCACACGTAGCGCCCGTGCAGGATCAGCCAGTGGTGCGCGTCGAGCCGGTACTCGGCCGGCACCGCCTTGAGCAGCTTGTCCTCGACCGCGCGCACGGTCTTGCCCGGCGCCAGGCCGGTGCGGTTGGAGACGCGGAAGATGTGCGTGTCCACCGCGATGGTGGGCTCGCCGAAGGCGGTGTTGAGCACCACGTTGGCGGTCTTGCGGCCCACCCCCGGCAGCGCCTCGAGCGACTCGCGGTCGCGCGGCACCTCGCCGCCGTGTTTCTCCACCAGGATCCGGCAGGCGGCGACCACGTTCGCGGCCTTGGCGTTGAACAGGCCGATGGTGGAGATGTATTTCTTCAGCCCGTCCTCGCCCAGCGCGAGGATGGCCTGCGGCGTGTTCGCCACCGGGAATAGTTTGCGCGTGGCCTTGTTCACGCCCACGTCGGTGGCCTGGGCCGAAAGCGTCACCGCCACCAGCAGCTCGAAGGGCGTGGAGTACTCGAGCTCGGTGGTCGGGCGCGGGTTGAGTTCCTTCAGGCGCGCGAACAGTTCGCGCCGGTCCGCCGGCTTCATGCCGTGCTCCCGGCCGAACGAAGGCGCCAGGCCTGGCGCAGCGCCACCAGGCAGGCCAGCACGCCGAAGGCGCCGATCGGCAGCAGCGCCAGCACGAAGCCCGGGTAGGCGGCCACGGAAACCTCCAGGCCGGGCAGGCCGAGCAGGGTGCCGGCACCGGCGAACAGGCTGCCCTCGCCCAGGGCCTCGCGGATGGCGCCGATGGCCAGCAGCACCCACAGGAAACCCAGGCCCGTGGCGAAACCGTCGAGCGCGGCGCGGGCCGGGTCCTGGCGCGAGGCGAAGGCTTCGGCGCGGCCCATCAGCGCGCAGTTGGTGACGATCAGCGGGATGAACAGGCCCAGCACCGCGTGCAGTCCCGGCAGGTAGGCGCGCATCGACAGCTCGATGGCCGTGACCACCGCGGCGATGACCATGATGAAGGCGGGGATGCGCACGTCGCGGCGGGTCGCGCGGCGGATGGCCGCCACGATGGTGTTGGTGGCGGTCAGCGCCAGCACGGTGGCCAGGCCCAGGCCCAGGGCGTTGACTGCGTTGTTGCTCACCGCCAGCAGCGGGCACAGGCCGAGCATCTGCACCAGGCCGACGTTGCCGCTGGACAGGCCGTATTCGAGGATGGCGCGGGGCGTGGGGGAACTCATCGGGCGGGCGGCGGGTCGGCGGGCGCGTCGTTGAAGGAAAGTGTAGCGCCGGCCTCGGCGGCG
>Ga0208242_100485_pt1 | contig 23743 bp, 25 predicted proteins | sample SubbioAug_CSW13A_FD_184825 | JGI IMG/M metagenome (GOLD analysis project Ga0208242, IMG submission 184825) | Serpentinite rock and fluid subsurface biosphere microbial communities from McLaughlin Reserve, California, USA - CR12Aug_CSW13A (SPAdes) | ecosystem: Environmental > Terrestrial > Deep...
GTATGTTATTTATTACAATCAGCATAGATTACAAGAACAATTAAAAGAGCTAACACCGATTCAATATCGTGCATTAGCTCTCTATTAAGCCTTTTATTTATTGTGTCCGTTTTAAGGGATTATCTTCTTACGGCCTTTTATTTAATTAATCAACGATTGTAACAACAACTTTAGTTACTGGAATTCCAGCAGCAGAAGTCACGTCAGTGTCTTTAAGAATGTTTGTACGAATGTTGTTTGTGTTTGCAACTAATGCAGCATAAATGTTGTCATATTGTGCTTTAGTGAATGTAGTGAAACGTGAGAAGTCATCTGGTAAGTTAACTCCACCAACAGTAACATCTAGAACTTCACTCACACCACCCTTGAATGAACCTTTGTAGTAGTTATCAAGAGCCATGTAAACAGAAGTACCTAATTCTTTCATAGCAGAAGTAATAACGGTAGTTGATTCATCTTTTTGGTTGATATCAACACCAATAACTTTACCATTGTTTGCTTCAGCAGCAGCCATAACTGAGTTACCAGCTCCACCAGCAGCAGCGAAGATCACTTCAGTTCCGCCAGTAAACCATGAAGCAGCTTTAGTTTGGTATGCAGTGTCTGGTCCGAAACCACCTAAGTAGTTGTAAAGGATTTCAACTTCAACATCAAGTTCAGCAGCAGCATATTCAGCACCTTGTACAAATCCGTAACCGAAACGAACAACCGCAGGAACAGCCATACCACCCATGAATCCTAATTTTCTGAAGCCTTCTTTAACTGCAGCATAGCCAGCTAAGAAACCAACTTGCTCTTCAGCATAGAAAATTGAGTGTACGTTGTCTTCAATACGGAAATCAGTGTAAGTACCATCTTGTGGGAAACCATCAAGTAATACAAATTTTACTTCTGGGAATAAATCTTGAGCTTGGAAAATTGCTGGTTCGAATAAGAAACCAGGAGTAACGATAATCTTAGCACCGTTATCAACTGCTAATTCGATAGCTGCAATGTACTCAGCGGTAGATTTACCAGTAGGCTTGTAGTATTTGTGAGAAACATTCTTCTCAGTGGCATACTTAACCACACCTTCCCAAGCACCTTGGTTAAATGATTTATCATCGATATCACCGATGTCAGTGATAAGCGCGATTTCAAATGTCTCAGGCGCTGCAGGTGCACATGCACTCAATGCTAACGCAAAGAATGCAATGAAAATAATAAATAACTTCTTCATTACTTTTCCTCCATGCAGAACAAATCTGCTTAATTCTATTCTATCTTATTATGTAGGCGTTTTCAATTGAAATTGCTTCCATATGAAATTTTTGTGAAAAAAAGACATGAATACATCATATCTTTTTAGTCTTTTCTTAAAATATCTCGTGGTTTTGAACCATTTGCTGGACCAATATATCCTTCTTGTTCAAGCATATCCATTAGTCGCGCAGCACGATTATACCCTAAGGCAAATCGACGTTGGATGAGTGATGTTGATGCCTTATTGGATTGAAGGATGAAATTCTTAACATCTTCATACAGAGGATCATCACTTATGCTTACAAAACCATCGTTATGATCAACTCCTTCAAGATGAATGAAGGCATCATCATACATTGGTTTTCCTTGCGCTTTTGCCGCTTGCGCTATTTTGTTGACTTCATCATCACTTACAAAAACCCCTTGAACCCGAATATTGGCTGTTTCACCAATTGGCATATAAAGCATATCCCCATTCCCTAGTAGCTTTTCAGCACCACCAAAATCTAAAATAGTTCTAGAGTCAATACTCGATGATACCGCAAAGGCAATACGAGATGGGATATTGGCTTTAATGATTCCTGTGATGACATCAGTACTTGGACGTTGCGTGGCGACGACTAGATGAATCCCAGCTGCACGCGCAAGTTGCGTAATCCGTTGAATGGAAGATTCCACTTCTTTCCCTGCAACCATCATAAGATCCGCAAGTTCATCCACAATGACCACAATATATGGCATGATGGAAAGATGATCTTCAGGGTATGCCAATACTTTTTCGTTGTACGATGTAATATTACGAACACCCACAGTCGCAAACACTTCATAGCGGTTTTCCATGAGAGCCACTACAGTTTTTAATGCTTTAGCCGCTAAACCTGCATCTGAAATGACTGGCGCAATGAGGTGAGGAATATCATGAAAAGCTGTAAACTCAACCTTCTTAGGATCAACTAATAAGAGTTTTACCTCATGAGGACTGGTTCTTAATAATAAAGTTGAAATCAATGAGTTTACACACACTGATTTACCACTTCCTGTGGCCCCCGCGATAAGAAGATGAGGCATTTTATCAAGTTCACCCACAATGGTTTTACCCATAAGATCCTTACCAAGAAGAAATAAAAGTTTTTTGTTTTCTTTTTCTTTTGGAATCGTACGCATCAGTTCAATGAGTCGTACCATGCTCATTTCAACGTTAGGTATTTCTACACCAACTGCATTCTTTCCAGGAATAGGTGCTTCAATTCGAATATCCTTCGCTTGAAGTTCCATTTTGATGTTATCAGCTAAGGCTGCAATTTTTGAAATTTTAATAGAAGAATCAGGTTTTACTTCAAATTTAGTCACTGAAGGACCAATATAAGTTTGCACCAAATCTGCAGGAATTTGAAATTGATCTAAAATTTCAATGAGCTTCTTTCCTTTAACGCCCGCTGCATGTGCATTGATTTGATTGCTTTTGCGAGATTGTGGCTGTTCTAAAAGTGACAAAGAAGGTAAGACATAATGAGAAAATGAGGACAATGTGCCTGCAGACTGCGTTTTAATTTCAGGTTGTGGATTCGCATGGACGATAGGTTCGGGATGAACTTTCGGTTTACTTTCGTCCACAGAGACAAATACACTCTTTTTAGGAGCTTCTTGAATCGGTTCGTCAAATAATGTGATCGGTGAGTGTTGTTTCTGACGTTTCTCTTTTGGTTTGAATAAATTAAGAATCGATGCATGAGGAGCAACATAAGTAATGATAATGACATATAAAGATGCTAGAAATAGCAATGTGATAATAATCCAAGTTCCTAAAATATCAATTAGGCCAGTGAGTAATGACGTAATAATCACCACAAATACCCCACCATACGCATATTCACTGACACTAATAAATTGACCTAGTCGAGAAATAAATGATGAAAATAGTGCAGTTCCCACTAAGCCATCAGACCATTGAATCGTAAAGACCATGAGTAACGTGATATAAAAACCAAAGATAGGTAGAACTAATGATTTTCTTACATACTTAAATGGGTGTGAAACAATCACTAAAGGCAAGATTGTGAATAATATCAAATAAGTTAATACACGTGAGCCACCAAGCAAAAACATGAAAGCAAGATCAATGAAAACACCGACTGGACCAGTCTTAAATAATCCCAATAACAAAATCGCAGTAAAAGCTAGTCCATTAAGAACTCTAATAATGCGTTGTTGATGAGCTGCTCTTGAACGTGACTTTCTCATATTAATCTAAATTTATCTCCACAATGACAGGTAGAATTACAGGTCGTTTAGACGTTTCCTTAAACACAAATTTCGCAATGCGATCACGTGCTTCTTTACGTGCTAAAGCATTCTCATATTTTTCTTGCTTGACTAAGGATTCAATCGTTTCTTCAAAGATTTGCCCTACCCCTTTCACAAGATAATCCGCATCTTTGAGATAGATCACCCCACGAGATTGAACATCAGGTCCACCAATGACGGCTTTTGTTTTAAAATCCACAGTAACCGCCGCAATCAGGACTCCATCTGAAGCCAATGATTCACGATCTTTCAAAACTTGACCACCCATATCTAAAGTATCCATACCATCAATGAAGAGTTCTTCAAAGGAGAGTTGAACTGTTTGCTTAGCAAGTTCGCCATCATGAATCATGCTGACTTGGCCATTATCTAATACAATGATTCGATCAGCACGCAGTCCTGCATTAAGAGCTAGATTCGCATTATTAATCATGTGACGATACTGACCTTTAATTGGATAGTAGTATTTTGGTTTGAATAAGTTCAATAACATTTTAATATCTTCAGCACTTCCATGCATGGATAAGATTTTACGATGATCAAAAGAGATAACATTAACGCCTTCTTTGTATAGCTCATTTTCCATGGCCGCCGCTTCAACTTCAGTATTTGGAACAGACGGTGAAGCAATGATGACGGTATCACTTTCACGAAGAGAAATGTATTTGTCTTCTTTAAGGGCAATATTACTTAATACTTTAAACACATTGGGTCCACCACTCGAAACAATAATACACACATTCTCATCATCGTGCTTATAGTTTTCTAATTTGATTTCGCTATTGAGAGGTAGTTTATAATACCCAAGGGTTTCCATATGGGCGATGTAACGACGTTGAGTTGCGTTATGAAAAACGACTTTACGTCCATGACTAATGGCCGAGTCAATCACTTCCATGAGTCTAAACAAGTTTTGTTTATATAAAGATACAATGACTCGACCTCGAGCATTTTCAAAAGCAACATCCAGTTCATGACTAAGTCGATGACGTGGTGAAGTGAATCCTTCCTTATCAGCTCCCACTGATTCTGTCAGTAATGCTAAAACGCCACGTTTACCAATCTCTGCAAATAATGAAATATCACACGAAAAAGCTTGATGTTTTACATCAAAGTCAATAAGGAATTCGGAGGTGTACACAATGTACCCATGTTTTGTTTCAATGGCTAAACCAAAACCATCCGCAATGGATTGAGTTAACCCAAACGTGCGAATGACTAATGATCCTAACTTCACTTGACCATGACGTTTGATGACATTAATCTTTATTCCTTTAATGTCATTCTTTTTAACCAAATCTTCTATGAGTAAACTTGTAAGTGGTGTCGTATACACCGGTATTTGTTTTTGTTTTAATAGGTACGGCAAAGCACCCATGACATCATCATGAGCATGTGTAATAAATATGCCTTTAATCTTCTCCGCGTGTTCAACAAGAAACTTAAAATCAGGAATGACGACTTCCACTCCTAGTTGCTGTTCATCGGGATATTTAATCCCAGCTTCAATGACAATCCATTGATCATTAATATCAACCACAAAACAGTTCTTTCCATCTTCATCAAGACCGCCTATGGCAAATAGTTTTATATGTTCCATAAAACCTCCGACACCTTAAGTATACCTTAAAATGTTTCTTTTGTATTTTAGATTTGTTCTCCAAGTAAAAACCATGTCTTCGCATCAGTCACTTTCACGTGGACAATGTCCCCGCTCTTGACATCCTTAGCCTTAAAGTTGACAAGTTTTTGATGCGGAGTATATCCTGACACAATACTTGGATCTTTTTTGGATGGTCCATCCACTAACACTTCCACGATTTGATTGACCATCGCTTGATTATGTTCAAGCGCATATTTTTTAACACGTTCATTTAAGGCAGCTAAACGTTTCTTTTTCACTTCAAGACTCACATTATCATCAAACTTAGCGGCAGGAGTTCCACTTCGTGGTGAATAAATAAACGTAAATGCGAAATCATATTTCATTTCATCATAAAGCGCGAGGGTATCATTAAATTGCTCATCACTTTCATTAGGAAACCCAACAATAATATCTGTTGAAAAGGTAAGATGAGGAATCGCTTCTTTTAAACGTCGAACAGTATCTTTATATTCTTCGACAGTATAACGACGTCCCATGATTTTAAGAATATCATTGTTTCCCGACTGCACTGGTAAGTGGATATATGGCATGATATTTGGATACGCTGCGATCGTGTTGACCATGTCTTGAGTAAAGTCCCAAGGATGAGAAGTGGTAAAGCGAATACGCTCAATTCCTGTGAGTGCAACTTCTTTTAGCAAATAGGCAAACCCACCTTCAAGTTGAAGATCTTTTCCATAGGAGTTCACATTTTGTCCTAAAAGTGTAACCTCTTTAAATCCTCTTGATTTCAAATCATTGACTTCATCAAGAATATCTTCAACTGAGCGAGAACGCTCCTTCCCACGAGTAAAAGGAACGATGCAATAAGTACAAAACTTATCACAACCATACATGATATTTACCCATGCTTTGTGCTCGCCAAAGCGTCGTTCTGGTAAATTCTCAATGATATCCCCTTCTTTAGAATACACTTCAATCGTCTTCTCTTTAGAAAACATAGCCTTATAGACTAAATCCCCGAGACGATGAATGTTGTGTGTTCCAAACACTAAATCAACTTGATGATAGGATTGCAAAATCTTGTTCACAACCACTTCTTCTTGAGCCATACAACCCGCAATGCCAATAATCAAATCAGGATTCTTTTGTTTTAAATGTTTTAAGTTTCCTATTTGACCAAATACTTTATTCTCTGCATTTTCGCGAATAGCACAAGTATTTAATAAAATGAGATCGGCGTCTTCATCACTATTGGCCATAGTAAAACCTAAGGATTCTAATATCCCTGCCATGACTTCTGAATCACGAACATTCGCTTGACATCCAAAAGTATGAAGCATGTACTTCTTATGTAAACCTATCCCCACAAGCTGTGGATCAAGGATAAATTGTTCAGTATTGACGGAACCTTTTGAACGAAGCTTTGCTTCATTCAAACTCGGTAATTCATAATTTTTTCTCATATCTTCCCTCTTGTTTAAAAAAACCAAGCTTGGCTTGGTTTAGACTTGAGTAATCGCTTGTGTTGGACACGTAGGAATGCAAGCTCCACAATCAATACAAATGTCTTCATGACAGAAAGCTTTACCATCATCTTCCATGACAAGTGCACTAACTGGGCAAACTGAGATGCAAGCTTCACATCCAATACATGTATCTTTATCAACTCTAACAGGCATTTCGATTACCTCCTTAACATGTTAATTATATCACAGCCTGAAACGACTTCCAATATATTTTCATGAGGTAAAACGGAATATGATTTGATATGCATAGGATGAAATTGATCATCAAAGTTAATAAGAACAAAGTTCAACATGGCTTCTTCTTCTGAAACCGTGTAATGAGTCTTCTCTTTTTTAATGTATCGACGTAGTACTTCATCCACATCACGACCTAGGATACTAGGAAATGGTCCACACATCCCCACATCAGTGATGTATGCACATCCTTGATAAATATGAGCATCATTAGTTTGGACATGGGTATGGGTGCCTAAGATGGCTGAACATGCATCATGAAAGGTATGGAGTACAATATACTTCTCAGAGGTTGTTTCCGCATGGAAATCACAGATCTTTATGTCCGCATTCACTTGCGTCATTTTCTGAAGAGATTCAACCCACGTTGAATCTGTATTTTCCATAAACACATTCCCCATCACACTCATGAGTGCTAAGGTGACATTGTTTTTGGTAATGGTTACTGTATGGCGATCTTGAAATTGACCAATTAGATTTTTAGGAAACGCTACCGGTTGTTTAGCATCAAGCCACATGACTTCACTTTTTGAATAACTATGGTTTCCTAATGATAGTGCGTCAAGACCAGTTGCAAGGAGTTCATCGACAATTTTTGGGGTAATGCCTTTGCCATGGGCTGAGTTTTCAGCATTGGCTAATACAAAATCAAAATGATAGTGTTCAAGCAATAAAGGAAGGTCACCCTTAATGCGTGATCTCCCTTTTGCTCCTACGATGTCTCCAAAAAATAATACTGAAATCATTTTGCGACTTCTGAAGCTCTCACTTCACGAATCACAGTCACTTTAATTTGACCTGGATATGTGAGTTCAGCCTCAATCTTGTCTTTAATATTGCGTGCGACTTGATGAGCTCCCGCATCATCTAATTTGTCAGGTACAACCATCACACGAACTTCACGACCTGCTTGGATAGCAAAGACTTTATCGACCCCATCAAAAGACTTCGCGATTGATTCTAATTGTTCAAGACGTTTAATGTAGTTTTCAAAGGATTCAAATCGAGCACCTGGACGAGCTGCTGAGAGTGTATCTGCTGCTGCGACTAAGGTTGCGATGACTGATGTGGCTTCTTTATCTCCATGGTGCGACTCAATACCATTAATGACAACAGGATGTTCGCCATGTTTCTTACATATACGAGCCCCAAGTTCAACGTGTGAGCCTTCCATTTCAAAGTCTAAGGCTTTCCCAATATCATGAAGTAATCCAGCACGTTTGGCTAAAGTTTGATTTAAGCCAAGCTCTGCAGCCATCATCCCAGTTAAGTGCGCCACTTCAATGGAATGTTGGAGTGCATTTTGACCATAAGAATAGCGATATTTAAGTCGACCAATAAGATTAACGATTTCTTTATCCATCTTATGAATTCCAAGATTAAAGATGGTTTCTTCACCTTTTTTCTGAATAACTTCATCAAGTTCTTTGGTCACTTTGTTTACCATTTCTTCAATACGTCCTGGTTGAATACGACCATCTTTTAATAAGTTCTCTAATGAAATACGGGCAATTTCACGACGAATTGGATCAAAACATGAAATAGTAATTGCTTCTGGAGTGTCATCAATAATTAAATCAACTCCTGTAGCTTGTTCAATTGCACGAATATTACGACCTTCACGACCAATAATACGTCCCTTCATTTCCTCATTAGGAAGTGAAATTACAGATACGGTGCGTTCAGTTGCTTCTTCTTGGGAATAGCGTGAAATAGCAAGTCCAATAATATTGCGGGCTTTGTCCGCCGCAATGGATTTTGCGATTTCTTCTTGTTCCTTAATGTATGCAAGTATTTCTCCTTGAGTACGTGTTTCAACAATGCTTAAAAGCTCACGCTTAGCGTCATCGGAAGTCATATTTGCAATTTGCTCTAATACACTCACTTGTGAGTTAATCTTTTCTTTTAATTCAGCTTCTAACCTATCAAGATTTTCATGCTTGGCAGTTAATTGTTGGTTTTTCTCTTCGATATTTTTTTCTTTTTGGGTTAATGATTGATCACGGAAATTAAGGGTATCTTCTCGTCGAGCTGCATGCTTTTCAAGATCAATAATCTCTTGACGGCGCTCTTTAATTTCTTTTTCTGCAGCAAGTTTAAGTTCATAAACCTGAGTTTTACCCTCTAAAACAGCCTGACGGACCATGCCTTCAGCCTTCATGTTTGCTTCATCGAGTATTAATTTCGCTTTTTGTTGATCTTTATTAAAACCTAATTTCGAAAGTAGTATCATGGTAGTGATACCAACGCTTAAACCTATGAATCCTGATAGGATCAACAATGGGTAGTCCATAGTGTATCTCCTTCAAGTTAAATACATTTTACTTTATTTTTGTATGCTATACAAGGAAAAATGCTTGAGCCGATCATTTGACCATACATAGACTTGCTTCAATCCACTTCAACCTCATACATAAAAAGGAAACTACGATGATTGTAGTTTCCTTTTAGGCTTTCATATTTAATATTCTTTGTTTGATTTCCGCTTCAATCTCGGATGCAATGGAAGGATTATCTTTTAAGAATTGGCGCACTGACTCACGTCCTTGACCTATTTTTTCACCTTTATAAGAGAACCACGCTCCAGCTTTCGCAATAATATCATGTTCTACCCCAATATCAATGAGCTCACCTGTTTTAGAAATACCTTCTCCATAAATGATTTCAATCACGGCAGTTTTAAATGGAGGAGCAACTTTATTTTTAACAACCTTCACATTAACTTTGTTTCCTTGAATTTCAGTGCCCTGCTTGATGGCTTCACTTTTTCTCACATCAATTCGAATCGAAGCATAGAATTTCAAAGCTTTTCCACCAGGAGTTGTTTCAGGGTTTCCAAACATAATCCCTATTTTTTCACGAAGTTGGTTAATAAAAATCACCGTAGTGCTAGAGCGATTCATATGGCCAGAGAGCTTTCTCATCGCTTTCGACATAAGACGTGCTTGTAACCCTACATGCGCATCACTCATTTCACCATCAAGTTCAGCTTGAGGAACTAAAGCAGCGACAGAGTCTACTACAATTAAATCAAATGCTTCTGATTTAATAAGCATTTCTGTAATTTCTAAAGCTTGTTCCCCTGAATCAGGTTGAGACAAGATTAAGTCATCAATCATAACACCTAAATTCTTAGCATACATTGGATCAATAGCATTTTCCGCATCAATAAAGGCCGCTTTACCACCACGCTTTTGAACTTCCGCAATCGCATGCAGTGCAAGGGTTGTTTTACCACTTGATTCAGGACCATAGATTTCAATAATTCGACCTTTAGGATATCCACCTACTCCCAATGCCATATCAATGGCCAGTGATCCACTTGAAATCGCATCAATATCGACTGTAGCACGATCCCCTAATTTCATAATCGAGCCTTTGCCATATTGTTTTTCTATCGCTCGTAATGTTTCTTCTAACGCATTATCATTTTTTACTGCCATGATATCCTCTTTCTATGATTGAGATGCAACGTTTGTGAAGCAAATCAACACTTTCGTTTATTATATCAATACGCGATCCATTTAATTTATCCTTAAACGTTTCAATTTTATCATGAAATATGATACATGAATATATTTCAAGTAACGAATTTTGTGGATTATGATGATGTCCTGCTTGACCACTGATTGCGACACTGATATCACTATGAAATAAATCATAGATTCCACGTGCCATTGATTCGACACATTCAGTAGAATACACCCCATACGTCTCAATGATTTCAGGTGGGACATGCAAAAGATTAATTTTACTTTGATTAGAATAACTGACCACGCCACCTAAGAAATACTTCGATGCATCCGTATTTCTAGTTATCGAAGCACTAAAAGCACCTCCACTCATACTTTCAGCACAAGCTAAGGTGAGTTGATGTTCTATACAAAGTTGATGTAAAGTACTCATTATTTTGATTTAAGTAAAACTGCTTTCCCTTGAATAAAGTAAGATACTCCTGAAAGAACAGAAGCTACAAGCGCAAACCATAATAAGAAATCAGCCATCGGAAATGAAATAATTTCAAATGGAAGATTGTTGAGTAAAATAAGAATAATCGCAAACATTTGAAGCACTGTTTTAAGTTTACCAAGATATCCTGCCGACATTACAATGCCTTCTGAAGAGGCGATCATGCGTAACCCATCCACTAAAATGTCTCGCCATAACATAATTAAAACCACGACAAGTGGCACAATGCCATCCACAGCAAATAAAATAAACATGGTGGTGACAAGTAATTTATCCGCAATTGGATCGATAAATTTTCCAAACGTTGTAATGAGTTTGTACTTACGTGCAATGTACCCATCCACAAAATCAGTGATGGAAGCAATCACAAATAATAGCAGAATCACAATATTGAGTAATGACAACGCATAGCCTTGAATATCATAAATTGGAATCACTAAATCAAACTGAGCATATGGAAAAAGCTTAATAAATACAATCAATGGGATTAAACCCATTCTAAACAAGCTTAGTTTATTAGGTAAGTTCATATTACTCTCCTGTAAATTTAAATATAATAAAACCAGCATTTCCGCCATTACTTGCGCGGGTATCAAAACGAGAATTCAATATAATCACCTGATCATTCACCATGATTTCTACATTACCCCCTACCATATCTCCAAGTCGAATACTAATTTCATCATTAAGAGTTGGTGTGATTTCGTAAATGACTTCTTGGTTTACTGGATAAGTTGCGGTTGCGGGAAGCGCAACAATACTTCCATTAAGCGAAAAACGAATCCACGATTGTCGAAGTTTTGGAGTGACTTTAAAGACAACTTTAACACTTTCATCAAAGTTAGTGATGGCATAGGTGTTATAGGTGAGTTCACTTATTGAAATGACTATTTCTGGTTCTACTGGATCGATTGGGGTATCAGGTTCTTCATCGGTAGGATTGTCTGGTAATTCCACAAGATCATTATCCGTATTTGTACTTGTGACCAATCGAGGCAAGATGGTGGTAAAGAAGGTAAAAACCAACGCAATGACTAAGATTGTTAACAGTAAAATAAGCCCTACAAAAGTAAAATCAATGTTATTTTTCTTTTTAACTCCAAGTTTATTCGCTTTACGATGAACGCTGCGATGTATTTCATCACGTTGTTGAATTTTCTTAAAGGCTTGAGTTGAGTGAAATGTTGCGATGATTTGCTCCACATCTGGTTTGATGGATTCATAATCAACCTTCAAAATATTCGCCACGAAACGAACCATAAAAGGAAAGTAAGTGATATCATCCTTAAAATAATTGATATCTCCAGCTTCAATGGCTTGCAATTGATGAGTGGTTAGTTTTGTTTTGACACTTAAATCCTCTAAGCTATATCCTAGAAGTTCGCGTTGATGTTTGAAGATTGAAGCAATACGATCCATTCTTTCACTCTCCCATCCCCCGATGTTTTTTAAAAAGGACTGACATCCTATAAGCCATGTTCTGTCATGCTTGCGCATGGACAATCATTTATCTACACATAATGTCTCTTGTTAGCTTCATTTCGCCATTAAGAGTTCCCCTACCAAATTTGGGTTTCTCGCTTGTGGGGTTTACCCGTTCCACTCCTAAAATTTCTTCTAGGACTACGTCACTGTGGCACTTTTAAAGGCTACCTTCATATGTTTCCACTTAGAAGTATCGCCAGCCGTCAGATGTCTCTGCCTAAACTTATGGTTTCGTTTAGCACAATCACTACCATCATCTCAGATGGTGCGAGCATGGACTTTCCTCTACCCTAAGGCAGCGATTGTCCGGATGTCAGATTATTTTTTCTCAAGAAGTGCTTCTAAGCGTGCTAAGCGCTTAAGCACATCACTTTGCGGAGCACTATCATTATCTTTTAAAGTAGCTATAGTAGTGTTCGCTTCAATGAGTTGCCTTTGGTATGACTTTAAACTTTCTTCAAGCGTTTCAATCTTAAAGACAAGTGAAGCAATCATTGATTCATAGTGTGCATAATCATGCATAATATCATCTAAAAAGCTATCAACTTCAAGGGGTGAATATCCTTTAAAATCAACGTTAAAACGTTTATTTAGGATTGATTCAGGGCTTTGTTTTAGTTTATCATTCATGAGTGCACTCCTTTGATAATTATGTCAAATAACTCCTTTTTATGCAAGTCATCATCAATATTGAGATAAACTTCATAGATTTGGTATAATATCACTATGATTCAGTACCCTACTAAGCGAAAACCTATGAAAGAAAGTGCTATTTCCACCAAAAATCGTGGGATGTCGCTTGAGTATGATTTGAATTTAACCAATGAATACTATCGCGCTCATCAACTTGCGAATGTTCATAAGAAGCCAACTCCCATTCAGGTCGTTTCTGTGTCCTATCCTTCCCGAAATAAAGCTAAGATTGTGGAAGCATACTATAAAACACCTTCAACGACCGATTACAATGGGGTCACTCTGGGGGTTTATTTTGATTTTGAAGCGAAAGAAGTCACTGATATGAATCGCTTTGCATTACCAAGAATTCATGATCATCAAATCCAGCATCTTAAAGATGTCATGTTTCATCAAGGATGTGCTTTCTTAATTATTCGATTCGTCAAACATGATTTAACCTTCTTTGTGCCTTTTGAAAAGTTTTACCACGAGTTATCCATCACATCACTTCGCTCAATTCCACTATCATGGTTTCAAGCAGAATGTGATATAATACCTCATGGGTTTACACCGCCTATTAATTACCTCCCACATGTACATCAGTGGATCAAGGAGAAACATGTCAAATAAAACTAAACAAACTAAAAAAATTAGAACCAAGAAACCAAAACGTCATGTGATTTTGACGTTGATTTCTTTTGTGTTCACCATGACGGTTGCTGCATTTCTTGCAGGGAGTGGAATGACCATTCTGATTGTCTCATCCATGTTAGAAGACAAACCCATATTTGAAGCCGAAAACTTTAACTCAGCAGAATCAAGTAAAATTTATGATATCAACGGAGAATTAATTGCGGATATTGGACTTCATTTACGTGAAAATGTTCCATTTGAGCAAATTCCTCAAACTGTCATTGATGCCTTTGTAGCCATTGAAGATTCACGCTTCTTTACTCACAACGGGTTTGATATTCCTCGGTTTTCAGTGGCTTTATTAGGTAACTTACGTGGGATCATCACAGGGTCTTCAGGTTTTTCAAGTGGCGGTGGTTCAACCATTACCATGCAGTTAGTTAAAGGGACTTATTTTGAAACTGAATATGCCTTAGCTCCTGTGACCATAGAGCGTAAGATTCAAGAAATTGCATTAGCACTAGAAACAGAAAACAGTTTTTCAAAACGAAGAATTTTTGAATTATATGTCAACCGAATCAATTATGGGGTGCCTTCATCCCGAGGCATTCAAACCGCAGCACAATACTATTTTGGAAAGAACACTCAAGAACTTAGCTTAGGTGAAGCTGCATATTTAGCAGGTGTTATTAATGCCCCTAATGCATTTAATGCTTACACGAATTTAGAATTAGCAACATCTCGTCGTAATGATGTGTTATATCAAATGCGTCGTCATGGCTATATTTCTGAAGCTGAAGAACAAGAAGCACGTAGCATTCCATTAGAAAATTTACTTGCGGGACGTACAACAATCGAAGGTCGTCCATATCAAGCGTATATTGACGTGGTTGTTCGTGAGGTTATCAACCTTACTGGTCGTGATCCATATAACACACCCATGAATATTTATACTTACATGCAACCTACTATCCAACAACAAATCGATGATATTCAAAACGGAAACATTAACTTTGAGTTCATTGATGAACTACTTCAAGTCGCCGGGGTGGTTATGGATCATACCACTGGTCAAGTTGTAGGTGTTATGGGAGGTCGTGACTATAATGGTGAGCGTTTGCTCAATCGTGCGATTGATGCTAGAAACCAAATTGGCTCGACCGCCAAAGGTATTCTTACCTATCCTTTAGGATTTGAACATCTAAACTTATCAACCGAGGAAGTTACCAAAGATGAACCAATACTAATTGCAGGTACCCAGTTTATTCTTAGAAACTTCGACCGCCGATATCGTGGTGAAATGACGATTCGCTCAGCATTCGCAAACTCTATGAATATTCCTGCGTATCAATACCTTGAGCGAATTACGGGTACGATTGGTGCTCGCAGAGTTGTAGATTACATTAATTCAATTGGTATTCCTACGACAGTGAATCAATATGACTTAGGATTTGCATTTGGTGGATCTAACTTTGTGGCTTCACCAATGCAACTTAATGGTGCATATGGCGCAATCTTTAATGATGGTCAATACATCCAACCTCATACTGTATCTCGAATTGAGTTTAGAGATGGATCTAATCCACTCGTTCCTCAATATGCAAAAACACGAGTTATCTCTTCTGCTGCTTCATTTTTAACACTTGAACTAATGCGTGATGCCATTTATGGAGGCTATCCAAATGCTATGTCACAATATCGACGTACTAATTTTGTGACCTATGGTAAAACTGGGACCACCAATTATGGACCCGAAGGCGAAGCATTAGGTATTCCTGAAGGCTCCGCAAAAGAACACTGGGTAGTTGTTGGAAACACCAAATACGTCGCCACGGTATGGGTTGGATTTGATAAGGCCGTTGCCAATCGTAACACTTACATCACTTCCGCCATTAACTCGCAAAACTATCGTGGACGTTTGATGAACTTACTCATGGATTCCATTCAAAAAGTTCAAAGCACGTATCCATTATTAGTGCAACCTGAAACTGTTGTTCCGTTAACTCATATTTTAGGTCCTCAACCTTATCTTTCACCCACTGAAAATCTTGATCCATCAATGATCGTTACTGGTTTAGTGAAGAGTACTGGCGCAAACACTGTCCCTGTTCCATTCCCTACCCCATCCAACAATGGACCATTTACTGCATCTTCGCTAGGAACTGTAGCTTCTCAAACCATTACCGTTGAAATGCCAGCTTATCCTGATGAAGCCGCCACAATAAGAGAACCAGTCACGTATGAAATGGAACTTATTACTCCAACTCAAGAAGCTAAAGCAACAGGCACTCGTTTGTTCTCACTCTCATGGATTCGTGGTCCAATTGCTTATGTCGCCCGAATTAATGTGAATGGTGAAAATCAATACTTTGTATCGAACACCCCAACCATTCAAATACCACTCATTAATGCCACTCAAAGTTCAATGGAAGTCTGTACGTTCTATGCCTATGAATACTTCCTCGATCAACGCTCCAATGTCGTGTGTCAAAACGTAGCCTTAGCTGATCCAAATATCTTATCCGTCCCAAACTGGATCAATCAAGCTATCTCACAGTTTAGAACATGGATGCAATCCCTTAACCTCACAAATGTCAATTTCGTAACGACTCAAGCCACACTTCCTGCCAATGTAGGACGCATTACTGCTTTTGATCCTAGTAGCTTATTAAACACCAATATTCATATCAATGATCTTAAAGCTACCCCGCTTACCATCACTTTCCTAGAACGTGTGGTCGACTTAACCCAAATCATCGGACAAACCCGTAATTATGCTTATAACGTATGGCCATCACGAGGATTTGTGGTGATGAGTGATGCTGCGAGTAATGTCACAGGAACAAGTGTCATCACAGACGTGCTTGTGAATGGGTTACCTGCTACGTCGATTGAGACTTCTAAAGTTAAAAATATTACCTTAGTTTACGAAACACCATAAAACAAAGTGATCACATGATGAATGATTTCATCAACGTGATCACTTTTTTCTTTGATAATAGAGACATTGTGATTGTAATGGACATGATTCACACTGTGGATTAATGGCTTTACAGTGATAACGTCCAAAGAAAATCATAAGATGATGAGCTTTGGACCAATCTTCTCGCTTTATCTTACGTTTGAGTTTACGCTCAACATCATAGACACTATCCAACGTTTTCGCAAAGCCAAGTCGCTTAGAAACACGATCAACGTGAGTATCCACCGCAATCGCAGGTTGATTAAACCACACTGATAAAATCACATTCGCAGTTTTAACACCGACACCATCAAGTGTTAAAAGTGCTTTTTTAGTGGAAGGTATTTCCCCTTGATACTCATTCACCACTTTACGAGCCATTTGCACTAAAGCTTTAGCTTTATTTTTATATAATCCGATAGTTTTGATATAAGGCTCAACATCACTCACCTGGGCATTTGCTAGCGCATACACATCAGGATAGGCTTTAAATAGCGCTGGGGTCACTTTATTCACTGATACATCCGTCGCTTGCGCTGATAATAAAACTGCGCAGGTAAGCTCATATGCGTTTGAATGACTTAGTTCTGCTTTGGCATGAGGAAACATGGATTCCATGACGGAAAGCGCATAAGCCACTTTCTCATTCACTAAACAAGTCCTCATCTTTCATATTTGCTTTTTTCCAATTTTCTAATATTCTTCCAATGTAAGCCATCGAGAGTTTATCCTGAATAATGGCTTGGCGTAAGGCATGAAGAATCATGGTTTGTGAATACATTTTTGACCATAAAGCAAGTTGATTATATTCTTTTTCACTCAGGAGTCGCTTAAATCCTTGTTCATAGGCATCATGTAGACTCATGGTGACTTGAGTTGGTTGGTGATGTGATTTTAGAAAACAGGCATCTAAATTAAAGTGGACATGACCTTGGTGATGTTCAATCACAAGATATCCCTTTTTCTGAAGTTGTTCAATCGCATCATCAACCTTAGAAATACTTTCATGAATAGAATTTGAAAGTTTTTCTAATGTGATATGTTCTTGATGTTCATTAAAATGATGCACCATGACTAGCACTAAAGCTTCGAGTGAAGACACTTCAAAGGTATGTAATTCCTCTAGTAAATATGTCATTGTGTTAATAAATCGTTGTTTATGCCACATGTGCACCTCCTATGATTGTGTCCAATGCTTTGTTTTGATAGAATAGCGTTATGAATAAAAAACTTGTTATGATCCTTGTTGGGATAATGGTTTTCATTGGATCGTTGACCTTAGCCCACATGCACTTCACAAAGCAGTCTAATATGATAAATAAGTCTTTATTTGCGAGTGACATTAGTTATGCGCAACTTCAAGATGATATTAAATCAAACATCAATATTAAAGCTTATTTTATGTGTGAGCGTAATGCGGATTGTGAGTATGTCATTTACTCACTTATCAAACCAGTCATGAATAAGTATCAGGTTGAGAAACTCATTAATGTCACCTTTGTGGATATGGATGATGTTTCACGTCAAGTTTCTGCACCCCGATTGAAAGAATTATATCAGATTCAAAGTATTCCTGCGTTTGTATTGGTGGATACTGCTTCAATGAACATTTTAGGGACCTTAGAATATTCTAAATCAAATCCATTAACTCAAGATTTAGTTGAAGAATGGTTACTGACCTATGGTTTACTACGATAATCTTTGAATGAGTTGACTCACAAAAGTGGCACTTTGTTTGGATGCATGCCCTAAGAACTCATCAAATGACACATGATTGTCATGATCAAACACTAGATCAGAAATCGAGCGTGCAATAATCCAAGGAATGTTATAGGTGCTTGCGACATGAGCTACAGCAGTTGATTCCATATCGGTCGCTAAAACATGTTTAAAACGTGATTGCATTGTCTTAAATAATGCTTCTTCATGAATAAACTGATCTCCACATACCATAGGTCCCACATGAAGTTGTGATAAACCTATGTTTTTAATATGGTCAAGAATCGTTGGATTGGCTTTAAAAACATACCAACCTTTTTCATAACTCATTTCATGACCAAATGACGTAATATCAAAGTCGTGATACGCACACATACTTGCTACAACGATATCCCCGATCTTCAGTGAACTATCAAGTCCTCCTGCAGAACCAATATTGATAATTAACGAAGGTTTAAACGTTAAAATGACATATGACGTCATGGCTGCTGCACTGACTTTTCCAATGCCACTTAACCCAACAATCACATCTTGATTCAAATGCTTGGCTTGGTAGAGTTTAAACGGGGTTTCTGAAAAAACACTGACTTGCTCACATAATTCTAAAAATGCATCACATTCTTGTTGCATCGCCGCAATACATACAATCATACTTTTCTCCTTGCATGAATCATCCATTTTTCACATGGTTGAAATCCAACGTTTCCATCATCAGTTTCGACACTTAATTCCCATAACGATTCATTAAACACTGCTCTAATATCTGCTTCAGTAAATAACGATTGAAATATAACCTCTAAGGTTGGATAGTCACTTTCATACCACAAAAAAGTATGACGTAGTTTTTGTTCATCTTTTTCAAGAATATATTCATATTCAATGTTTTCAAGTACACCACTTTCACTGTAACCTGCTTCATCCATTCGATCTGGGTGATGAACATCAAAAGTAAAGACACCATCCACTTTGAGGTGTTGATACACATGATTCACAACATCTTGAAACTGTGACAATGAGGTGCAAAAATTAAGAACATCATTCATGGCGAGAACGCGATCAAATACCATGGGAAGAGAAAATTGACTCATGTCCATCACATGATACTCAATGTTTGGATCATGCGTCATCATTAAAGCGTGATGGATCATGGTGGATGAAAGATCAATGCCTACCACATGATTCGCAAATGGAGCACATAAGCGAGTAAAGGTGCCACTGCCACAACCACAATCAAGAATATTCCCATGAAGTGGAATCTGTGTAATGAAAGACCATAAATCTTCACTACTTCCAGATTCGCTCATCCATGATTCATACAGTCGTTCTAGGACGCTGTTTTCTTTAAATACGCGGCCCATAATTTCTCCAATTGATAGTGTGCTCGCTCTTGTGGATCAAACACATGGACGACCACATCACCACAATCAACACTTACCCATGTGGAATTGGCTTCTCCTGAAATCTTGACATAGGGAGCAAGGCTTTGAACACTTTCTTCCACTGCATGCACAATCGCCCAAATTTGGCGTTGTGATGAAGCACTTACGATAATAAATGCATCCACTAAGGCGTGATGACCTTTAAAGTCGATGATTTGAATATTTTCTGCTTTTTTATCTTCTAAAACTTTGATGATTTCACTAATCATTGGAAAATCCTTTCAATATTTCTTGTTTTGCATCACTCAAACTTATCATTGCCAGTGATTTTATGGCCACAAGCCATAATGGTCGTGCGGGTTCAATTTTATCGGCCACATATAAGCATGTACTTAATGCATTGATTGAAGTCCCTTCAGTATGATGAAGGATGGCTTGAATCACTTTTTTATCAAACACTCCATAGCGATGTTTTGCGAAACTAGCACTCACAAATGCATGTTTAGCATAATCTGGAATGGTGAGATGGGCATACTTTGATCGTTGAATCCACTGATCCATCAGTGGCTCACTCATCCCCTTTGCGACATCATGAAGGAGTGCACTGAAACTAACTTGTTCTTCATTAAGGTGGTGAGCCTTTGCGAGTTTGATGGCCATAGTATGAACTCTAAGTGTATGTTGGAAACGTTTCTCACTCATAATGGCCCCAATGAGTGGTTTAAGATAACATCCTCTTGAAAGCATGGCTTTGCGCACTCGAAGCGGGATATAAGTTAAATCATGATGTTCTCTAAAGCGAGTTGAAGAGGCTGGATGATCCATTTGAATCCATTTTTTCGCCCATGAATATGGTTGATGATGAGTTCGAGATACGCCAATAAAATCAATGAGTGTCTTTAATCGCTCACTTTCAAACCATTGTGGGAATGTTTCAAATTGATCTTCTCCCATCACCCAATAAAACTCATGATGAGGATATTTTTTTCTTAATGCGAGTACGGTATGGATTGTTTTTGAAGGTTGTGGTAGTGATGCTTCTATATTACACACTTTAAGTCGTCGATAAGGTTTAATCATGACTTTTATAAGTGCTAAGCGGTCATCAAAGGATGCACTAACTTCATTTTTAAGGGGTGAGCGCATATTGGGGATAAACCAAACTTCGCTCACTTCACTTAAGCGCAACACGGATAAGGCCACTTTTAAGTGTCCTTCATGAATAGGATCAAAACTTCCGCCAAATAAAGCTATGTTCATGGTAATTTTATCTTTTTATCACTGCTTTGTTTATATAAGACAATGACACGACCAATAATTTGAATCACTTCGGATTTAGTATGAAGTGCACATTCAATGGCCACTTCATTCACACTTTGTGGACATGATTTAAGGACTGAACACTTAACGAGTTCATGAGCTTTTAATGAGACTGAGATGGATTCATAGAGATTGTCACTAAGTCCTTCTTTACCAATTAATACAAGGGGTGATAAAGAATGAGCCAATGATTTAAGATACTTCTTTTGTTTTTGATTTACCAACATAATACGTCCTTTGTTTCTTTAATGGTTAGATTTGGATGAGTATGCACGCTAATCTCACACGTTGTTCCCACCACGTGCATCCAACACACATGCGTGATTTCAATATCACACGATCCTTGAAAGGTCTTTGAGTGCTCATATGGATTGGATTCTAATAGACTAAGATTGCGTTTAAAAGACTTGGATTGTGCACTCATATATAGGGTAATGCTTGAAGCTTCTTGAAGATGACATTCAATGAGTGCGACATCTTCAATCTGAATGACACAATCTCGTTTAAGGTTGTATGTAATCGGTTTAATTAAACCATCCACATGAACTGATTCAATAATGTGGTGTTCTAGTGTATCAAATGGATGAGGCGTGTCATCAAATCCGGGATAATCAATGAGTGTGAATTCATCAAAGGGCATTGTCACAGGAGCTTGGGTCGTATGCGCATAGGGCGAGGTCAATAGTGAGGACTCATTGATGAGCGCATTGATGAGGCTACTCTTTCCAGCATTCACACGTCCAATGCATGAAAATGTGGTGCGTGCACTTGCCTTCATTGCTTGAAGAATATGATCTTTGGTCCAAGGGAGTTGCTTTGAGAATGGAACCATGTACAGTGGATGAAGTTGATAACGCACACACAAGGCTTTTATTTGATCAAGACGAGCATGCCACAAGTGTGTTGGATAGACATCAAACTTGGTAAGTATCATAACAAAGTCGTCTTGTAGCCAGCTTTTATCAATGCTTTTAAAGCTTTCCTCAGGATACATACTATCCACACACCATAAGACAAGCCCTGATGTCAGGTATGATGGTTGTTTTGGCATCTCTTTTTTTATGGTTGAAACATCTTTGTAGTGTTTATATCGAAAACAGGATTGACAGTACGCTGACCCCACTTTAGGAGAATATCCCAGTGCTTTTGGATCACTGTTTTGAAGTGGGTGACCACACCCTTTACATGGTTGATTCATAACTTTGGATCCATTTCTTTTCTATTTTTCGGATGATGTTATTGTAGAGAACATCTTTGCTTGAGAGCGGTTTGTGATAGACACACACAAAATGATTAAGCTTACCTCCTAAGATGTCGGTAATGAGTTGATCACCAATGACAGTCACTTGAGAAGGCTTCACTTTATAACGCTTAAGAACACGAGAATAATGAGGACTTAATGGTTTCATCGCCATTTGAATGAGTGGAGTATTCAGTTCTTTGGCGAGTGTTTCAAAGAGTGGATGTTTGTTATTTGAGATGAGTACTGCTTCCCTATTTAACGCTTTCCAAGTCTTAATCCAATCCATGCCAACATGATTAAATTCATGAGTTGCTTTATTGATTAAGGTATTATCACAATCAACCAAGACAAGTTGACACGTCTCACTCAAAAGGCTCACTGATAAATCATCAAATGAGTTAATGATACGATGTGGTTTTAAGAGTCGCTTCAACATAGTCACATTATACCAAAAAAGTCTCGCCTCATGAGTGAAAATGTTGTATCATTGTTTCATTCGGTTTTAAAATGTGGTATAAAAATACGGGGTATTCATATGAACACAAAAGTGATGCTTATAAATGTGGAAGTTGTTTCCACTACCTATATTCAAGATTTTAAGAATTTACATCATCGTTTAGCCAATGATCAATTTAAGGTTGTGGATGATTTTTATGAAAGTGCTATCTCGGCAGCTTATGATCAAAAAGAGAAAACGAATTATCGTTATCCTCGTTTTGATTTATTCAGTGATAATCATAAGGCCTTATTTGATCATGTGAACACACAAATTCATCCACAAAATCCTATACTAAAATCACTGGTCAACCTTGCACAACAGTTTGGTTATAAAATAGCTTTTATCTTTGATCAACCTAAAAAACAAGGTCAGCATTTAGCCCCTGCCCTTCTTGAGTGGGTTGAGGATGCGGTTGTATTTTTTGGAGATCAAAGCTTTTTAGGAAAACCCGAACCTAACTTATATGTTCGCGCCATTAAACACTTTGAAGCTAATGCTAATCATGCTTTGATTATTGATAGTTCCCGCAATGGGATTTTAGCGGCACATTTAGCCGATGCTCGTAGTATCTATTTTGATCAAGGTCTAGGCATAAGTGAGCGCATCTTTAAATACTCAACGTATCAGATTAAAGAAATGTGTGAAATTGAACCCATCTTAAAAGCGATTGAAAATGAAAGATGAAGGAAAATCTGAACTAGTAAACTAAAAGTAGACATTCAATAAAAAAGGATGTTTACTTTTTTTATAGGAGGAACACTATGGGACGTCCAAAAGGTGGAAAGAATAAGCAGTATAGTTTCGAATATAAGTTACTGATTGTGAATGAATATGTGAATGATCATGAATCATATTCAACTCTTGTAAGTAAATATAGAATCGTTTTTTCAGTGATTCATCGTTGGGTCAGGATTTATTTGGACAAAGGTGAAGAAGGATTAAAA
>Ga0208242_100486_pt1 | contig 23735 bp, 25 predicted proteins | sample SubbioAug_CSW13A_FD_184825 | JGI IMG/M metagenome (GOLD analysis project Ga0208242, IMG submission 184825) | Serpentinite rock and fluid subsurface biosphere microbial communities from McLaughlin Reserve, California, USA - CR12Aug_CSW13A (SPAdes) | ecosystem: Environmental > Terrestrial > Deep...
TTGCCGGGCAGCGCGCGCATGTTGCGCGTGCGAAAGACGTCGCGCACCATGCCTTTGGCCTTGTGCATGAAGAACTTGCGCTCTTGTTCGGTGACGATGCCGGCGGCGTCTTGGCCGCGGTGCTGCAGCAGCAGCAAGGCGTCATAGAGCAGCTGATTGACCGGTGCCGTGCTGGCCACGCCTACGATTCCACACATACGACGAATCCTGTTGTTATCAAGGGAAATGGGCCGCCAGCCAAAGCGGCATTAGGCCTTCAAGGGCTGACAGACCGTTGTAGAGCCAGCCGGCCCCGAGCGACTGCTGCCAAGCCGGGTGCTGGTGCAGCGGCGTGAGGTGCAGCAGCACGGTGAGCGCCAGCAAAACCACGACGCCGCGCAGCACGCCGAAGGCCGCGCCCAAGCTGCGATCGACCGGGCGCAAGCCCACTTGATCCATGCCTTTTTTGCACAGCCAGGCCAGAAATCCGCCGGCAAACACGCAGGCCACGAACACCAGCGCAAAGCCGATGGCAAAGGGCAAGGGCGGGTCGAGCTCGGCCAGCGGCAGCCACGCGGCGGCGTCGGCGGCCCACCACTGCGCCAGAAAAAACGCCGCCACCCAGGCGCTGAGCGACAAGACCTCGTACACCAGCCCGCGCCAAGCCCCGATCAGCAACGAGGCCAGCAGCAGCAGCAGCAAAAACACATCGACGGCAGCCACGGCTCATAGCGTGAGGATGGCGGCGGGCAGGCCGAGCTGGCGCACGCGCTCGGCGGCGCGCTCGGCTTCGGCGCGGCTGGCAAAAGGCCCCAAGCGCACGCGGGTGCGCGGACCGTCGGGGGTTTGCGCGACATGGGTGTAGGTGACCAGGCCGGCGCGCTCGAGGCGCTGGCGCACCTCGCGCACGCGCTCGGCGCTCTCGAACGCGCCCACTTGCACCACCAGGCGTTGGGGGGTGGCGGGGGGGGTGGCCGGCGCCGTTGGCGCGGCGGCGGGCGTGCGCCCTTCGAGGATGGCTTGGGCGCGGTTTGCCTCGGTGGGGGCCGGAGCCGGGGCGGGTGCTGGTGGCGTTGCCGGGCGGGCCGGGGCGGCGGGTGTGGGAGCGGCAGGAGCGGGTGCGGGTGCGGCCGCAGGTGCGGTGGCTGGCGTGGCAGGCACAGGGGCAGTAACGGGAGCGGCGGGTGCAGGAAGGGGCGCTGCCGGGGCTACCTCGGTCGCAGGCGCTGGCGCGGGCGGCAGCACGGGCAAAGGCTGAACCGGCTGGCGGTCTGGAATTTCGATGGCGATGTCAACCGGCACAGGGCGCGGCTGGGTGTCAAAGAGCAGCGGCAAGCCGATCACCCCTGCCAACACCAATATGCCGGCCCCGATCAGGCGCTGGCGCGCACGCCGGCGCAAGGTTTCGATGGTGGGCGGCGGGGCTGGGGCGTTGGCACCGCTGCCGCCTGAACGCAGTTTGAACATGAGCCGCTGTGTCACCGTGGGTTGCAAAAAATCGGGCCTACCCCTGCACCCCAAGGGCCAGCGCACGGCAGCCTTTAGGCTGTGGCAGGGGCTTTATGTGGGCAAGTGTGGGGCCGCCAAACGCGGCACCCCGTGCTCCAGCACCGCCCCCACCGTGAGGAAAGACCCAAAGACCACGATTCTATCAGCCGGGTCGGCGGCGGCGCGGGCGGCGGCCAGCGCCGCCAGCGCATCGGCATGGGTGCTGGCGCTGCTGCCCGGGCGTGGCGCCAGCGCCTGCCAGCGCGCCAGCAGATCGGCCGCCTTGGCGGCGCGCGCGCCGGGCAAATCGGTGAAGTACCAATGCTCCACCAGCGCGCCGGCGCGCTCGAGCATCGGGGCCAGGTCTTTGTCGGCCATGGCGCCAAATACCGCGTGCGTGCGTGGGAAGTAGCCTTGGGCGTCGAGGTTTTGCACCAGCGCCGCCACCGAGTGCGGGTTGTGCGCCACGTCGAGCACCAGCACCGGCTGCCCGGGCACGATCTGAAAGCGCCCGGGCCACTGCACCAGCGCCAGCCCGTTGCGCACCGCCTGCGCCGTGACCGGCAGGCGCGGGTGCAGGGCCTCGATCGCCGCCAGCGCCCCGGCCGCGTTTTGCAACTGGTTGGCCCCGCGCAAGGCCGGGTAGGCCAAGCCGCTGTAGCGCTTGCTGCGCCCGCTCCAGTTCCACTGCTGGCGGTCGCCGGTGAACTGAAAATCAACCCCGATGCGGCGCACCTCGGCCCCCAGCGCGCGCGCGCGCTCCAGCACACTGGTGGGCGGCAGCGGGTCGCTCACCACCACCGGGCGGCCGCTGCGCATGACGCCGGCTTTTTCGAGCCCGATGGTTTCGCGGTCGGGGCCCAGAAACTCCATGTGATCGAGGTCGATGCTGGTGATGATGGCGCAGTCGGCATCCCACAGGTTGACCGCATCGAGCCGTCCGCCCATGCCGATTTCGAGCACCAGCACCTCGGGCTGCGCCGCCACCAGCGTCTGCACGATGGCCAGCGTGCTGAACTCAAAGTAGCTCAAAGAAACCTCGGCCTGCCCGCCCTCGCCCAAGCGCGCGCGCTCGACTTCGGCAAATGCCGCCGCCAGCGCCTCCGCCTCCACCGGCTCGCCGCGCACTTGGGCGCGTTCCTCGAAGCGCACCAGGTGCGGCGAGGTGTAGAGCGCGGTGCGGTAGCCGGCGTGGCGGTAGATCGATTCGAGCATGGCGCAGGTCGAGCCCTTGCCGTTGGTGCCCGCCACCGTGATCAGCGGGCACGGCGGCACGATGCCGCGGCCGCCGTTCATGCGCAGCATCACCGTGCGCACACGATCGAGGCCCATTTCGATGCTCTTGGGGTGCAGGCGCTCGCAATGGGCCAACCATTGGTCGAGGCTTTGGGGCGGCGCTGCGGGGGCGGGGGGACGGGGGTCGGTCATGGCGTTATTGGGTGGCAAGGGGCCAGGGGGGCTGGGGGAAACAAGGCTAAGGGGGGCGCACAAAGCCGATCCACGGGCGGGATTGTCGTGCATGGCCGCTGCTGCGCAGGAATTAGAATCGGCTGCAAGCGCAGCGTTCCGCTAGCGCGCCCGCACACCCCCCACGATTTTCGACGCTTTTATGCCCACCACCCAATTCGACGGCGTGACCGTCCAAACCCAAGCCAATGTGTATTTTGAGGGCAAATGCATCAGCCACAGCCTGACGCTGGCCGACGGCACCAAAAAATCGGTCGGCGTGATTTTGCCCGCCACCCTCACCTTCAACACCGGCGCCGCCGAAGTGATGGAGTGCGTGGCCGGCGCCTGCGACTACCTGCTCGCGGGCAGCAGCGCTTGGCGGCATTGCGCTGCGGGCGAGTCGTTCGCCGTGCCCGCCCATTCGAGTTTTCAGATTCGCGTCAGCGACCAGCCCTACCACTACATCTGCCACTTCGAATAAGCCGCGCCACCCCATGCCCACCATCTTGCAAAACCTGCCCGTCGGCCTCAAGGTCGGCATCGCCTTCTCGGGCGGCCTAGACACCTCGGCCGCGCTGCTGTGGATGAAGCTCAACGGCGCCCTGCCCTACGCCTACACCGCCCACTTGGGCCAGCCCGACGAGAGCGACTACGACGCCATTCCGCGCAAGGCGCTGGGCTACGGTGCCTTGGCCGCGCGCCTGATCGACTGCCGGCCGCAGCTGGTGGCCGAAGGGCTGGCGGCGCTGCAAGCCGGGGCTTTTCACATCAGCACCGCCGGCAACACCTATTTCAACACCACGCCGCTGGGCCGCGCCGTCACCGGCACCCTGCTGGTGGCCGCCATGCGCGCCGACGAGGTGCACATCTGGGGCGACGGCAGCACCTTCAAGGGCAACGACATCGAGCGCTTTTACCGCTACGGCCTGCTCACCAACCCGGCGCTCAAAATCTACAAGCCTTGGCTCGATCAGCGCTTCATCGACGAGCTCGGTGGCCGCACCGAGATGAGCCAGTTCCTGATCGCGCACGGCTTCGACTACAAAATGAGCGTAGAAAAAGCCTACAGCACCGACAGCAACCTGTTGGGCGCCACGCACGAGGCCAAAGACCTCGAGCACTTGAGCAGCGGCGTGCGCATCGTCAATCCGATCATGGGCGTGCCGTTCTGGCGTGAAGACTGCGCCATCAAGGCCGAAGAGGTGACGGTGGCCTTTGAGGAGGGCGTGCCGGTGGCCCTCAACGGCCAGCGCTTCGAGTCGCTGGTGGCACTGTTCGAACAGGCCAACGCCATCGGCGGCCGCCACGGGCTGGGCATGAGCGACCAGATCGAAAACCGCATCATCGAAGCCAAGAGCCGCGGCATTTACGAAGCCCCCGGCATGGCGCTGCTGCACATCGCCTACGAGCGCCTGCTCAGCGGCATCCACAACGAGGACACGATCGAGCAGTACCGCGACAACGGGCGCAAGCTCGGGCGTCTGCTGTACCAAGGGCGCTGGTTCGACCCCCAAGCCATCATGCTGCGCGAAGCGGCGCAGCGCTGGGTGGCGCGCGCCATCACGGGCAGCGTGACGCTGGAGCTGCGCCGCGGCAACGACTACTCGATCCTCGACACCGCCAGCCCGAACCTGAGCTACGCGCCCGAGCGCCTGAGCATGGAAAAGGTCGAAGACGCCGCCTTTGGCCCCAGCGACCGCATCGGCCAACTGACCATGCGCAACCTCGACATCGCCGACACCCGCGCCAAGCTCGGCATCTACTCCGAAAGCGGTTTGTTGGCGCTGGGCCAGGGCACGGATTTTCTGCGCTTGGGGCGCTGAGAAGAATCGGGGGGGTAGACCAAAATACCATGACCCCTATTTTCCGATGGTTTGCATACCGAGCACTTTTGCCGCCTTTTGCAGTCGATTGTCAAAGCAGGCGAAGCACAATTCCTCACTTGCGGATTCCTGAAGCTGGCGCGCAGCGGCAAGTTGAACGCTGTCGTAGCCACGCAGGGCGAAGGTGTCCGCATATTCGCCTGCCTGCTCGACGATGGCTTGGGTGACTTCGACAATCGCAAACCCCGACCAGTCTTGACGCAGCTTGGTACGAACGGTTTCAACTGCCTCGGTATCAACCGGGTTTTCACGCACACGTCGCGCCAGTGCCGCCATGGCTTCGGCCCATGCGATGCGCGATACCGCTATCGTCTTGGCCATTGTCGCATGCGCATGAATCTCTGCGCTGAATGCTTCCTTGATGTACAGCTTGATCAGCGCTGATGTGTCACAAAACAAAATCACCCACGATCCTCTAGCAGCATCTGGCTAACCGACTTACCGCCACAAGCCAACTCCACAGGTGGCGATAACTGTGGTTTGCCACCACGCCAGGTGAGCGTGCCACTTGCCATTAAGCGGCGCAGCCCTTCATCGGACTGCTGCGGTATCCCAAGAATGCGGGCAATGGGTATGTTGCGCGAGGTCACTTCAATCACCTCGCCGCCTTGTGCAAGCGACAAAACCCGGGAAAGGCTAGCTTTAAGTTCGCGAACGGCAACGTGCATGATGGACCCTCTGGCTCAAACATTGAGGCCTCATTGTACACAATTATCCAGAAACTTGTGACCTCACCTGAGAATCGGGGCCAGTCCCCAGTACTACTCGACCAGATGATCGCGCCGGCCCAGCACGAAGCCGTGGCTGAAATACTTTTGGCGCCGGGCATGTTGAGGCATTACCGCATCCACGCCCTAGCATGCGCCTGCTCGCGCCAGCGCTCCAGAGTCGGCACCCCAACGCCAAGATCTTGCGCAACCACGTGCAGTGCTGCGCTCTCGGGCGCCAGCAATCGGGCTAACGCCTTGTCCTTGAATGCTTGTCCGTATCGGGCCATTTTTGTCCTTCATCGCCGCCCCAGAGGTTGTTCTATCGAGGCGACAACTATTCTGACGTATGGGGTTCCACAGGGAACGTCATAGAGCCCCTAATTCTCCTCGGCCTCAGCCGCACTGCGGCCCCGCCCAGCATCGACTCCGCGCAGCAGCACCAGCCCAATCACGAAGTACAGGCCGGTCACCAGCATGGCGCTGCGGTGGTCGCCGCCGGTGAGCCAGGTCACCAGTCCGTAGGTGAGCGGGCCGACGATGGAGGCCAGCATCACCGCCAGCCCCCAGAGCCCAAAAAACTCGGCGCGCTGCGCATCGGGTGCCAGGTAGCCCACCAGCGCCCGCCCGGCCGACTGACTCGCCCCAAGGCACAGCCCGGCCAAGTTGGCCGCGAGCCAGAAGCTGGCCGCCGTCTCGCTCGACCACGCCACCAGCACCATCGCAATCCAGCCCAGCAGCGTGAGCGCAATGCCGCGCACCGGGCCGATGCGGTCTTGCAGGTAGCCAAAGCCCAGCGCCCCGATGGCGGCGGTGATGTTGACGACAAAAATCATCATCACCGTCTGCGCGGTGTCAAAACCCATCACCTCTTGGGCGTAGATGGCTGCCAGCGCGATCACCGTCATGATTCCGGCCTGATAAAACACGATGCAGATGATGAAGCGGCGCATGTCTTGATATCGGGCCGACTGCCGCCAGGTCTTGGCCACCTGCGCCCAAGCCGAGATTCCAGAGCGCGTTTGCGGCTGCGCGCGCTCACGCACCCAGATGAAAAAGGGCAAGGCCGTGATGGCAAACAGCCCAGCCGTGATGAACAAAGTGACGGGCACGAACTCGGAGGCTGTGTGGCCGCGCGCCTGCGCCCAGTTGATATAGGCCACACACAGCGCCAGGCACAACAAACCCCCGACGTAGCCCAAGCCCCAGCCCCAGCCCGACAGGGTGCCTAGGCGCTGCGGGCGCGCGAGCTCGGGCAAAAAGGCCGCCACCAGATTGCCGCCGGAGCTGAAAAACGCATTCGACAGCACCAGCAGCGCCAAAGCCAGCACGACGCTGCCCGGCCCGATCCAGCCCAGCGCCGCCGTGGCGAGCACACAGCCGACGGTGGTCAGGGCCGCGAGCCGCTTTTTGCCGGCGTTCACGTCGGCCCAAGCCCCCAGCACCGGGGCGCTGAGCAGCACCAGCAGATTGGAAAAGGCCAAGGCTGCAGTCCAGGCCAGCGTGGCCCAGGTGGCGCCGCCGGCGATGCCGGCCACAAAGTAGGCCCCATAGATGGCCGTGATGACCACCGTGGTGTAGCCCGAATTGGCAAAGTCGAACATCGCCCAGCCGAAGGCCTCGCGCCGGCGCACGCCGTCTTGCAGCACCGGGCCCAGATTCGCCGCCGATGCGGGCGTGGGGCTAGAGGGCTCAGGGCTCACCACAGCTCCGGTTCGATTTCGAGCCGCACGCCAAAGCGCTCGAGCACGCTGGCTTGGATGGCGGTGGCCAGCGCCATGACATCGGCGCCGCTGCACGGCTGGTAGGCGTCGCCGCGGTTGACCAGCACCAGCGCTTGTTTTTCATAAACGCCGGCGCGGCCCAGCGTCTGGCCCTTCCAGCCGCAGGCCTCGATCAGCCAGCCGGCTGCGAGCTTGACGCGCCCATCGGGCAGCGGGTAGTGCACCACGGCTGGGTGGCGGGCGCAGATTTCGGCACACTGCTCGCGGCTGACCAGCGGGTTTTGGAAAAAACTGCCGACGTTGCCGATCACGGCCGGGTCGGGCAACTTGGCGCGCCGGATTTGGCACACCCAGTCAAAAATCTGCCGCGCCGTGGGCTGCTCTAGGCCGGTCTCGGCCACTTTGCGCTCCAGCTCGAGGTAGCCCAGCACCGGCTGCCAGCGCTTGGGCAGCCAAAAGCGCACCCGCGTGATGAGCCAGCGCCCATGGCCCGGTGCGACGGTGCGCTCGCGCTTGAACACCGAGTCGCGGTAGCCGAAGCGGCACTGCGCCGCGTCTAGGTTGTGCACCTCGCCGCTGTGCAGATCGACGGCGTCGAGCGAATGAAAGCGGTCTTGCAGCTCGAGCCCGTAGGCGCCGATGTTTTGCACCGGGGCCGCGCCCACCGTGCCGGGGATGAGCGCCAGGTTCTCGAGCCCGAACCAGCCGCGATCCAGCGTCCAGGCGACGAAATCGTGCCAGTTTTCGCCCGCGTCGGCCTCCACCAGATAGCCGGCCTCGGTCTCGCGCAACAGGCGCCGCCCCAGCATTTCGATTTTCAGCACCAAGGGCTCGACGTCGCCGGTGAGCACGATGTTGCTGCCGCCCCCGAGCACGCGCAGGCGCTCGGCGCACCAACCGGGCTGGCGCACCAAGTCGGGCAGCAGCTCGGCCTTGCGCAGCCGCAACAAGCGCTGTGCCTGCGCCGCGATGCCAAATGTGTTGTGCGGCTGCAAGGCCGCGTTGTTCTCGACTAACATCTGGCCATTGTCGCACCCCCGCATTACATTACCAGCACCGCACCATGCCTTCATTCGATACCGTCCTCGAACCCGACCGGGTTGAAATCAAAAACGCCGTCGATCAAACCGCCAAGGAAATCGGCAACCGCTTCGACTTCAAAGGCACCAGCGCCGCCATCGAGCTCAAAGAAAACGACATCGTGCTCAGCGGCGACAGCGATTTTCAGCTCGCCCAGATCGACGACATCCTGCGCGCCAAGCTGAGCAAGCGCAGCGTCGATGTGCGCTTCCTCGATGCCGGTAAAATCGAGAAAATGGGCGGCGACAAGGTGCGCCAAGTGCTCAAGGTGCGCGAAGGCATCGCCAGCGAAGACAGCAAAAAAATCCAGCAAGCCATCAAAGGCAGCAAGCTCAAGCTGCAAGCCGCCATCCAGGGCGAGGCGGTGCGCGTCAGCGGCGCCAAGCGCGACGAGCTGCAAGCCGCCATGGCCCTGATCCGCCAAGCCCTGCCCGACCTGCCCCTGAGCTTCAACAATTTTCGCGATTGAAACCGCCCGCTTGCCGCCCATGAGTTTTGCCGCTGCGCCCGACCCCGCCTACGCGCTCATGCGCGAGTGGACGCTGCGCTGGTCCGATCTCGAGAGCGATCTGGCGCACCTGCTGCTGCAGCCCCGCACGCACAAAGACTTTTGCGCCCGTTTGCATGCGCTGCAGGTGCAAGCCCAAGAGCTGCTGCAAATCGACCCTGACGCCAGCCTGTACTGGTTGCTGCAACTGGCCACCAGTTCCAGCATCGGCTACAGCAGCTCGCACGCGCTGATGTGCTGGGCCTTGTGCAGGCTGGTGGCGCCCAGCCTCGATTGCCCCGCAGCCAAGCAGGACAGCCTGGCACACGCGGCCTTGACCATGAACATTGGCATGACGCAGCTGCAAAACACCTTGGCCGAACAGACCATCGAACCCAGTGCCGAGCAACGCGCCGCCATCGACACCCACGCCGCCCGGGGCGCCCAGTGGTTGCGCGAGCTCGGCGTCACCGATGCTGACTGGTTGCACACGGTGGAGCAGCACCACGAACGCTCTGACGAACTCGACACCCCGACCCGGCTGCTGCAAGCCGCCGACCGCTACGCGGCGCAGATCAGCCCGCGTGAAACCCGCGCCGGCCGCTGCGTGACCGATTCGGGCCGGCACGCCATGCTGGCCACCGATGCAGGTGCAGGCAGCGGAGCAAGCGCGATCAACGCCATCGGCCACGCCCTGCTGCGCACCGTGGGCATTTGCCCGCCGGGCAGCTTTGTGCGCCTCGAAGACGACACCATTGCCGTGGTGCTGCGCCGCACCACGCAGCCGGGCGCGCCTTGGGTGGCCAGCGTGCTCGACGTCGCCGGGGCGGCGCTGGCCGAGCCCACGCTCATCGACACCCGCACCGACGGTTGCGGCATTGCCGCGGCCTTGGTGGCGCAAACGGTGCGCGTGCGCCTCAACCACGCCCGGCTGCTGCACCTGTCGCGCATGGCGCTGGCGCATTAGCCTTTTTTGCGGCCCACCTGGCTCTCTTGTCCGGCCAGCAGACGCTGGATGTTGCCACTGTGGCGCCACAGCAGCAGCGCACTCATGGCGCTGATGGCAAGCCCTAAGGCGGGTTGCATCTGCCACCAGGCGGGCGAACCGAACCAATAGAGCAGCGGCGCCACCAGCGCCGCCACGATCGCCGCCAGCGAGGAGTAGCGCGTGAGCAATAGCGTAAGCACCCACGACAGCAGCACCAGCAGGCCCAGCAGGGGCTCGAAACCCAGCAGCACCCCGGCGGCGGTGGCCACCCCTTTACCGCCCTGAAAGCGCATAAACACCGGATACACATGGCCGATGAAGGCGGCCAAGCCAACCAGCGCAACCGTGCCCCAGCCCAGCCCCCATGCGGGCCCAAACTGCAGCACCAGCCACACCGGCAGCCAGCCCTTGAAGGCATCGAGCAGCAGCGTGAGCGCCGCCGCCACTTTGTTGCCAGAGCGCAGCACGTTGGTGGCGCCGGGGTTTTGGCTGCCGTAGGTGCGTGGGTCGCTCAAACCCATGATGCGGCTGATGAGCACCGCAAACGACAGAGAACCGATCAAATACGCCAGCACCACAACCGGCAGCCAGAGCCACTCAACAATCATCGTCATCCCTTGCTCATGCCTTGTAAATGCAGCGCTGGATCAGCGCTGGCGAGCTGATCAATAGGCCGGGTCGCGCTGCTCGAGCCGAATGGCGTCGATGGCTTGCAGCAGCTCGGGCGCCAGCACCGTGCCCCAGGCGTCTAGGCAGGCATCGAGCTGCGCCAGCGACGTGACGCCGATCAAGGTGCTGGCCACCTGCCACTTGGTGTAGCAAAAAGCCAGCGCCATTTGGGTGGGCGCCAGGCCGTGCTCGCGCGCCAAGGCGTTGTAGCGGCGCGCCGCCTGCAGCGCGCTGGCGCGGCCCCAGCGCTGCTGGCGCATGCTGGCAAAACGCGCCATGCGGCCCAGCGCCGGGTCGGCGCCCTCAAAGCCGCTGTCATCGTACTTGCCCGTGAGCAGGCCAAAGCCGAGCGGCGAATACGCGAGCAGCCCGACCCCGAGGCGGTGCAGGGTTTCGTCGAGCCCGTTTTCTGCGCCACGGTGGATCAGGCAGTAGGGGTTTTGCACGCTCGCCACACGCGGCAAACCGTGCTGTTCGGCCAAGCGCACGAACTCGTGCACACCGTAGGGCGTTTCGTTGGACAGGCCGATAGCACGCACCTTGCCCTGCTGCACCAGCTGCGCCAGCGCCTGCAACTGCTCCAAAATCGAGGGGCATGGCCGATCTTTGGACGGGTCGTAGTACATCGTGCCAAACATCGGCACGTTGCGCGCCGGCCAGTGGATTTGGTACAGGTCGATGGTGTCGGTGCCCAAGCGGCGCAGGCTGCCTTCGCAGGCGGCCACGATCTCGGGCGCCGTCAGGCCGGTGTGCTCGCCCCGAATCCAGCTCATGCCGCGCGCTGGCCCGGCCACTTTGGTGGCCAGCACCACGCGCTGGCGCACCCCGGGGCGCGCCGCCAGCCACTGGCCGATGATGCGCTCGGTGGCGCCATAGGTTTCGGCCCGCGGCGGCACCGAATACATCTCGGCGGTATCAAAGAAGTTGACCCCACGCTCGAGCGCCCGGTCCATGATCGCAAAGGCCTCGGCCGCGCCCACTTGCTCGCCAAAGGTCATGGTGCCCAAGCCGATGACGGGCACTTGCAGGCCGCTTTGGCCGAGGGTGACGATTTTGATGGCCGACATGCAAACTCCATTTAAGCCAGCGCTGGTGCCCCGAGCCGGAATCGAACCGGCACGCCGCTTATGCAGCAAGCGGCGGATTTTAAGTCCGCTGTGTCTACCTGTTTCACCATCGGGGCGCAAGCCGACGATTCTAGCCTTTAGGCGGCGCGCGGGCCGCCTTCGAGCAACGCCAGATAGGCGCGCCGGGTGGGTACGGCGACGGCTTCGAGCACCTGCTCGTAGGCGGTGCGGTGGCGCGCCAGCAGGCGAAACGAGGCCACGCTGCGCGATTTGCAGAACCAGTGACAGGTGTGCTGAAACAGCATCAGCTCAGCCAGCAGCGTGTGGGCGCGCGCTTTGGCGCTGCGCTGCTCGTGGTTGGCGGTGGCGGCTCGCACGGCCTCAGCGTGTACGCGCAGCACGGCACGCAAATCGAGCGTGGACTGGGGCAGCCAGCGCTCGATCATGGGCAGGCTGACGCGGCACAGGCGGGTTTGCTCGGCCGGCAGCTGGCCGATGTCGGCAGCCAAGTCGCTGAGCTGCTGCGCCAGCTGGCCCTCGGCCTCGCTCAGTGCGGCCCACATCGGGTTGCGGCGCTCGGGGTCGGGCTCGCCGAGGGCGCGTAGGTAACCGTGGTTGAGCTGCTCCATCAGCTTTTCGATCTGGTAGCGGCGCAGGTGGCTGCTGAGCAAGGCGATGCGCTCGCGCTCGCTGCGCGCCTTGAGCATGAAGTAGCCCAAGCCAAACAAAAAAGCGATCAGAAAGGCGTCCATTGGGAGGGTCAGGTGTGGGATGCGCGATCCACTTGGGGTTTGGGTAGGCGCGCGGCAGCGCGCTCGGCGGCGCGCTCGGCCTCGGCTTGCTGGGCGGCGCGCAGCCACTGGGCAAATTGCTGCGGCGTCTCGAGCGTGATGGGCCCTAAGGCGGCGCTGCGAAAATCGCTCAACAGCACCTCGGCGGCTTTTTGGGTGTTCAGGCGCCCGCCGGGCAGCAGGCAGCCCCGGCGCTGGCCGATGGCTTGCAGCAAGGCGTCTTCGGGCATGGCGGCGATCTGCTCGAGCGTTTGCGGCAGCTGGTAACGCGCTTGCAGCAGCGCGGCATAAGGCTGGCGCAGCCGCAGCAGCAGCTCGAGCGCCACGCTTTCTTCGTCGTAGGCGTTGCGCCCCACGGCGCCGCTGGCCGCCAGCAGGTAGCCGCTTTCGGGCACGATGATCTTGGGCCACAGCACGCCCGGCGTGTCGTAGAGGTAAAAATCGTCGGCCAGCAAAATGCGCTGCTCCGCCCGCGTGACCCCGGCTTCGTCGGCGACGCGGGTGGCGCGCTTGCCCACCAGGGTGTTGATGAGGGTGGATTTGCCCACGTTGGGGATGCCGCCGATGAGCACACGCATGGGCTTGGCCAACCCGCCGCGCCTAGGGGCCAGCTCGTGGCAGGCGCCGATCAGGGCGCGCGCCGGCCCGGCCACGCTGGCATCGAGCCCGATGGCGCGGGTGTGGGGCTGGCTTTGGTAGTGCACCAGCCAGGCCTGCGTTTGGGCCGGGTCGGCCAGATCCTGCTTGTTGAGGATTTTGAGCGTGGGCTTGGGGCCGATCAGGCGCGCCAGCATCGGGTTGGCGCTCGAGCCCGGCAGGCGCGCATCGAGCAGTTCGATCACCACGTCGATGGACTTGAGGCGCTCGGCGATCGCTTTTTGCGTCGCGTACATGTGCCCGGGAAACCATTGCACCGCCATGTTGTAACCTTTAGGGTGCCTGAGCGCTTAGGCGTGTGCGGCCAGCCAGGCGCGCAGTTCGGGCACCGAATGCACCACCTGCAAGGGCCCGAGGGAGTCGAAATGGGCGTGGTCGTGGGCGCCGTAGCTCACACCCACGCTGGCGCAGCCGGCGTTGCGCGCCATCTGCAAATCGTGCGTGGTGTCGCCGATCATGAGCGTGCGCTCGGGCGCCACGTCGAACGCCTGCATGAGCTCGTGCAGCATCAGGGGGTGCGGCTTGCCTGCGGTTTCGTCGGCGGTGCGCGAGCCGTCGAACACCCCTTGCAGCTGCACCGAATGCAGCGCTTCGTCGAGGCCGCGGCGGCTTTTGCCGGTGGCCACCACCAGCAGGTGCTGGCGCTGGCGCAGTTCGGCCAGCAAGGGCAACACGCCCTCAAACAGGGTCAATTCGTGCTGCTGCGCCAAATAATGCTGCTGGTAGCGCTGGCCCAGCAGGGGATAGCGCTCGGGGGGCACGTCGGGGGCAACGTGGGCCAGCGCCTGCATCAGGCCCATGCCGATCACCCAAGCGGCCTGCTCGTCGCTGGGCACTTGGCCGCCGACGTCGCGCACGGCGGCTTGGATCGCGCGCACGATCTGGGCGGTGGATTTGAACAGGGTGCCGTCCCAGTCGAAAGCGATCAGGTCGAATTGGCGCGGGCGCATGGGACGGGTGACTACAAAAAAGAGGAAGGGCGCATTCAAGCGCCCCCGTGGGATCTGCTGGGCGGGCCTGACGCTGCACCCAAAGACAAAGCGTCGCGCTTGACAGCGGATTATCGCAGAACCGACGCCACTGACGCCTGCCACTGACGCCTGCCACTGACGCCTGCCACTGACGCCTGAACTTACGCCGCTAACGCCTGAACCGACGCCGCTTACGCGGCGGGGCACTCAAATGCGGTAGTTTTCGATGTTTTTGCCTTCGGCCTGCAGGGCCCGCACCCACTCGGGCTTGCGCCCTGGACCGCCAGACCAGGTTTCGCCGTTGGGGCCTTTGAATTTGGCCGGGGCTTTGGCGCGCGCACCGGCCTTACGCACTGCGGCGCCCAAGTCTTCGAGCGTAATGCCGTGCTCTTTCATGGTGGCCTTGATGCCCAAAATGACATTGGTCAATTCTTGCTTGCGTACCTGCTCGGCTTGCAGCAGCAGGGCTTCGGCCTGGGCTTTGAGTTCGGCGTAAGTAGCCATATCGAGATTCCTTTAAATGAAGGGTGGTAGCAGAAGGCCCGATTGTAATCACAAAAAACGCTGGCAATCGGCCCAATGCAACAAATCGGGGGGCAATGGCGCCTGCAGTTGCACTTCCTGCCCCAACACAGGGTGCGCGAAGCGCAATTTCCAGGCGTGCAGAAACATGCGCTTGCCACCCAGTTTTTGCAAGACACGATTCCAATCAAAATCGCCGTATTTGTCGTCACCGGCAATCGGATGCCCAGCATGCGCCAAATGCACCCGAATCTGGTGCGTGCGCCCGGTTTTAATGGTCACATCCAGCAGCGTGGCCACTTGTGCGGCACCGCTTTCGCTGGCGCCAGCCAACGTGAGTTGCCCCAACACCTGCACCAGACTGATCGCGCGCATGCCTTGCGGATCGTGCGCATCGGTGACGCGCACCCGGCGTTCGCCATCGGGCAGCAAATATTTATGCAAGGGCCAGTCGAGCACTTTGAGCCGGGCTGGCCATGGGCCTTTGACCAGCGCCAGGTAGCTTTTGCCCATGCTGCGCTGGCGCAACTGCTCTTGCAACAGGCGCAGCACGCTGCGTTTTTTGGCCACCAGCAAAATTCCGCTGGTATCGCGGTCTAGGCGGTGCACCAGCTCCAGCAGCGGCGCTTGCGGGCGTGCGCGGCGCAGCTGCTCGATCACGCCAAACGACACCCCGCTGCCCCCGTGCACGGCCACCCCGGCGGGCTTGTCGATGGCCAGCAGGGCGTCGTCTTCGTAGAGCACGGGAAACTCGCGCGCTGGCACCGCAGCCATCCCCGCTTGATCGGGCGCCGACTGTGCGGACGCGGCCAAGCGCAAGGGCGGGATGCGCAGCACATCGCCGGCGACCACGCGGCTGTCGGCCTGCACCCGGCCCTTGTTGCGCCGCACCTCGCCCGAGCGGATGAGGCGGTAGATCAGGCTTTTGGGCGCCCCTTTGAGCTCGCGCAGCAGGTAGTTGTCGAGCCGCTGGCCGTCGGATTCGGCATCGACCACGAGCAGGCGCACGGCGGGGCTGGGATTGTTTATAATGGTTGCCACCTGAGTCGATGGGTGAGTGTGGGACAAGCCTTTGAGCAAGCCTCTTTGAGCCAACCCTTAAGGCAGCCTTGAATTTTAAGGCACCACCACCCCCGGCTCGGTAACAAGTCGCCAGCCCTGCCCTTTCGTGCCGCCCCGCATAGGCTGCAGCAAAGCCGCCCACAGCGGCCGCACGAACCGCAGGATGGGTCAGCACAAACGAAGCGAACCCGATACGGAATACCCCAAACATGCAGCCCGCGCCCTAGCGCCGCAGGCTGCATGCGGACCAAAGTGAAACCAAAGCCCCACTGGCATACGCTGTGACAGCCCACCACTGGCCCCCTTTGCTCACCGCCCTCCACGCGCCCATGCCTGGGCAGGTTTGAGGCTGCGCGGCTGCGCTCCAGCAGCCGATTGCGCAGCCCCCGCTTGCGCCCGGGATCTCCGGCAATTCCTCCTCGTTCGCTCGCCGCACGCTGGCCGCTGGCCGTGCGCCCCGTTTTGGGGCATGGTGTGTGCAAGCTAGAGGAAATTTTATGAAACGCATGTTGATCAACGCCACGCAAGCCGAAGAGCGGCGCCTGGCCATTGTGGATGGGCAAAAACTGCTCGACTACGAAATTGAAATCGAAGGGCGCGAGCAGCGCAAAGGCAATATTTACAAGGCTGTGGTCACGCGCATCGAGCCCTCGCTCGAAGCCTGCTTCGTGGACTACGGCGAAGAACGCCAAGGCTTTCTGCCCTTCAAGGAAATCGGGCGCCAATACTTCCAGGGCAATGCAGCGCCGGCGCAAGCGCGCATCCAGGACGTGATCAAAGAGGGCCAAGAACTGCTGGTGCAGATCGAAAAAGAGGAACGCGGCAACAAAGGGGCGGCGCTCACCACCTTCGTTAGCCTCGCCGGGCGCTACGTGGTGCTGATGCCCAACAACCCGCGCGGCGGCGGCGTGAGCCGGCGCATCGAAGGCGACGAACGGGCCGAACTCAAGGCGGTGCTGGACCAACTCGACTACCCGGGTGGCATGAGCATCATCGCGCGCACCGCCGGCATTGGGCGCGAAGCGGGTGAATTGCAATGGGATTTGAACTACCTGCTCAAGCTCTGGAACGCCATCGACGGCGCCGCCAAAGCCGGCAAGGGCGCGTTCCTGATTTACCAGGAATCGAGCCTGGTGATACGCGCCATCCGCGACTATTTCAACACCCAGATCGGTGAGATCCTGATCGACACCGACGACATCTACGAACAGGCGCACCAGTTCATGAGTCACGTGATGCCCGAGCAGGGGCATCGGGTGAAACGCTACCGCGACGACGCGCCGCTGTTTTCGCGCTTCCAGATCGAGCACCAGATCGAAACCGCCTACAGCCGCACGGTGCAACTGCCCAGCGGCGGCGCGATCGTCATCGACCAGACCGAGGCGCTGGTGGCAGTCGATGTGAACTCGGCCCGCGCCATCAAGGGCGGCGACATCGAGGAAACCGCGCTGCGCACCAACCTCGAAGCCGCCGACGAAGTGGCGCGCCAAGCGCGGCTGCGCGACCTCGGCGGCCTGCTGGTGATCGACTTCATCGACATGGAAGAATCGCGCAACCGGCGCGAAGTGGAAAACCGCCTGCGCGACGCGCTGCGCCAAGACCGCGCCCGGGTGCAATTCAGCGCCATCAGCAAGTTTGGCCTGCTCGAAATGAGCCGCCAGCGCCTGCGTCCCACCTTGGCCGAAGGCGCCTCGATCCCCTGCCCGCGCTGCGGTGGCTCGGGCCACATCCGCGACACCGAGAGCTCGGCGCTGCAGATCCTGCGCGTGATCCAAGAAGAATCGCTCAAAGACGGCACCGCCGCCGTGTTCGTTCAGGTGCCGGTCGAGGTGGCGAGCTTTTTGCTCAACGAAAAGCGCACCGAGATCACCAAGATCGAACTGCGCCAGCGCATCAACGTGCTGCTGGTGCCCAACAAATCGCTCGACACGCCGCACTACAAGCTCGAGCGCCTCAAGCACGACGACCCGCGCCTCGACAAGCTCGACGCCAGCTACCGGCTGGCCGAGGAGATCGACGACGTGGCCACCGTGACCCGGCGCAGCCACGAGCGCGCCAACAAGCAAGAGCCGCTGATCAAGGGCGTGCTGCCCGACGGCCCGGCCCCGCAAGTGGCGGCCAAGGCCAGCCCAGGCGCTGGCGCAACCGGTGCGGCTGCGGTGGTGCCTCAGGCACCCACTGCGACACCAACCACCGCAGCCAGCGCGGGCGCAGCTGCGCACGGCGTGCCGGCCGCCGCCTCGAGCGGCTTCATGGCGTGGTTCAAGCGCTTGCTGGGCTTGGCACCGGCACCCGAGGCTGCGCCTGCAGCAGCACCGGCTGCCACGCGCGCCGCAACGGCCGGCCCTGCTGCCACCAAGGCCGAGTCGCCACGCGGTCCACGCGGCGGCAGCGGCCGCGGTCGTGGCGGAGAACGCGGTGAACGCAGCGAGCGCGGGGAGCGTGTTGAACGCAGCAACCGCGCCGAAGGCGCTGCCGAAGCCGGTGCACGCACGGGCGAAGGCCGCCGCGGCGAGCGCACCGAGCGCCCCAGCCGCAACGAAGGGCGTACCGAAGGCCGCATCGAGGGCACAACAGAAGGCCGCGCCGAGCGCGGTGGCGCACGCACCGAAGCCGGCGAGCGGCCCGAGCGCAGCGAAACCCGCCGCCCCAACCGCTCGGAGCGCGGCGAACGCGGCGAGCGGCCCGAGCGCGAGGGACGCCCTGAAGGCACCAGCACCGAAGCCCAATTGCCCAGCGCCACCGGCGAGGCCGACGGCCTAGCCAGCGCCAGCGCACCCGCCGATAACGTGCGGCGCGAGCGCAGCCGGGGCGGACGCGGCGAGGGCCGGCGCAACGCCGCCGCCGCCGAGGCCACCGATGCCAGCGCAGCCTTTCCTGGCCCAAGCGACGCCGACACCAGCGCCCAGCCGGCCTTGGCCGATGGCGCTGTAGCCCAAGAAAACGGCTCCAGCCAGCCAGCGGGCGAACGCGAGAACGAGGGCACGGGTGGGCGCCGCCGCAGCCGCGACCGCTTCGGCCGCGACCGGCGCGAACGCGCCAGCACCACCGAAGGCACCGAGGGCAGCGACGGCACCGAGGCCAGCGAAGGTGGCACGGGGTACGCCACGCCCCTTGCAACGGCCGCCGCAGCCACCGCCAGCAACGCAGCAGCTGAACCCAGTGAGCAAGAGGATGCCACCCCGGCACGCTCGTACTTCAGCCGAGCCAGCAGCCAGCCCGCGCCCGCCGCGCCCACCTCAAGCCCCACTGCCGCTTCCAACGCAACGGCAAAGGCTGATGCAGCGACCGCTCAGCAGACCGATGCAGCAAGGAGCCAAAGCCAAGCACCGACCCCGACAGCGGCCACCGCACCTGCAGCACCAGCCCCGGCACCAGCTCCGGCTCCTGCCGCAGCCAGCGCGCCCTTCGTGCTGCCACTGCCCGAGCTCGAGGCGCTGGCCGTCCAAGCCGGTCTGCAATGGGTGCAGTCCGACCCGGCCCGCATCGAGCAGGCCCGCGCCGCCAGCGCCGCTCTGGTGCCGGCGCCACAGCTGCCGCGCCAGCCCAAACCGGTGCAACTGCCCGATGACGGCCCGCTGGTGCTGGTCGAAACCCGCCGCGACCTGCGCCAACTGGTGCTGCCACACGAGGTCTGAACTTAATCCGGCTGTGGCACTCAGGCTTTGATACGCATCAAGGCCTGATCCACCAGCCGGCGCTATCCTGTAGACCCATGAACACCGCCACCCTAGAGCCCACCACCAGCCCAGCAACGCCCAGCGCACCCGCGCGCGAGTTTCCGCCCGTGCCCGATCTGCAATGGTCCGAGGCGCTGCAAACGGGCGATGCGCGCATGGATACCACGCACCAAGAGATGGTGGACATGTTGGCGCGCCTGCGCGCCCTGCCGCCCGAGCAGCAGCTCGAACCCTACCGCGCACTGGTTGCGCACACCACCGAGCACTTCGCCCAAGAAGACCGCTGGATGCTGGCCAGCGGCTTCACCGCCGACAACTGCCACAGCCTGCAGCACCAAAGCGTGCTCGACACCCTCATCGCCGTCGAAGCGCACTTCCACCAAGGCGACCGCAGCATCATCACCCGCATGGCCGAGGCGCTGGTCGAGTGGCTGCCGCTGCACGCGCAGAGCATGGACGCCGGGCTGGCGCAGCACCTGCAAGCGCTGCAATTCGACACCCAAACCGAAACCCTGCCCGACCCCTCCCGGGTGCGCCCGGCGAGCATGAGCGGTTGCGGCAGCATCAGCTGCAGCTAAGCCCCATGACCGAGCGCAAACCCACCAGCCCCCTGACCGAGGTCCTGATCGCGGTCATCGTGCCGTCGATCATCCTGATGCAGCTCAGCGGCCCCGAAGACCTCGGCCCCGTCAACGCGCTGCTGCTGGCGCTGGCTTTTCCGCTTGGTTGGGGCGCGCGCGACCTGTGGCTGCAAAGCCGCATCAACCCCTTTGCCGTGCTGGGCTTGGTCAGCATCGGGCTCACCGGCGGCATCGGGCTGCTCGAGCTCGACGCCTTTTGGCTGGCCGTGAAAGAGGCCGCCATCCCGGGCCTGATCGGTTTGGTGGTCATCGGCTCCACCTGGACCCGCTACCCGCTCATCCGCACCGTGCTCTACCACCCGCGGCTGATCGACGTCGAGCGCGTGCAGGCGCAGTTGCAGCTGCGCGGTGCCCAAGCCGAATTTGAAGCCCGCCTGCTGCGCGCCACCTGGATGCTGGGCGCCACCTTCTTCTTTTCGGCCACCATGAACTTCATTCTGGCGCGCTGGATCGTGGTCAGCCCGGCCGGCACCACCGCCTTCAACGAAGAGCTCGGGCGCCTTACGCTCCTGAGCTACCCCATGATCGCCATCCCGGCCACGCTGATGATGCTGCTCGTGCTCTACTACATCGGGCGCGCCATCCACCAGCTCACCGGGCTCAAGCTGACCGAGTGCCTGCACACGGCGCAGTAAGCCACCCAAGTAAGCCCTCCAGCGCGACAGCAGCGCCATATTTCACGCCCCAGCAGCCGCTTTTCAACAGCTCGGGGCGCCCCGGGCGCTACCATGCGGGATCTATAACAGGAGACCCGCCCATGACCGTCATCACCTGCGTCGAAGACCTGCGCCGCTTGGCCCAAAAGCGCGTGCCACGCATGTTTTACGACTATGCCGACAGCGGTTCGTGGACCGAAAGCACCTACCGCGCCAACGAGGCCGACTTCGTGCCCATCAAGCTGCGCCAGCGCGTGGCGGTCAACATGGAGGGGCGCAGCACCCGCAGCACCCTGATCGGCCAAGAAGTGGCGATGCCGGTCGCGCTCGCCCCCACCGGCCTGACCGGCATGCAGCACGCCGACGGCGAAATCCTCGCCGCCCGCGCCGCGCGCGCTTTTGGCGTGCCGTTCACGCTCTCGACCATGAGCATCTGCTCGATCGAAGACGTGGCCGAGCACGCCGGGCCTGGTTTCTGGTTTCAGCTCTACGTGATGCGCGACCGCGACTTCATCGAGCGCCTGATAGACCGCGCCAAGGCCGCCGGCTGCTCGGCGCTGGTGCTCACGCTCGATTTGCAAATTTTGGGCCAGCGCCACAAAGACCTCAAAAACGGCCTCTCGGCCCCGCCCAAACCCACCGTGGCCAGCGTGCTCGACCTGCTCACCAAACCGCGCTGGTGCCTAAAAATGGCGGGCACCAAGCGGCGCCAGTTCGGCAATATCGTCGGCCACGTCAAGGGCGTGAGCGATATGTCGCAGCTCAGCGCCTGGACGGCGCAGCAGTTCGACCCTGGCCTGAGCTGGGCCGACGTCGAGTGGGTCAAGCAGCGCTGGGGCGGCAAACTCATCCTCAAGGGCATACAAGACGAAGCCGACGCCCGGCTGGCGGTGCAATCGGGGGCCGACGCGCTGATCGTGAGCAACCACGGCGGGCGCCAGCTCGACGGCGCCGAGAGCAGCATCCACGCCCTGCCCAAGATCGTAGCGGCCGTGGGCTCGCAGATCGAGGTGCACATGGACGGCGGCATCCGCAGCGGCCAAGACGTGCTCAAAGCGCGCGCATTGGGCGCTCGTGGCACCTACATCGGCCGCGCCTTCCTCTATGGCTTGGGGGCCCAAGGCCAAGCCGGCGTGAGCAAGGTGTTGGAGCTGATCCAGAAAGAGCTGGAGATCAGCATGGCCTTTACGGGCCACACCGACATCGACACCGTGGACCGCTCCATCCTGCTGCCCGGCACCTACCCGGTGGCTTGAGCCGGTTTAGGCGATCACGGCTTCGTCGGTGCGCGTGCCGCCGCGGTTGTCGGTCCAGCGCACCGCCACCCGGTCGCCCTTGGCGGCGCCCCGGAAGCGAAACGTAAGCAAGGGGTTTTGCGCCACCGCCGTGCCCCACTGCGCGCTGAGCACGGCGCGCCCATTGTGGGTGGCCTCTACGAGGGTGATGTAGTGCGAGGGGATCGGGGCACCGTCGGCGTTGCGGCGCACGCCGGTTTCCATCGGGTGTTCCATGAGCACGCGCACGGTGGTCAGGCCGGCTTCTTCGGTGGCACGGATGCGCATCGGTCTGGTGGACATGGTTGCTGGCTCCTAAGGCTGCAAGGGTGTGGCGCGGGTGTGTCTGGGTGGGGTGTGGGCTTTGTGCGGGCTTTGCGATCAGGCGCCGCAGCCGCCCAAGGTCACCCGCGTGCTCTTGGTGGCCGAAAACAGCTGCCCATTGGAGCGCACCACGGCCACGATGTTGCTGCTTTGGCCCATGCGGATGCGGATCTGCACATCGGGCTCGGTGCCCGGCGCAAGGGTAAACGCAGCCAGCAGCGGAAACGGGTTGTGCTCCACCAAAATGAACAATTCGGTGACGCCGGGCAAGATGCTGGAAACACCCACCGGCACCAAAGCGCCGTTTTCGGCGATATCGGGCGAGGTGACGCGGATTTGGTTGCTCGGGGCTGGCACGCCGCCCACGGCCCGCAGGGCGTCTTGCAGGGTGCGCGCCTCAAAGCCCGGCCGACCCGCGGCGTGGGCTTGCTGGGCGGTGACAATGCCCAGCGCGACCAAAGACGCCAAGGCGCCACCGGTCTTGATTGCAGTGCGACGATTCGCTTTCACGGCTTCATCTTTCTGAATAAAGAACCTAGATTTTATATTCGATTCAAAATATCCGACTGAGTTCAGTGGATTGCCATCGCTACGCCACAGGGTTCTGGCGGCTTGAGCGCAAGACAGCGGTAGTGCAGCTGGGCAACGGTAGCGCAGGCTCTACGCTGGGCCCAGCGGCAGCAAGCGCCCACCCTGCATCTGCAACACCCGGTCGCAGCGCCGCGCCAGCTCCGGGTCGTGGGTCACGACCACAAAGGCCGTGCCCTGCTGGCGCGCCAGATCGAGCATGAGCTCGAACACCGTACCGGCGCTGGTGCGGTCTAGGTTGCCGGTGGGTTCGTCGGCCAGCACGCACGCCGGCTTGGTCACCAACGCGCGCGCCAAGGCCACGCGCTGGCGCTCGCCGCCCGAGAGCTCGGCTGGGCGGTGCTGGGTGCGCTCGGCCAGCCCCACGCGCGCCAGCCAGTGCGCGGCCTGCTCGGCCGCTTGCGCACGCGGCTCGCGCCGAATCCACAGCGGCATGGCGACGTTGTCGAGCGCCGAAAACTCGGGCAGCAAGTGGTGGAATTGATAGACAAACCCCAGATGGCGGTTGCGCAACTGCCCTTGCTGCGCCGGCCCCAACTGGTGCAGCGCCTGGCCGCAGAGCTGCACCGCGCCGCTGCTGGGCGCATCGAGCCCGCCGAGCAGGTGCAGCAGCGTGCTCTTGCCGCAGCCCGAGGCGCCGACGATGGCCAGCGTCTGACCGGCGCAGACTTGCAGATCGACGCCTTGCAGCACGGTGAGGTCGATCGGCCCTTCGCGAAAGCGCTTGACCAGCCCCTGCGCGGCCAGCACCACCGGCGCTTGTGGGTGCTCATTCATAGCGCAGCGCCTCGGCGGGGTTGACGCGGCTGGCGCGCCAGCTCGGGTAAATGGTGGCCAAAAAAGCCAGCAGCAGCGCGATCAGCACGATCGGCACGATGTCGGCGCTGCGCGGGTCGCTGGGCAAGGTGGTGATGAGGTAAATCTCGGGTGGCAGCAGGGTAAAGCCGAGCAGGCGCTCGAGCCCCGCCATCAGGGTATCGACGTTGAACGCCACCCCCAGCCCGAGCAGCAGCCCGAGCGCGGTGCCGATCAGGCCGGCCAGCGCCCC